>Ga0207955_1000104_pt1 | contig 29691 bp, 33 predicted proteins | sample CryBogCBE29Jun09_FD_184563 | JGI IMG/M metagenome (GOLD analysis project Ga0207955, IMG submission 184563) | Freshwater microbial communities from Crystal Bog, Wisconsin, USA - CBE29Jun09 (SPAdes) (version 2) | ecosystem: Environmental > Aquatic > Freshwater > Lake | place: Crystal Bog... | reverse complement strand
AATATGATATTACAAAACCCCGAGACCCCGTGTCGGCAATCTCCTTTGCGTGCCTTATGCGATACAACCTCCGCCTCTCGTCTGCGTATGCTTTGCCGTGCGATTTGATATAATGGGGATAGTCGCTGTATTTTGGGGAACCTCCATAATAAAGAAAAGCACCCGTTTCTCCGTCATAGATTTCCAATTTGTATTTGGGATTGTCACTGGGAAAGATGGTGAGACCCAATTCTCTTGCTTTGCGATAAGTGTAGGGCAAGATTTCGTAAGTCATTATTATATTAGGGAAATATAATAATGTGTGGATTTTTAACCAATTTTGAATAGGGAAAGGCAAGGAAAACTTTCGGCATTATTCCAATTCATCCAATTAATAGCACTTCCACCAGAGGTAGTCGCACCCACATTGATACGTATTTTGGAATTGTCTGTCCCATCACTCCATATCATTCCCGAAATCACATCATTCACTATACTGTTGTTTGTTATGTTTGTCTGGTAAAATTGGATATTTCCAGTTGGATTGGTTGCCGACCAAATAGGCAGAGCAGAAGGTGCTGTTAGATTGTTACCTACTGCTATTTCATAGTTTGTGATGGTCTGTCCTATGGTCTGTGCTTGAAGTTCCCACGCTAATACAAAGTTCCAGTATCCAGCGGGAATTACTGGGGATAAAAATACATCCACACTCGTTCCAGATGGGATATTAACTGGGGTATTCAAATCTGGTGTAGTCAAATAGGAAATCCAGTTGTTGTCTGCTAAATTAAGTGACCCAGCATTGATTACTGGCGTTGGTTGTCCTAAAAATTGAGCGTAAGACATTCTATACTTTACCCAGAGATAATAAATCGGGTTCTTTACTCTTTGCGTAATTTTGTTTGCTTCTCTCTTTTAATTTCTCTTTGTTTTTTTCGTAGTAATCCTTATGATAATTTGACAGTTTTTCTTTATTTTCTTCGTAGTAATCCTTATGATAATTTGAAACCTTTTCTCTGTTTTCTTCTGTATAATTTTTTTGATATTCAATCAGTTTTTCTTTGTTTTCTTCATAGTAAGTTTTGTTATATATATCCATATATTCTTTCAAGTATTCTTTTCTTTCTAATGGTTGGTATGCTTTCACAACATTCAAAGATGCTTTTAAATCAACTCTAAATTGTTCTTCTATTATTAATGCGTCTATTCTCGTCTCCACTTTTTGTTTATGAATAGGTGTCATAATCCAATTATCCCAACCTTTATTTTCTCTTATAGTTTTATACAACAAAATATTTTTTTTTTCACTTTCTTCTCTACAACTGCTCTTGTGTTGGTTTTTTCTTCTTGTAAAGTTCTTCGTTGAACCCACATAAAAATATGTTATATTTTCGTCTTTACAATGTATCTTATAGAATGTGTATTCCATTTTATTCCTTATTATTCCTTTTTCTTTAAGTTGTTTTGTCACTTATTTTGATATATTGATTTTGAATGGTGGAACTGCTGGTCCCCATCTGCTCGGCATCTCGGGTTATTCCATTAATGGTGTCCGCATATTTGTCCGTCAAATAAATATTGCGGAGCATTGACACTCCAATCTTCTTGTCAAATATCCTATTCAATATTCTCGTAATCGCATTCACAGCAGTAAAGCGGTTGCCTTCAAAATCTACCAATAAAAAGGCATTCTCCTCTGGGGTCTCACTCGCCACCTTTCCAATCTTTGCTTTGTTGGGATAATACATCATATAGTCCGCAACCACCTTTTTGAACTCTGGTGATGTTTGACACATTTGAGAACCATAAGTGGAGTTTGTTTTATAGCAGTTAAAAACAAAATTACCAGTCTGTAAATCAAAGTAATTGTATGCTGGGTTCATTCCGTCTTTCCACTTTTTCACTATAACGCAATTCTGGTAATCCGCATTCCTTCTCGGTGGGTTCTGGGTGTATAACGCCAACACAAAGAAATCCAATATGTTCTTCCAAATATCCGCAGTAATCTTCTTCTTTCGCACCATAAATGGTTGGACTTCTTTACAGAGTTCCACATAGCGATTGACTACATCCTCTTGGGAAATCCAATTCTCACTCTGGGTCTCGCTCTTGGTATTCTTGGTCGCCAATTCATTATTGTAATCCATCATCATCTTGTGGTATTCCTCATACTGTTTCTTGAATTTCGGGTTGCCTTTGATATAATGGAGAATGCTTACTATGTAGGACCGTTTAGTCGTCGGTTTATACTTTTCCAAACGGGTCATCACTTCTCCTACATTCTTCAAGTAGTCCAATTGCTTCGGTTCCACTCCTCCGCATAATCGCCTAATATTCTTCTCATACAAATCCGTCGTGGATTTCTTCGTGGGGGTCGGGGTCGGGGTCGGGGTTGCTGGGGTTTCCATTATTTATTATAGAAAGCGATAATAAATAATCAAAAAAAACGAATTACATTTCTATTCCTTCTTCTCGGCATCTGCCTTTTTCTCTGCCTTTTTTCGCTCATAATATGCTTTGGAAATCTCCTTCTTCTTCTCTATCAACTCTTGGTATCTCTCTGGATTTTCTGCCTTTAATTTCTCTAAATAAACCTTTTGTCTCGCCTTGTTCGCTTCCGCATTATTGCGGACATACGCCTTCATTCTTTCTAAATGTTTATTGTAATAGGCAACAGCAGTATTCACTGCGGGTGGTGCTTGAACCTCACTTTGCGAATTCAACATTTCTATTGCGTTTTCTATCATTGTCTTATATGATATGGGTATATTATATTTAAGTAGTTTTGGCAAATTATTTATTAGACATCACTATCATTGTCTTTTTTTGTTGGTGTGCTGGGTATTTTTAGCACATTAATAGGTATGAGGTCATCAAAAACTTTTTTCTTTAATAGGTCGCTCTTCTTATAGAGATTTTCATATTGACTATAACAATTGTCTAAAAAACTATTCGGGTCAATACTTCTATTGCTTCTATTGAGTTGTAGCATTCTAAAAATAGTAATAGCAAGAGCATAATAATCTTTACTTAATGACAATTCTACCTCCATAGTTGCTTGGATGGATAAAAAAAGTTCCACCGAACCTATCAATCCTACAAGTAAAGAGATAATACAAGTAATAATACTGGTGTTAGATTGAGAGATGTATTTTTGTAATGACACGGACAAAACGCTGTTACAACCACTCATAATTATTATAGGCACTCTAAAATAGGATAATCTGTGTTTATAGGTATGGTATTTCTGCTTGTGTGCCTTTTGTAGTATCACGCAATTCGTTCTCAACTTTTCCAACAGACTTTCAATATCATCCGTCCATTCACTATCCGTATTTACAGCACTCATTATACTATCTCCCTATATTTTATTCTCGGGTGGTGTTGTCAATATAATATAGGATATCATATAGAGTCCCAAATCCGTCCCTCGTGTCCCAAATTTCGCCCAGTTTCACTATTTTCCTATAAGGGGGAGGGGGCATAGAGGATTTTACCCATTTTGGTGGATTTTTGGGACATAGGGGACAGAATTGGGATTGTCAATATAATAGGCATATATTAGATAGAACCTCCCAGAGACCCAAATCCGTCCCCCGTGTCCCAGATTTCGTCCAGTTTCACTATTTTCCTATAAGGGGGAGGTTCCATAGAGAACTTTACCCAAAATCGTGGTTTTTTGGGACATAGGGGACAGAATTGGGACTGTATCTAATATATGTCTATTATATTGAAAGGAGAATATTATTTAGGATATTATATTGACAATAGACAATCCCAAGAATGGACCCAATGTCCCAGATTTCGTCCATTTTGACTATTTTCCTATAAGGGAGGGGGTCCATAGAGAACTTTACCAAAAATCGTGGTTTTTTGGGACATTGGGTCCATTCTTGGGTCTCTATATGATATCCTATATCATATTTACAACAATAAAAAAGGTAATTACCTCTGTTACAAATATGATATACTAAATTATCTACAAATCTACTTTACTACTCTTCTAATCATAGGCATAGGAGGAGGGGTCATTGGGTTAGGGTTAGGGTTAGGGTTAGGAACCTTGACCTCTTCTTCCTCTTCTTCTTCTTCGGTGGTCTCTTCGTCGTCCTCGCACTCTTCTTCGTCACCACTTTCATAGTCTTCAAAATCCTCATTCATATCCTCTGCTGTCTTTTCTGTAAATCCCCAGACTGCTAATTTCTTGTATTTTACCCCTTGAAATCGTTTGTCTCTCACAATAATGTTCTGTCTCAAATTGACACTGTTTTCCACAAGATTGTAAAAGTTCTTTTGGGTCATTTGGTTCTGGTAGGTCTTTGGCGATGAATACCAAAACTCGCTCATCTTGAATTTCTTGTAGATATCATCCACAAAAATCACATTCTTCTGTCCTTCTTCTTTACCGTCTGGTTTGTAGGTGGCGAGAAACCAACCCGCCACATCATCACTCGCCAACATATAGTCTTTGGTAGCATACAGCACCTCGCTCGGTTCCTTTGGAAAGTTGAACCCGTTTTCCTTGTATCTCTCAAACTGTCTCATCATCAACACCACCAATGCTTGTCTGTATTTCTCTTTGAATTCGGTGGTCTTGAAATACGGATTGATTGCTCCACTCACCCCCTTTTCTTTTCTCTCTTCTGGTGTCATCACATCATACTTTTCCTTGTCTATGAAAACCCCATTGAAAGGAATAACCCGTATGCGTCTTACTAATGCTTGGAGTATCTCGTCCAATTTGGGAAGTGTGTTACACTCCAAAATCAGTGTCAATAACAACAAGACCTCTACATTATTGGAATGGAGTTTTCGGGCAGTCAATCTGGACGCACCCGTTAATGCTTTGACGGTCGCAGAACAGATGCGTTTGGAAGCGTCTGGTTCGTCCGCAATCACACCCCTTTTACAAGAGGCACTGGCGACCTCTGGATTTCCCCCGTCTTTCAAAGGATTGAGAAGAACCGAAGAAGGCAGTTTGTAAGAGTATTTACCCAGAGCAGATTGGTAGAGTTCGTTAATCAGCGATTTCCCGTTACCACCACACCCTTGTGCGATAAAGAGGTTTTCAATCAACGCACCATACATTCCAGTAGCAAGTATCATCAAATAGTATTCTCGCACTTCTTTGTTGGGTAGAATGCTGGTGAGGATATCTTCCAATTCCTTTACCAATTTCTGGTTGTAGTAATCGCTCCAATTCCAACCCGCAGTGAAACTGATATATTGGGTGTAGTGCGGTTCCACAAAAGCACCCCGTTGAAGGTCATAGATTTTGTTATTGAAAGCAAACAAGAACGGGTTTTCATCCATACAAATACTATTGTCCGTCAGTTTGATTACCGCATCTTTCACAATTTCCACACGGCAATTATAAGTGGAAAGACGGGTGATGATGGAATGCTGGAATTTGGAGAGTTTCTGTATATCCGCCTCTATCATCTTCTTCTGTGCTTTCAGTTCTTCGGTTTCTGCGTTTCCAAGAGAGGACAACTCGCTATTCAGTCTGTCATTCACTCTTCCACATTGAAAGAGCAAGTGTGTCTTGAACTGGATATCCAAGAAATTATGAAGTGCCGAGTAGTTCTTGTCCTCAATCTCCTTCCAATACACACCATTGTAGGTGTAGAGTGTGTCACGGACATACAAGAATTTGTTAGGGAACATCATTTTCAAATAATCACAGATGGGTCCCGAGTTGAAATCGTGCGTCCATAGGGTAAATACCATATTCGCATTAATCGTCTCTTCATCGTAACCCTCTTCCATCTTTTTGTTTGTGAAACGCAGACGGAACCCCAGTTTCTCTTGGACTATTTCCGTGAGTTCGGTGAGTAAAGACGGTTTGTAGTTTTCTTTCAAAATCATCATACCATCCGCACAGAGAACACAGACCTCGTTTTTCACATAGTTGTTCGCACAGCAGTAGAGGAACATTACTTCCAGAATACGCACCTCATACTCTTGGAGAAAGTGGGAACAGACGGAACCGTTGATATTGACAAATTCGCCGTTTTTGTCTCTAAACACCGTTTTGTTGGCGAGGTTCTTTTCCTTTGTCTCCTTTTCCGTTTTCAATTGGCGGACAATCTCTACAAGATGAGGGTTCTTTTCCGCAATCAGTCTCTGGTGACCTCTAATTTCGGCAATGAAATCATAGATGACTTGCGATGGTTTGATATTCTGGTCTATCCCTTGAAAAGTCGCATCCACCAACTCATTCTTCGCATTCTTCACCTTGATTTTGATTTTGTCCCACTTTTCCATCCAAGACTTTACCCCTCCTCCAAAACAGATTTGAATGAAAAGACCTTTTGGGATTTCTTTGAGTAGGATTTTGCGGGTTTCCTCACTGCTAACCTCGCTCAACAATTCCTTTACTTTCCAGTGGGACAAAACCAGATTGAACCACTGTTGGCGGTTATTCACATAATCCTCCAAAAGCGGACACGGGATTTTGTTTGCTTGAAGAAGTTGTAAGAGCATAGTAGGGTGTGCGTTCTCAATATCAATGTCCTCCATCTTATGACCTACAAGGGAATGTCTCAATGGTCGGTGAATGGTGTGGAGACCCACAAACGGGTTACATCGCCCATACGGATTTCCCTTTTTCTTGTTATACTGGACCTTGTAAAGTCCATTTACAAGACTTGCTTTGTAGGATGTCAGTTTCTTCTTTTCATTCTCAAACTGGTCCATATTCTTTCCCTTTTCATTGGAGAGCGAAGAGTTTATCAGTTTATCCATTATGGAATGGTCTGCTGGTTCATACAAAGTTATTCCATCCAATACCGACTTTTGGGGTGTTATCTCTAAATTCAACATTCTCTGGTTATATATGATATACGATATTATATTTAAGTAGTTTTTGGCGAATTATTTATTTCACTTTTTTTTTTCTAAGTAGGGGTTTTATACTCCTAGAACAATTGCCTAAATCCAAATCAATTTTTTGTATTTTGTAGGTAATACCGAAATTTATGGTTTTTGGTATTACCTAGAACAGTGAAAAAATTGATTTGGATTTTGGGGAATTGTTGGAAGGCATAAAATCACTGAATGTATATTGAAAACGCCGAAATGGAAACCGAATACTCAATCATAGAACAAACCTTGATGAGTCAAGTCCAAATGTCTGTTGTAGGAATGAGAGACCACTATGTGAATGAGAGTAAAATTCTTAAACAAAGAGTGGTCCAACTACAAGAAGAGAATGAAAAAATACAAATGAGTCTCCAAGGAATGAGAGACCACTTTGCGAATGAGAATTCTAATCTCAAACAAAGAGTAGTCCAATTACAGAATGAAAAGGAACAAATGTTAAAGGAAAAGAACCAGAAAAAGAACTATCCTACAAGAATTAGTTTCAACACAAAAGAAGAATTTAGTATGGGTGAAAAGTTATTCGTTCGCCAGTTGGTTTATTCCAACAAAAAACTTGCCGAAATGCGTGAAGAAGGCGATTATGATTGTATCTGTGTATTGAAACCTATTCACATCAATGATGAAGGAACAACCCATTTCAATGTGTATCTTAACAATCACTCGCAAAAAAAAAGAAGTCCTACTATTCACTGTTATATTGATGAAGACCGAATTAGTAAAGTAACCATACTCAAAGAAGAAGAAAAAAAAAGAATAATCCAAAGTTGGTAAGAAGTAGATTAGGGACTGGATTTAGTTTAGTTAGCATAGAACATAATTTGTAATTAATTAACGGAAAAGAGGTTTCATTCCTTTTTTTTCGCAGTCTATTGTATATCCTAAATAATATTGAGAAAGAGGCAATCCCAAGAATGGACCCTATGTCCCAAAAAACCACGATTTTGGGTAAAGTTCTCTATGGACCCCCTCCCTATAAGGAAAATAGTCAAAATGGGCGAAATTTGGGACACGGGGGACGGATTTGGGTCTCTATATGATATCCTATATTATATTGACACCGTGAAAAAAGGAATAAAACCTTTTCCCAGTAATTAGTTACAAAATCTATCTACTTCTAACAAAATCCTCACATTCAAGTTGCTTTCTACAAATACCGCATTCAAAGACCCCTTCCTCTGCTTTATCCAAACAACCGTCAAAACAAGCAACACAAATAGCGTGACGGCAACTGGTCTTGGAAAGGGTGTCATTAAGACAAACATAGCATTTATCCTTTTTTTTGTTGTCTGGGTGTAAATCACCAAAGGCATTACGAACAGCGTTCATTTCTTTGAAAACTTCTTCGCTGTAAAATCTTCCAATCATTCTGTCAAACTTTATTTTTTTCAAAATCTCCATAGAGGCATTCAAATCACTTTCTATTCTCTCCACACTCAAATTTTCTTCATAACAATTATGTTTGAAGAAACTAAATAGATTGTAGCAATCACCTTCTTCATCGCTTACAGATTTTGTTTCCAAACGCACATCAAAACTATTAGAACAAATCTCAATTCTACAATCACATTCCATATCATCAACTATAATAGGGGTAGTAACATAAGTTTCTTGAAAGATTTTAGGAATACACTCTTCATCATCGCAACATTTTTTTCTCTCAACGGAAGACTTTTTTGCGAACATAATTTCCGCAAGTTCTCTGGTATTTACATTCATCATTCTTACAATATATCAATAAAATATTATGGTTTGTGGGTTCCAAACTACTTCCAAAAAACAAATCAATTTTTTCACTGTTCTAGGTAATACCTATACCTATTTTTCGGTAATACCTAGAACAGTCAAAAAATTGATTTGTTTTTTGGAAGTAGTTTGGAAGGCATAAATTAACTAAATATCGATTAAAACAAAACAAAACAAAACCGAACGAACAAACGAGAATGTCAGCAAACAAAGTAACCCTATCAAACCATTGTGAAAAGTGTGAAAAGGAAACCACACGGGAGGGAAAGGAATTGGAAGATGAATACAAAATCCATACTCACCACTACGGAAACATCCAGTATTCTACCATCTGTAAAATCTTTGGGGATGAACTCACCTACAATGAACTGAAACCCTATGCGGACGACCCAGAGGAATATGGGTTACTAACAGTAGAAACTTTGAAAATTAAGGGCAATAATAAGATGCTTGTAACTGCTTGGGTAGATATTGACAAAATAATGGAAAAGAAGTTTGACCTTGACAGACATTATGATATGTTCTACTACTTTGACGAGATGGATGATATGTTCTACTACCTTGACGAGATGGAGGATTTGGACGAGGATGAAGACGAAGAGGAAGAGGAAGAGGAAGAGGAAGAGGAACCTCACAAAATCCCAGACGAGGTTGAATGGGACGAGGATTTAGAGAATATGTTTTAAGAGAACCAGAAGAAGAGTAGATTTAGAGTAGAATAGATTGTCTTGTAATTAATTAACGGAAAAAGGTTTATTCCTTTTTTTCATTATTGCGTTATATTGAAAAAAATTATGTGTTTATTGAATGTATAGCAATGAAAGGAGTATCTGTGAAAACTGCCGATTTAGCATTTGGAGAAAAGAACGAAAAGGACAACTTGCCGATTTTGAAGAGAATGTTTGGCGAAGATTTAGAGAAAACAAAGGGGAAATTTTGTGTAAGAGATTTCCAAAACAAAAATTACTACATAGAACAGAAATCCCGCAAGTGTAAAAGCACCGATTTTACCGATTATATGTTGGGACAAAATAAGATTGACGATGCTTTAAAGGCAGACCGTAAGTATGTGATTGTAATGTCCTTCACCGACGGATTGTTTTTTTATGAGTTTAAGAGGGAGGATGTGGGGAATGGTATAGAGATGCGAATGGGTGGAAGAATGGACCGCACGGATAGCAGTGGTAATTTAGTGGATGAACGCAAAGTCTGTGCTTTTATCCATAGACGCTTATTTACCCGTTTGAAATAAAATATCGGCATAATGTATAGAATGCCGAGAGTAAAAGGCGGAGCAGTAAGTGCGAAACTAACCCAAGAGTTCATCACAGCATCTTATCAAGACAACCCACCCCAGAAAATCGGGGATTTCATCTATGACCCTTCTGTCTCGGCAACCACTGCCCGAGTGTATCACAACCCACAGACTGGACAGACTATTTTAGTAAATAGGGGAACAAAGGAATTGAGTGACTGGGGGAACAATCTGGCGTATGCTACTGGAACCCATAAGATGACAAAGCGATACAAAGAAGCAGAGAAAGTCCAGCAACAAGCAGAGGCGAAATATGGAGCAAAGAATATCTCGCAAATCACCCATTCACAAGGAGCAATTTATGGACGGGATTTGGGGAAGAATGTAAAGGAGGTCATCTCGGTAAATCCAGCAAGAAGAGGGGAGAAGGAGCGGGCAAACGAATATGTGGTAAGGTCTTCGGCAGACCCAGTCAGCACTGCCTTTGATACCGCCAAGAGTGTTGCTTCCAAAGGTTTGTTTGGGACAATCTTCGGGAAAAAAAAGACGGACCCCAAGAGCAAAGAAAAGGTGGTGAAAGCAGAGACCTCCAATCCACTCGCAGAACACTCACAGAAAATATTGGAAAGATTACCAGAAGGGGAGATGCTGGGGTCGGGTAGGGATTTCTACCAACACTTTGGAGGGTATCAATATTATATCCCATATTAGATAGAGACCCAAGAATGGACCCAATGTCCCAAAAAACCACGAAATCCAGTAAAGTCCTCTATGGAACCTCCCCCTATAAGGAAAATAGTGAAACTGGGCGAAATTTGGGACACGGGGGACGGATTTGGGATTGTGTATGTGTCAATTTTGAAAAGTTCTTTTATTTTATTATTCTATATGGAATTATATAACGGAGATTGTTTAGTTGAGTTGAAGAAAATATCAGCAAAATCAGTTGATTTAGTTATTTGTGATTTACCTTATGGTATTACTGCTATTGATTGGGATAAGAAAATAGATTTGGATAAATTGTGGATTGAACTGAAAAGAGTTGGTAAAGACAGAACACCCTTTTTCTTTTTTTGTAATATGAGATTTGCTTGTGAAATCATAAAGTCTAATGAAGCGTGGTTTAAATATGATATGGTTTGGGCGAAAAATAGATTAAGCAATCCACTATTAACCAGTAGTAGATTTGGAACAGCACACGAGAATATACTTGTATTTTATAAAAAAGCACCAGTTTATAATTACCTACAATACCATAAAAAACTTATAGGTTGTAAAACCTTTGTTAATGATAATAGGTTTAATAAAACTACAAATAAAATTACAACTACTAAATCTACTGGATTACCTTCTTATGAACCTAAACTACCTTTATCTGTAATAAAAATAGAAGAAGAAAATATACCCTTGTCTATTATTGAATGTAGTAATTTGTCTTTTTGTAGTAATAAATATCAACAACTAAAACCGACTGAACTTATTGAGAAACTAATAAAATACTTTTCTAATGAAGGCGACACTATTTTAGACCCTACGATGAATACTGGTTCTACTGGACTTGCTTGTAAAAATCTCAATAGGAAGTTTATTGGTATTGAACTAAATAAAGAATTATACGATATTGCGGTGGAGAGATTAAAATAACTTTTTATGGTTTTTGGTATTACCTAGAACAGTGAAAAAATTGAATTGGTTTTTTAGATTGTTATAATGATTAAAAAAAAAGTGAAATAGATTTTGTAAAAAATTGATTTGGAAAATAAGAGTTAGTTTGAACGCATAAACCAGTTATATTTTAAGAATGAATACATTAATGGATTACATAAGAAAGAGTAGTGAGATTATGTTAGAACAAGTTTATAAAACAAAAGTTGTGAGAGGATATGAAGATAGTGAAAGTTATTTTAAAAAGTATGGAACAAAAGAACAATTTGAATTATCCGCACCATATAAATACTGGATTGAATGCTCTACCAGTAATCTCTATAAAGAAGAATTAGAAAAACTAGTTGAGTTATGGGTTGAAGATATTATTTTAGGGTATAATTCTTTTATGGAAAAAGCGATACATATGGCGGACGAAGAGGATTATAAAGAAATACTTATTTATTATCGTAATAATTTTGACGGAACACTGGATTATATTTCAAGACAATATGACGACGAATATTATTATCCATCAATTTCTTACAAGTTTGTTTATGATGTTATCAAAAAGTAGAGATATTTGTAGCGTAGATTTAGAGTAGCATAGACACATAATTTGTAACTAATTACTGATAAAAGGTTCCATTCCTTTTTTCATTGCTGTCGGTGTCAATATAATTTCCTAAATAATATTGACACATACACAATCCCAAGAATGGACCCAATGTCCCAAAAAACCACGAAATCCAGTAAAGTCCTCTATGGAACCTCCCCCTTATAGGAAAATACCCAAACTCGCAGAAATTTGGGACATCGGGTCCATTTATGGGTCTCGGGGTTTCTACCTAATATACGCCTATTATATTTACACGGATTTCTGGGTGAAATCGGGGGTAAAATCCACCGCAAGAATATCATAGGGAACATTGTAGGTTTCCTTTGCTTTTTCCATAAAGTCCAAAAAGTCATCAAGGGAGTAACCCATTTCCAGCATCTTTGCCCTCAACATAGACCAGCGACCGCAAGTGGAGATATTGTCAGCGAGGATTTGTAATTTTTTTCGGTTGTAGGTGTCCCTTGCTCCTCCCGATTTAGCATCCTCTAAAAGTTTAGAGAGAATATGTTTGTCTTCTCCTAAAATACGCTTCATCACAGAAGAAACAAAGGAGAGTTCGCCGTCGGGACGCATTCCGTAGGGGTCAAACCATTCATAAACAATGCCCTCTTTGGAAGGATATTTAGAGAGAAGGCACCAATGTCCCGAGTTGGGTTTAGTCTCTGTGAGAACGATGCGATAATCTTTTTTTTCTGGGAGGAGTTGGTCCAGAGACTGGTAATTACCCAATTCGCTATATTTCATAATTTTGTGGTTCGCAGAGGGACCGAGCATTAATTGGAAATCATCATCGCTTACCATATAAGCAAGTTGTTTCTTGTAGGTGTTTAGCAGTTTATCTTTTTGGCGGTTGATTTCAAATTGATTAGACATATATATTACCAGAATATTTTATCTTGGTATAGTATAACGAAAAGAATGGTAAATCGGTGGGTAGAACACATCAAAAAGTTTGCTAACGACCACAATATGTCCTATGGTTGTGCTTTGACGGATAAAAGGTGTAAAGCAACATACCATAACCCTTCTTATGTGGAAAAGAGAGGGAGACCTAGAAAGGCGGTTGTAGAACAAGAACAACCAAAGAAGAGCAGAGGAAGACCAAAAGGAGCAAAGAACAAGGATAAAGTAATAGGAATAACCATAGATGAAGTAAGAGGAAGTGGGAGACTAAAAGGCAGTAAGAACAAACCGAAGATTGGAATAACGGGAGAGGATTTCTTGTTGGAACCAGAAAAGGCACCGATGCCCCCACCAAAGAGAAGCAGAGGAAGACCTAGAACTTTTGGAATGACAGCAAAGGATTTTACGGAACCAGCACCAAAGAAAAGACGAGGAAGACCAAAGGGGTCAAAGAATAAACCAAAGGGAGGAATGATGGCGGGAGTTGGACGGATACTGGTGAATGCTTTGATAGGATATGTGCGTGGAAGAATACGAGAGAGGGCAATAACAATAGCGTTGGACTTTTTACGAGAAAACGGGATAGATTTGAGACAATACGGACAGCAAGTTCAGCAGAGGTTCATAGAAGAGGTGGAGAGAGTGAGACAGCAGATAATAAACGGTGTTGAAAATCCACAGATACGCATACCGAGAGAGATAGAGGATGATTGGGAATTGGTGGAAGAGGACCCAGATTGGGAAATAGTGGGAAAGAGAAGAACGAATGGAAAAGGAGGAAGCACAGAACGCCTTTTCAAACCAGCAGTAATGCCCGAAGGTTGGGAAAAAGAACACGAACAAAAAATATTTCATAAAAACCCTTATAGACCAGAAGACCCAATAAACACAATCAAACCTTATAGACCAATTACCCAAGAGCAATTCTACTCTCTCCATCCAGTAGAACAACAACAGCATATTCAGTCGGCAAATATTCATCAAATGAAGGGAGGTAAGAAACCAAAGTGGTTACAGAAAGTGGATAATTTTGTAAAGAATGCTGGAAAGAAAATATTGAAAGTAGCAAAGAACCCGATAGTTCAAAAGGTAGGAATAAAGGCATTGACAACCATAGTTCCAGAGTTGAAACCGTTTGAGAAACCATTGGAGATAGGAACGAGAATTGGTATCAATGAGGCAAACCGAGCAGTGGGGCAAGGACGAAGTAGTTGGAAAGATTGGGATGAGAACGACCCTAATCTACCAAAATGGAAAAGAGATAAGATTGAGATAGAGAAAAGATATGAAGAATTTGAAAGGGAAAACCCAGAACAAGCAAGAGAAGTAAGAGCAAGACAATCTAAAAGGCGAACAAAAGAAGAAATAGAAAAAGATGAAGAACTACACCGACAAAGAATAGAAGTCAATAAAGCATTGAAAAGAGACAAACGAATAGAAGAAGGACCGACACAAGAAGAATTAGAAGCAGAAATAAAAAGACTAAAAACAGAAATCAAAAAAACATTGAAAAAAGACAAAAAAAAAGAAAACGAAGTGTATGGAAAATATGGTGTAGAACTTCCACCAAAGGGAAGAGGACGACCAACGAAAAAGGAGCAGTATTATCAAGAACACAACCCGTATGAACATTTGAAAGAGGGAGCATTCACCAAAGAGTTGAGGGCGTTTAACAAGAAGCACGGACAGAAATATGATTTAGAGCAATTTGCGAAGACGATTGCCCGACATCCAACCCAATTCAAACCAATTACGAAAAAGAGGGCATTGTTCTATTTGAATATGATAAAGCATACGCCAACACATCTAGATTAAAATATCCTATGTTAATATATATGGAACGAATTGTAGGAGGAAACCATAAAAAAGGGCATAGATTAAACCCGACTGCTTGGAATACTTATGTAGAGAATTATGCCCGAGAACATCACATACCATACACAGAGGCAATAGTGGATTGGAAGGTCTCTAATGATTACAGAGCAACACACGGGAGTAAGTGGAATAGGAAATACAACAGATGGTTGAAAGAACCGAAACCGAGAAGAAGAGTGCTTACGGGAGAAGAGATAGAGGGAATGGATGAGGAAGAGGTGGATGATGCGTTGAGTGAGATGGCGAGTGAGAGTGAAAGCGAAGAGGAGGAAGAAGAAGAAGAGGAAGAAGAACCAATCGCAGAAAATATTGACAATATGGGTGATGATGAAGTGACACGAGAATTAGTGAGACTGGCGAATGAAGAACCAAAGAAAGAAGAGGAAGAGGAACCAGATATAGAGGTGAATGAGATGTATTACAAAGGGGTAACATATTTGGTAGATTTGAAAACAAAAAAAGTGTATAACGAAGAAGGGGATGAAATAGGTTGGTATGATGTTGATTACAATAAAATCCAATTTACGGTAGCAGATAAGAAAAAGATGGTAAAAGAGGCACTTGAAAAACTGAAAACACCGAGAAAGATTGAAAAACCCAAGAACTTTAACGCAAGAGAGATGCTGGAAAAATTAGAAGACAAAAACGGAGATATGTATAACCCAACCACCAAAACATATTTCAATGGAGACGAATTTTCCCTTGTTCCAGACGAAAAAGGAGACTACCGATTTATTTATGAAAACGAAAATGACTTGATGCCTTTTAAAGAAGAATTTAAAAAAAATGATGATACAAATTTTTATCAATTTAATGGTTACACAATATACGATTTGTATGACAATTTTTCACTATACGGGATGTATGATACATATAATGATGTTATCTACAAATTTGTAGCACAATCCAAAGACGGAAGAAACTTTTTTCAAGAAGGATATAGCAATGATATATTTGAGTTGGTATATGACGAAGACGAAGACGAACTTGTATTCAAACAGAGAGGATTTATAGCAAATGACAATGACGATGCCCCAGATGAATATACCCGTAATTCAAAAGGAGAATTGATAATTTTTGATTATATCAAACCAGAGAATTGGGAAGATTATAAAAACGGTGATGAAGGAGACCAATTTCAAATAGATATCAACAATAATGTCTATGAAGATAATTCATCATTAACAGAAGAAGATATCATTGGAACTTATGACCCAGAAACAAACAGAGTAAAGTTCAAGAAAAAAGGAAAGGGAAAGAAATATGTTGAATTTATGTATAATGGGATAAAATACATAAGAGACAAAAAGAACATTGTCTATGCTACTGATGAAGACGAAGTAGGAGTATGGTTACCAAAAGAACGAAAAATAGATTTCCATATGGAATAAGACTGACCCCTATGTCCCAAATCCCACCGACTTTGACTATTTTTCTTATAGGGGATAGTTCCATAGAGGATTTTATTGAATTGGATGGTTTTTTGGGACACAAGGGATTGGGAATAAAATCTCTGTAAGTAGTATAGAATGTCTTACGCTCAATTTTTAGGACAAACAACTCCATACTATTCCACAGAGGATTTGAGTTTAGCACCCAAGAACTTTTTGACATATAGGATAACAGATACCTCTGCGAATGTGATAATTCCAGAAAACACACAGACAACCGTAAGACAATTTGTAGTTCCAAAAGGATACTGGACTTACTCTATGAACTTTGTGGTTGTTGATAGTCTTGGAGATAACATACAAACCTTTGCTATTCAAACTGGAAATGGTCTGTCTCTCCCAAGTGACGGATTAAACGAACAAGTGCTTCAAACATCCTACAAAGGCAATCCTTCCCAAAACACAGTCATAGACACTATTAATGGAGTGCTGTATAGTGATGGAATAGCACCTTTTATTGTGAGTGTAAAAACAACTGCGGGAGGAGGAGAAGATTGTTACTGGTTATCCTATGAGAATGCGGTTCAAAATGTTGGAGTTTATCCTTCCATACAATTCTTCAAATGCGGATAAAATAAAATCTCAACCTTATGTATAGAATGTCAATAGCACAGTTTAACGGAATAAACACTCCAATAACAATAGGTTCAACACCAGATACCTATTGGAAAACTTACTTAACCACACCAGACCAAAACACAAACATAACTTTACCCAGTGGAGCAACAACGACCGTATATACATCGCCAATTCTCCCACAAGGATATTGGAATATCAACTTACCATTTTATATTGACAGTTCTGCTAATTTAGCAAACATTCAAGTGAGTTTTTATAATGAGAGTTGCCCTCCATCAGCACTTCCAATTTTTGGAAACCCAACTATATCACCGCACTTTTCCAATTTCACGATTTATGACGAATGGGAGAACTTGAACCAAACCGAGATGACATCAAATATAAGTGGAATGGTTTATAGTGATGGGACGGAAAAATCAAAAGTGAAAATAGATGTTTATTTTGCTTCTTCGGTTGGTGGAACGAACGCTTATTGGGGAGCAATAGCAACATCATATTATAATGGAGGATGGATTAATTTATTCAAAATAGGATAATATTTTTTCAATATAACGCATAATTGATTTTCAATATAACACAGAAATATTTTGTGTTATATTTAACAAATGTAGATTTTACAAGTAAAAAACAAATATTTACTGGTAAAAAATTATAATTTTTTACCGAACATAATATATTTTGTGTTATATTTATGGATTTTTGTTGTTTTTTTGTGTTATATTTACTTTTGCGTTATATTTATTGTGTTTTTGCGTTATATTCAAATAAATAAAACATAATATTCAATTCCATTGTCATCAATATAACCCCACTTTTCATTCACTCTCAAATTAATATAATATGGGTTTCCGTTTTCATCACAATATTTATCTATTACTGATGTATCTTTTTTGACATAAGTATTTCTGTCTAATCTTCTGTAATCTTCTAATCTTATTTTTTTTGTTTCCATTCTCAATATAACTGGTATTATGCCTATTTATGACTTTTATTTTTTCAATTCAATTTTATTCACATTCAATACTGAATTGAATTTGTATATTTCATCTCCTCTTTCTCCATTATCTTATCCAACTCTTTCATTCTCTCCATATCCTCATCATCAATAATCTCAAAGTCTTCTTCTGTCATTATTCTGTGCTTCTTCTGGGTTCTTACCTTGTATGGTATTCCTAAACCCTTTTTCTCTTGAATATCCATAAAACATTCATACTCTAAACAGACATAGTATGAATAGTCATTGTCATCCACTCCATAGCATATGTAGGTGTAGTGCGGTAAGTCATCAAAGAACTTGATAAACGCTAAATCTCCTCTTCTTGTTGTCATTCCTTATATGATATACGCCTATTTATTTATGTGCTTTTGAACGAATGTTTTATCGGGATATACCCCCTTCGGGGTTATCAGTCGCAGATGATTGTATGGTGTGGGACGGGGAGTGGGTTTAGTAGTGTTGAAACCTATGACTGCGTCATACGACCACATTAGAAAGAAACCAACATAAAATCCAAGTGTCATTCCTTATATGATATACGCCTATTTATTTATATGCTTTTGAACGAACTATTATTTGGAGATAAACTTTTCCGTCTGCTTTACCATATCCTCATATATCCTCTTTCTCTCCAACAAATCATTCAATTCCCTCTCATACTCTTCCCTCAATTGCCTCAACTTTTCATCATTCCAAATCTTCGCATTCTCCTCATAATTTAGGTCATCCAACAAATCATCCAGATACTCCAACTTCTGGGCGATATACCGCTTATTCGCCTCTAAACAATTCAAGACCTCTTGTGGGACTTTTTCCATTATAGACTATCATTAGATTATTTCTATGCCCTTTTGACGATGACCCCGATGTCCCAGATTTCTACGACTTTGGGTATTTTCTTTATAGGGAATGGTTCCATAGAAGACTTTACTGGATTTGGTGGTTTTTTGGGACATCGGGTCCATTCCAGTTTAGGCGTTTTTTCTTCTGTTTTTTTATATCTCCTAATAGTATAGTAATGTCCTTTTCAAACGCCCAACAACAAGACCTCTTATATTTTGATTTGCTAATTACCAATGTGGATACTATTTACAAGGCACCTCAACCAGTCTATTTCAACGAAACCAGAACAACTCCTTTTCTCTATTGTCCCGAAGATTATGAGATGAGTGTGGTTCGCTTCACTCTGGATACTCAAACCCTTCCAGTCATTATCCCTCCTATCATTCCTTATGGACCTCTCAATAATGGATACTCGGGACCAGACCCAAGTGGGAATTACGGAGACCCTAACAAGACCATCTATGCGGTTGCTATGACTTATAGTGAGGTTATTGGTGGTTCCAATGTGGATTTTGTAGCAGAGCAATACATTACCTTTGTAGCACAAGACCAGACAGCACCAGAACCTCTTGTTCTTGTTCCTAATCAAAAGCAAGACAATTCACAAGGTTACTACAATATCTATTCTTACCAATATTTTATAGGGTTAATCAACAAAGCAATAGGTCTGTGTTTTAATGATTTGAACGGACAAGTTCAAGTGGCGGGAGGGACACTGCCTACTACATACGCCCCTATAATGACTTGGAACACAGCAAACAGCACGGCAACGGTGAATGGGGATGTAAAGGCGTTTTCCCCTTTTGCTGGTAATCCTATAAGTCTCTATTTCAATCCCGCTCTCGCCCAGATATTTAGCACCCTTCCGTTTAGCATTACTAATTCCACCAATATTTCCAATATAGACGCATTTAGGGCATATCAACTCCTATTTACCTATGTTGCCGAGAAGACCGAACAGAATACCCAACCTTACCCTTTTGGTTCCAATCCACAAGATTTAAGCGGTAATTACTTGTTTGAGGCACTCCAATGTTCGCAAGAGTTATCCACCACCAACAATTGGAACCCAGTAGTCAGTATAGTATTTACCTCCAATACCCTTCCTATCATTCCTTCCCAAGTCACTCAACCGCTCCTCTTTGTGGATGGAGTGTTACAGACCTCTACTTCCAATAACAACAACATCAGTAATGTGATTACCGATTTTAGTGCCGAGACTCCTTTGCGACCTTTTATCTACTATGTTCCTACTGCCGAGTTTAGAATGATTAGTTTAGTGGGAAATAGACCTCTTAATAACATTGATGTTGCGGTTTATTACAAGACCCGAACTGCCGATTTAATACCTTTCCGTCTGGGTGCGGGTGGGTCTGCCTCCCTCAAAATCCTTTTTAGAAAGAAAAACTACAAAAGTTAAGTCCCGACCTTAGATAATAAAAACAATTTAGTTCAATCCCAGATTTTTTTATCTTTTCTTATAGTATAAGATTATGCCCGCTGACTTTAAGACCGCCCTTATAGAGCAAGCAGTTATTGCCGATATCACCGACGAGGAGACTTTTGGTGTTATGTCTGGACCAGCACAATCCACATTCCAACAATTCCAAGCAACCACTCAAAGCAGTTCCTCTGTTGTCTTTAATATTCAAATTCCCAGCGAAAACATTGTAATTGACAGAAACCTTCACATTCAATCCACTATCGGTGTTTCCGTAAAGGTCGCATCCGTAGTTCAAGTAGGAGGTCAATGGATACAACTTTTAGGAAGTGCTGGGGATGTCTCTGGTGTCAATCCTTTTACTGGTGTTCCAAATCCAGTAGTTGCCCCTCAATACGGTATTGATTACTCCGTTCAATCCTTCCCTTTCAACTCTCTTTTGACTACTGCCCAATTGACCCTTAACAATGTATCCACTTCTACCAATTTACAAGATATTTTACCAACTATTTTGCGTATGAATGACAAGCGTAAATTATCAAGATGGAACAGTGAAACCCCAGCATATCCAGACAGCACTTATGGTGCCTACTTGACTGGATTTACTACTGGTGCTAACAACAATCCAATGAATAATATTTTAGCAAATGGTTATGACGACGATTTTGCCCCAAGAGGTGCTTTTGAAGTGGATAGTTACGAAGTTCAGCATTTTATCAATGGAACATATACCGATAATAGTTTAGTAGTTTCGGGAAGTGATGGTGATGGAACCACATACAATCCACTTACTACTGCTGGTGCTGGTGATATCTGGATTATCAACTTCAAAATCAAGGTAACTGAACCATTTTTAGCACTTTCTCCTTTTATCAATACCGACCCTATGTGTAAAGCGGGTCTTGTGGGAATTAACAATATGTCTATGGTATTGAATGTGGATGCCAATGTCAAGAGATTGATTAGTGCCTCTACCGTCATAGTCCAAAACGGAAGCAGTCTTGTTCCTACTCCTACTTCTGCTATAACGGGAGTTAGTTTAGGATACACTCCTCGCTCGGGACAACAAGTCACCGCCTTTGAAAACACCCGTCTGTTATTCAACTTCTTGTCCCTTCAACCAGAGCAATACCAGAAAATCTCCACCAAGAATGTGGTCCCATATTTAGACTACCCAAGATACTTGACAATCTCCAACAATCTTTCTCCTATCCTTCCTTTCCAATCCAACTATCTATTGACTTCCCAAGCAATCCAACTCAATCAAATCCCAGACTTGATTATTATTTCTGCCCGTGTTCCTATGTCTAACCAAAACTGGAACTACGCCAACTCCTTCTTGAAAATCACCAATATCTCGGTCAATTTCAACAATCAGTCTGGTTTGTTAGCATCCGCCACTGCTAATGATTTATACCACATCTCTGCCCGTAACGGTTCCGCCCAAACTTGGTTAGAGTTCTCTGGTAAAGTCCAATACACTGGTGCTGGTGCTGTTGGAGGTTATCCTTCAAGATACCAATACGGTTCTGCTCCTAACGCTTCTGTCCCATTACCAGAAATTGCTGGTTATCCTTATGAACTTCCATCTTCTGGTTCATTATTGGTCTTAAATCCCTCTTATGATTTCTCGCTTCCTTCGTATTTGAGTGCCAGTTCGCTCGGTCAGTATCAATTACAATTTAACCTAACTTGTGAAAATCAATTCGGTTATTCATTCACCCCAGAATTGTGTGTTGTCACTATGAACTCTGGATTATTCATTACCGAGACTGGTGCCTCTCAAATTTTCACGGGAATTTTGACAAAAGAACAAGTCTTGAAGACCAAGAGTGAAAACCCAGTCGCCCATTTAGACAGTGTTGAATATGAACGCCTTGTCGGTGGAAGAATGGGTAACAGAGGAATGGGTGCTTTGGGTAAAATGATGAAACATTACAGAAAACACCACAAAGAACATATGATTGATGGTGCTGGAAGTAGTGGAGGAGCAAGTGGAGGAGCAAGTGGAGGAGCAAGTGGAGGAAAACACAGAATAGCAAAAAAGTATTGCTGAATTTAGAAAAAAACACAATTCAATAGTATATCCTATATAATATTGAATGGAAGTTGAATATATTTGATGAGTTGGACCCTATGTCCCAGATTTCAACGACTTTGGGGTTTTTCCTATATGGGAATGCTTCCATAAGATACTTTATTGGATTTGATGGTTTTTTGGGACATAGGGTCCATTCCAATTTAGGAGATATTTTTTTCTCTATTCATAGTATAACAATGACAGAATATGCTAAACGCTACAATGACGCTATTTACTCAAACTTGGAGGATGATGTGGAAGATTTTATTGACAATCGCCCTCAACCTACTATGCTTTATACACCACCAATGGTTGAAACACCAATCAAAACGCACAGCAGAGGGTTACGAGGCGGAGGGTCCAAAGGAGGACAAAAGTTTGTCTTAACTTCGGGGTCTCTTCCTTATGATTACCCTTCTACTTTGGCGGTGGGTTCAGCAAAAAAACCTACTTCTATCGCCAAAGAGTTTTACGGAGAACCCGAGTTAATCAACCAACCTTATGCTTACGGAGAACCAGCACCTAAATTAGTTGGAGGTCGCATAGGCAGAGGGTCTCATAAAAATGTCAAAGAGGGTATCAAGACTGACGGAGATGTCTATTCTGGTGGGTCTATTTTACGAGCAGAGATGCCTTTGGGATATGACACGCAATACCCTATGGGAGGAATGCGTTTAGGTCATCGCAAAGTGGGAGGTCACAGAGACGAAGATTTAGAAGGAGGAAAGGCACCAAAGTGGTTACGAAATATTGGTCACACCATAGTTCATACCGGCAATAAAATCGCTAATGACGAACGAGTAAGAAAATTAGCAGACCAAGCATTAGACAAGGCAATTGAAAAGGGAACCGAATACGGGTCTCAACAACTTGCTGGAATGGGACGAATGACACAAAAGAAATTTCACTCTCTCCCTCGCCACCTTCAAGAGAAATATTACCATCACAAAATGTCTGGTGGTAAAGCACCAAAGTGGTTGAGAGATATTGGTAATTTCTTCCATAAAACTGGTAAGAAGATTGTGAATGACGAACGAGTAAGAAAACTCGCAGACCAAGCATTAGACAAAGCAATTGAAAAGGGAACCGAATATGGGTCTCAACAACTTGCTGGAATGGGTCGCAAAAGGGGAGGTGCTATTTTAGAAGATAGTATGCCTTACTCTCACGCCATTATTCCTTCCAATCTCGGCAAACCTTCTTTCAAGGGACGCAGTAACACTGCCCGAAGAATGCCCGCTCCTTTGACTGCCTACTCCCAATCCTCTGCTATTTATGGTGCTGGACGCAGTGGAAAATCCAAATCTGCCCGAGGTGCTATGGTCTCCAAACTGATGAAGCAAAAGGGAATGAGTTTAGGCGAAGCATCTAAATACATCAAAGAACACGGTTTAATGTAATTTTTTTCGCATATTATTATCTTGTCTTATAATATACGAGAATGCCCTCACTATACGATGCCTCAAAGAAATTAAGACAATTACCAGACAGTGCTTATGGAACATCACGGAAATTAGCATCCATATCCTTATCTAAAATGGCGACCAGTGACAATGTCACCGACCAGAATATGAATACCCCAGAAGGGATTGTCATTACTGCGGAGGATTTAGAAAGAAAAGTCAAGATTTTCCGCATCAAAATCAAGAACATTGGAAACTATTTACTTCAAATACCAAATGCGAAACTTAAAATACCAAATGCGAAACTTCAAATACCAAATGCGAAAGAAAAGGAGGGTGTTGCCCGTAATTTAGAAGAGGAATTTGCTGGTGCTGGGCGTATGACACCAGAGCAATATAATGGTATAATCAACAAGATTAGAGACAGCAGAAAACCACAGAGAGAACCAGCAGTAATGAAACTTTTAAAACAAAGAAAAATAGGAAAAGGTTGCCGACGACTTCGGGGTGGTGCCGATGACGAGAGTAGTTTTGACATTAACGACAATAGTTATGAAACTGTGGTAAGTGATGACGATAGTATTATTAGAGGGTTTGATGATGTCATTAGAGATTTGGAAGATTATGCGAGAGAACTACAAAACGATTTTGACGAAATATCCAGTATTTCCTCCCCAGAAGAAGAAGAAAGAGTTTTGGAAAGGGTAGAGAGAAGTTTGGAACAAACAGCAAAAAAGGCAAAAAAAAAGGGTATTGACATTAACCATTTGGAAAATGTGAGAGATATGATACACGATTACAGAGTTAATGAAGAAGGAAGTATTCAAGATATTTTAGATGCTTTTGAAGAGGTTATTGAAGAAGTTGAAAGAGAAGACGAATATGGTTTGAATGAAATTCAACAAAAGAAACTCGGTGTATCCTCCAAACTCATCAATTTCAATTCCCTTTTCGGGAAAGCAACCCAAGCAGTGGATGACGCACAAATCTTTTTCAATGAGAACATTGCCCCTTACAAGAAATCCCTTACTGCCGTTCAAATTGAAAATATTGACGAAGATTTAGACGATATCAACGAACTATTCAAAAAGGTCACTGTTTCCCCCGCCCTTCTTGCCCTCACTTCCAGAGGTCAAACCCACGAACCTTACGACCAACTCCAAGACGCTTTCAAGGTTTTTAGAGTATCCGTAAGAGGTGTCATTAATTCCTCCGTTTCTCACCCTCCAAGACACGATGAAGTGGAAATCGGTGCCTCTACCCTCTCTGGTGGTGGTTTGGTCCATAGACATTCCCATCACAAACATTACCGCCAAGAAACCCCTTCCCTTTCTAATCTAGGTAAATACAAGAACTGCCCTCAAAAGTTTCTACTGTAATTAGAGGATGGACCCAGTGTCCCATATTTCTACGACTTTGGGTATTTTCCTTATAGGGAATGGTTCCATAGAGGATTTTGTTGGATTTGGTGGTTTTTTGGGACATAGGGTCCAGAGATGGGATTTAGAACCTTTTGTAGGTTTTTTTCTGTGTGTTATTATATAGACGATGAGTTTAGCACTTTTCAACGGGGTTGCTTCTAACCAAAATCTCAATGTGAATTCTATTGTGTTTCAAGATGGAACTTCATTAGGGACTGCTACTGCGGTCAATTCTTCCTACACAACTGGCGGTAATAATATTACTGGTGTAAGTGGAACTCCATATGTTATTGGGTCATTTACTTATGTTGATGCGGGGGTTTATATACTTACTTTTGCGTATAGTGTTTCAACAGCGGATGTTTTTTCGGGTGTTTCTTTTTATGTTGAAACTGGGGTTGGACCTACCATCCAAGTTTTTTCAACGAGTTATAGGGAAGGAACTGGGACTTCGGGGTTCAATCAATATACCAGAACTTTTAGCACTATTATAAATCTACCTACTGCTTCACCAGCAGTTATTATTTTTACAAACAATAATATGGTTACTGGTGGTGCTACTTTTACTGGAACCCGTAATACAGCAATTCCTTTTGTTTTAGTAAAACTCATCTAATCAACTTATTTTCTCTTTCTATCATATATAGATGAGTTTAGCACAATTCAACGGCATTGCTTCAAATAGTATTCTATCAGTTGCCTCTATTGGATTTCCAGACGGCAGTTCTCTTTCCAGTGGGTCCATTGCTTCTTCTATTTTGTCTCAACCCTCAACCTCATTAAATGTCGGTGCGGGAACCTATACGGTCGCTACTTTTCCAAGTGTCCCAGCGGGTATTTACTATTTTGCTTCTTCTTATAGTGTCTCTTCTACTTCTAATATAACCACTTTGAACTATTATTTAGAAACACCAACAACTAATCTAATTAATTTTACTTATCAAATTGGGACTGGGACTTCGGGGTATTATGCCTATGTAGATACTTTTTCGGGAATTATCAATGTTTCTACTACTACTGATGTAGTAGTGAAGGTTCAGTTTGCTGGAACTGGTAGTCCTATTTTTAATGCGGGTCAAACTGGTTCTAATCCATTGCTTTTAGTAAGATTGATATAATTTTTTTCTGTTTCTTATATATACGATGAGTTTAGCACAATTCAATGGAGTATCTACTCCTTCTAATATTTTATGTAATTCGGTCACTTTTCCAGACGGAAGTTCTTTGACTTCTGCGAATGGGTCTGCTTACACTATTACTCAATCAGCAAGTGATATTAATAGTGCGTCAAGTGGTGCTAATACCACTATTGCTACTTTTAATAATCTTAAAGAGGGAAGATACCACATCTCCTTTCCTTATACTTTATCCAATACCAGTCCTTTTCTTGGTGTGACTGTATTTGTCAATACCACTTTGGTTTCTTATAAATTGGATAGTTTCACTTATATTCAAGGAACTGGTAATTCGGGACTTCAAACCTACCAAAAAAACTTTAACGGAATTATCACTATTACTACCCCACAAAACATTACTGTTTCCGTTTCTGCTACTCTTGCTGTCCCTACTGGAAATACTTGGTCGGGAACTGCTGGTGGGTCTCCTATTCTTCTTGTAAAATTAGTGTAATAAAAATCTCCACTTATAGTAAATGAAACACAAAGAACCCATTGATTATCCTAACAATCTTCAAGATATTTTTGGTTTGTTGTCTGTGTCTGGGAAACATAATGTTGTAGGTTCTGCTAACTTGCGAGGCATTCTGTATAACAGCGATTTTGATTTAGGGGAAGACCTTAAAAACGGACACGATATTCACCATAGTCTCCGTAAGATTTTCTTACACAAATACGAGACGGCAAAGCACCTTCCCTCTGTCTATTTCACAGACTTTAAGTGTGGAGAAGATGCGAATGGCGAACCGCTCCGTTGGGACTACAAAACTCTAATAAAAAACAGCAACAAGGGATTTACCTTTGAAGATGCTTTGAAATCTGGCGGTATTATTAAATTGGATTGCGTTGCCTTTGTGAATGGGAGGTTTGAGGAAATAACCGAGGTGTATGAACTTCATTGTGGTTGCGGTTGTTCCACAAGCAGTCCTCCTAAAAAAAACTTGCTTGACGATTTGAAACAATCACAGAGAGAATATTTAGAAGAGGGGAATTACTGGAAGGCACTGAAACGGGAATTTAGCATTGCTTCACTACACAACAACCTTTCCAAAACCAAGCGTTTAGTAGAGTTTTTCAACTCTGTAACTGGTTTATTAGCAAAATCTGTAAGTGAATTGGATACTATTAATTTGGTGTTAGAACAGACTTTCAAACCTCCCAATTTAGACGAAATTAGACAGAACCTTCAATTAGTCAAGTGGCGACTTTCTTATTGTTCCTCACGATTTTCAAAGAGAATTGATGCTATTTGTTCCCTTGAACACAAAAAGGCAATTCATTCCAGAGTGGAAAAGTTGAGAGACGATATTTTCAAAATTGTCAATAAGGACGCAAAGAAGTTTAGAGTGTGATTAGTCTAAACTCCCAAAAAGATTTTATCTCATTATTTATATAGACATACATAATGAGTAGTTCCAAAGCAAGTTTTACTTTTGATAATATAGGCATTCCCATAGCAAAGATTGAATACAAAGAGAAAAAAGGCAACAGAGGCAATCCAGTGTTAAGTCTGGATACAGAAGGCGAGGCATTCACCAAATACCCCGCTATTCAACTTCGGGAGGGCGAGAGTTTCCAACCCGTCATTGACACCAGTAAGGAGAGGTCCATATTATACATAACGGGGGCATCGGGTTCTGGTAAATCTTACTACACACAAGCATACGCCAAAGAATACAAGAAAAAGTTTCCCGACAATGAAGTCTTCCTTTTCAGTTCCATCGCAGAGGACAGCAGTATTGACAAAATCAAAGACCTCAACCGCATCAACATCAAGAATGCCGATTTCCTCAAAGACGAACTCACCGCCAAAGATTTCGCCAATTCTCTTGTTATTTTTGACGATACCGATGTCATCCCAGACAAAAAAGTCCGCAACAAAGTCAATGCCGTCCGTGACAGCATCTTGGAAACTGGGCGTCATTTCAAAGTCTATTGTGTTTTCACCTCCCATATTGCTTGTAATGCTGTGGAGACAAAGCGTATCTTGAATGAAAGTCACACCATCACCTTCTTCCCTTCTTCTATGAATGGAAGGGCATTACAATACCTCTTGGGGTCTTATCTCGGGTTTGACAAGGAACAAATCAAGACCATCAAAGACGCAGACACTCGCTGGGTTACCGTCTATAAAACCTACCCACAAGTCCTCCTCACCCAACACTTTTGCGGATTAGTTAAAGATTTGTAAATTTTATATTTTAGGAATATATAAGAATGAGTTTGTCAAAAATAGCAACAGATGTAAAATGGCATAGAAAAACAGCGAATGATAAAATCTACACACCTAAACCGTTTGCTTTAAAGATGATTGAATTATGCGAAATAACCCCCGATATGAAGGTTTTAGACCCTTCAAAAGGTGGAGGTGTATTTTATGATAATTTACCGCCTTGTGAAAAAGATTACTGCGAGATTGACGAAGGTAAAGATTTTTTTGATTACAACAAAAGGGTTGATTTAGTAATAGGTAATCCCCCTTATTCATTATGGACAAAGTGGTTAGAACATACTACTAAAATAACAGACAAGTTTTGTTATATTTTTGGGTTCTTGAACTTAACACCTTATAGAATAGAACAGTTGGAGAAAAAAGGTTTTTTTATAACCAAAAGTGCTATGTGTAGAGTAGATTACTGGTTTGGAGTTTCTTTTGTTGCTGTATTTGAAAAGAACAAGACACCTATTATTCAATCTTGGGGAAGAGTTTATTGTGATATTTGTGGTAAGAATTGTGGTAGGGGGGGAAGCGGTAAATCACCTAATCTCTGTTATGCTATACAAAAATAATCAAGGGTTGAATATAATATCCTATATTAGATAGAGACCCAAGAATGGACCCTATGTCCCAAAAATCCACGAGTTTGGATAAAATCCTCTATGGAACCTCCCCCTATAAGGAAAATAGTGAAAATGGGCGAAATCTGGGACATCGGGTCCATTCTTGGGTCTGTCTATAAAAAATCTCTGGGTAATGTATAATGTCATTCGCACAATTTTTAGGTCAAACCACTCCTTATTACTCTCTTCCTTTTTAACCACACCAGACATACACACTAATATATGGTATATTAGATTGAATTGTTGTAAATATAATATACGAAATTAGATAGAACCTCCCAGAGACCCAAATCCGTCCCCCGTGTCCCAAATTTCTGCGAGTTTGGGTATTTTCCTATAAGGGGGAGGTTCCATAGAGGATTTTATCCAAAATCGCAGAAATTTGGGACATTGGGTCCATTCTTGGGATTGTATATAATAGGTATAAGATTATTTAACTGTGGAATGGATATAGTTCATAATGATAAGTTCTTTTTTTCAATATGTTCCATATATTCGTATCACCATTCTTTTATATCCTTTACCTCACCAGAGTAAATATGATATTACAAAACCCC
>Ga0207955_1000101_pt1 | contig 29861 bp, 41 predicted proteins | sample CryBogCBE29Jun09_FD_184563 | JGI IMG/M metagenome (GOLD analysis project Ga0207955, IMG submission 184563) | Freshwater microbial communities from Crystal Bog, Wisconsin, USA - CBE29Jun09 (SPAdes) (version 2) | ecosystem: Environmental > Aquatic > Freshwater > Lake | place: Crystal Bog... | reverse complement strand
CGCACATTTGGCAATGACCGCGTGTTTGAGTTGCTGTTGTCATAGTTATCTCCTTGGTGGTGGTTGATAGGTACTGCCTCGAGCGCACTGTCTCATAACCAATGCGCTCTGAGCATTACTATCTGTCAGCTGTTGGGACATCCTACCCCGCTGGTACATCTTCGCTCACGTGTCCTGCCGTGAGGTCTGCCACACGTTTTACTTGGCTGGTACTTAGTCACCAAGGGCGCCGTATCGTGGCGCCGTGCCGTCGTTGCCAATCTGCGTATCGTTTGCATCCCGCAAACTCTGTACTGCGATCAAGACAACAATGTTAGTGTCGCCGATGCTATGCACAAAGTACAGAACTTTCGACAAAAAAACTACCCTCTAAAATGACAAACTATTTGGCTGGGGTTGTGGCTCATCGGATGAGCTCGGACGACCCGCTAACCCGCGTGGTTAGTGGATTACTAGAGATCTCAGCGCGGTAAGGGGTTAGCCTCACCACACTGCGATCGTGGCGTATAGAGCGTTTTAGGTGCCTTGCTGGGGATTGTGCTTGTGGGGCAAGGTGGGAGATAGTGGGGGAGCGTGGGTTTGGGTGTGCTGGGGTATTAGGGCGTCCACCCACCCCGTCACCTCGCGTGCGCATCAGTGCGCGCAGTGTGGGCCCGCTGGCCTAGGTGCGCAGTGTGAGCCCGCGCCCATACACCCGATGTGCCTGCTTGTCAAGGCGCCCATATACCCATGCTAGCAGTGTGGTCATTATGGCGGGGCCCAACCCTCTAGTATACCACACTGCGGGCGCGACCTTAGTAACCACACTAGCGATGTGGGTATTGTGGCGCGTTGACCTAATTGATAATCATTCTCATCTAGCGTGCGGTCCGAGCTGGCGGGCTGGCCGAGCTGGCGGAATGGTGGCCCTCCTTCTAGGGGGCCCTTTCTTTGAGTCCGTCCACCCTTTTCGGGTCCCTCGGCGGCGAGCGGGGCGGGGGCCCCACAAACCTCAAGTTTGTATAACGCACCGATTTTGTGCAAAAACCCGATTTCTAAATTTTTTTTTGCAAAAATACAACAAACATAGGGTAAACCCTAATACGCATTTGTCAACTTGTTTGGAAATTTGTTGAGAATCATTCTCATTTGCCTACGAAGAATCAATGACTTAACACCCTGATTTGTCGGCTTTGTCGACTTTGCTGGGTCTATCTCTATTATTTTTTAAAATTTTTTAAAATTAAAAACGTAAGTGGAGCCTAAACTGGATTAGACCCAGCAAACCCAGCAAACCCGACAAATGGGGCACAAAATCGCGATTGTTTGCATTAGTTGTTATATGAGCAAATACGTATACCAAATCAAAGGTGCGTTGGAAAATGCAGCTGGCCAATTCAAGGGCCTGCAGGTATTGGTATGCAACTTGCACAACTTCGACGTCGTGGATGTACCAGCTGAAATTCTGGACTACGATACCGTAAGATACTTGGAGTTCCGTTTGAAAATAACCACGCTGCCGATTGACATCCAGCGTTTACCTTATGACATACAGAACAAAATACGCGCGCCGTTAGGGCGATGGCTAGACCATTGGGTCTTAAAAGAATTTTATGGCAATAACACAAAACCAAAAAGTATTAACCCTTGACTACTGGAAACCAGCTAGCAAATTAGCTGTAGGCGATTACGTATTTGACCGATTGGGCAACCCAGTCAAAATCAAACTAATCCATCCATACTTTGCGCAAGATTGCTATGAGGTCACTTTAGACGACCATCTGTGCATCAATGGTGACAAGAACCTGACCTTCCATCTTGAAGACAAGAAGTATCGCAAACGTCTAGATGAGTATCAGGGCTACTTTAAATTCCGCCGCCCACTCAAACCCCTAGACGTTAGCACGCTACTAGAAAGCCCGCTCAAAGACAAGCGTGGCCGCCAGTCTTTCTCCATTCCCACCGCGCAACCCATCAAGTTACCAACGCAGCCTAACCTGCCCGTACCTCCGTTTGTGTTTGGGTTCTGGTTTGCTAATCGCACCAAAATGGGGCGCTTTCATACGGTGGCTGGCAGGCACGACGCCGTCGCCGCGCGATTAAAAGATTATGGCTACCAGATTACCATTGGCGGATTGATGGCTAATGGCCAGCGTAGCTTTACGATTAGCCCATCGATTGACGCGCAGCTACCCAAGCCACTGCCAACTAGCATCCCAACAAACTACCTGATGGGTGATGTGGAGCAGCGCACCGAGTTGCTGTCGGGTTTACTCCATGGCAAATCGCGGCGCTACAACAAACGCGAAGACATATTTCAGATCTCGACCAAAAGCCGTGAGGTACTCGGCCAATATGGCTGGCTGATCGAGTCTTTGGCGCACCGCACGCGCCCAGTGCAAAATGACAAAACGGGTACGTACACGATTTTGTTTAAGTCGCGGATCAAGCTCGTTGACGATCAGGAGCCTGCGCCAGTCAAGGTGCACCACGCACGGCGCTACATCAAGCGCGTGGAAAAGATTGCGCCACAGATGTGTTACCATGTGGAGACCGATGGCAAGGATGGAAGCTATCTCGTAGGAGAAGGATTTATCGCATGCCACTAGAACCGCAAAAAGAAAAACTAATAACCAAATTTTTAGAAGAGCGCAAGCACTGGCCACAGCCAATGCGCGATCTACTAGGCTGGCAGGTCAAATGGGCCATGCAGGCATTGCCACATCAAAAGGAACCAGAAGATGGCGAATATGATACGTTTCTTATGCTTGCTGGACGGGGATCTGGCAAGACGCACACTGCTAGCCATTGGATTGGTATTCGGGCTGCTACCTACGACCACACTCGCTGGCTCGTCACTGCCCCAACCTCCAATGATATACGTGCAACTTGTTTTGAGGGAGACAGCGGATTACTCAATATCATCCCCGCCTCACTTATTCGCGATTACAACAAGTCCCTCTTCGAGATTACCCTTAACAACGGATCCATCATCCAAGGAATCCCCGCCTCCGAGCCAGAGCGTTATCGCGGTAAACAATACCACGGAGCTTGGTTCGACGAGTTGTGTGCCTTTGACTATCTTGACGAGGCCTATGACGGCGTCCAATTTACGCTGCGACTTAAAGACCCTAGAATCAAACGGGTCCAGCAAATCATTACCACAACCCCCAAACCCAAAGAACTCATCGTCGACCTCAACGAAGGAAAAGTAGGCGGCGATGTGTATGTGGTTAACGCCTCATCGTTTGATAACAAACAAAACCTGTCTGAGACATTTTTCAAACAGCTTGAGACATACGATGGCACAGACATTGGTCGTCAGGAGATCTATGGTGAAATCCTTGACCCTGAGCAAGCAGGTATTATTAAACGCAAACAGTTCCGATTATGGCCTGCTAGCAAACCTACGCCTGTCCTTGAGTATGTAATTGCTAGCTACGATCCTGCAACCTCAGAAAAAACTATGAACGACCCGACGGCTTGTACAGTGTGGGGCGTGTTTGAGCAAGAAGATGCAGGTACCGCGGTCATCTTGCTTGACGCATGGGACGAGCACCTGTCATACCCAGAGCTGCGCCGTAAAGTCATCGACGACTTTAAGGAAGTGGTCTATGGCGCGGACAATGACTTTGGTAAGGGCAAGAAGGCAGACCTCATCCTCATGGAAGACAAGTCTGCGGGTATCTCCTTGATCCAAGAGCTGCAAGGCGCGGGTGTGCCAGTGCGTGGATATAACCCGGGGCGTGCTGACAAAGTGCAGCGTTTAAATATTGTGGCGCCGCTAGTGGCTAAGGGTAAAGTCTGGATCCCCGAGGAGCCAACCCAAAAAGGCGAATACGCACTGTGGGCCAAGCGTTTCCTACGCCAAGTCTGTTCGTTCCCAGAAGCAGGCGGCCATGACGACTACGTGGACTCACTATCCCAAGCCCTGCGCGTTTTGCGCGATTCTGGCTGGATCCAGCTCGATTATCTGCCTGCACGTGATTATTCCTACGCGGATGACAGCCGCAAACGTTTTGAGAACCCCTATACCCTGTAGGGCGCTTTTACCCCTAATTGTGCATTAGTGTAATTAGGAACATAAATCCACAAATATAGATAATGGCACAACAACCCCAAATCCCAATTCAATCTGGCGGAAACCTTCCAGCCTTAGATTCTCGCGAAGAAGATCTAGGTTTGGCAGAAGAACAAGATGCTGAGATGGAGCATTATGAAGATGTGCTCGGCTTAGACCCAGATGAGGTCGAAGAAGAAGTAATTGAACTTGAAGATGGTTCAGTTGTTGTTAACTACCAAGAAAAATCTAGCCCACTCAAAAACCCTGAGTTTTATGAAAACTTAGCTGAAGTATTTGATGAAGGCACACTACAAAGTTTAGCGATTGAGTATCTTGACTACATTGACGTAGACAAAGAATCACGCAAACAACGCGATAAACAATACGAAGACGGCTTACGCCGCACTGGTCTAGGTAAGGACGCGCCCGGAGGAGCCACGTTTGACGGAGCTTCCAAAGTCGTCCACCCTGTCATGGCAGAGTCATGCGTTGACTTTGCTGCTGCGTCTGCACGCGAGCTGTTACCACCCGAAGGCATTGTTAAGGCCAACATTAAGGGCGAAGCAGATAAACAAAAACTAGCAATAGCAGATCGCAAGACCAACTTCTTGAATTGGCAGCTCACAGAGCAAATCCCAGAATACCGCGACGAGATGGAGCAGCTGCTAACTCAGTTGCCATTAGGTGGATCACAATTCCTTAAGTGGCGTTTTGACATTGAGCAAAAGCGCCCAATGTGTGAATGGGTACCGATTGATAACATCTTCCTACCATTCTCATCTACTAACTTTTACACCGCTCAGCGTGTAACAGAACAACAAGACATTACTGAAGATATTTTCCTCAAGCGTATTGAGGATGGTATCTATCGCGACATTGATAATATTTATCAATCTACCTCAGATGCACCACTAAACGATCAGACCCAGTCTGAAAAAGCAAACAACAAGATCGAAGGAAAAGACATTCCTTCAGTCAACATCGATGGCTTACGCCGCGTGTATGAGATCACTTGCTTTATTCGCTTAGAGGATGATCCACTAACCAATGGTCGTCGCGCTCCCTACATTTTGACAATCGATGAGACAAGCAGCAAAGTGCTTGCTTTGTATCGTAACTGGGATGCTAATGATGAGAAACTCGAAAAGCTGGATTGGTATGTTGAGTTCAAATTCATTCCTTGGCGCGGTGCTTATGCTATTGGTCTCCCCCATCTTATTGGCGGGTTGTCTGCTGCTCTTACTGGCACTTTACGTGCTCTTATGGATGCTGCTCATATCAACAACAGTCAGACGATGCTTAAGCTCAAAGGTGGACGCATTGGTGGCCAGTCTGACAGAATTGAACCCACTCAAGTAATTGAGATTGAAGGCGCGCCCGGCGTTGATGACGTTCGCAAGATTGCGATGCCAATGCCATTCAATCCTCCATCACAGACATTGTTTAATCTGTTAGGTTGGTTGACTGACGCAGCAAAAGGTGTGGTTACCACATCTGAAGAAAAGATTGCTGATGCTAATGCCAACACCCCAGTTGGTACAACGCAGGCTCTGATCGAGCAAGGCGCTAAAGTATTCTCAGCCATTCATGGCCGTTTGCATCGCAGCCAAGCTAAATCACTCAAGATTATCTCCCGTATCAATCACTGGTACTTGGAAGAGATGGACAACGAGTCTGGTGAACAGATCCGTGTTCGTGACTTTGCGTACAACGACGATGTTCGTCCTGTATCAGATCCTAACATTTTCTCTGAGACCCAGCGTTTAGCACAGACCCAAGCTATCATGCAGATGGCTGCTGGTGCGCCTCCCGGTATGTTTGATATGCGTTCGATTTATCACCGCATGTTAAACCAGCTTAAGGTGCCTAACATTGAACAGATTCTGCCAAACCCACAGGGCGCGAACGAATCTAACCCAGCACTTGAGAACGTATCCATGACTATGGGTCGTCCAGCTGCTGCGTACCCCGACCAAGATCACATTGCACACATTAAAATACATTTAGAATATGCGAATAATCCTGCCTATGGCGGCAATCCAGTTATTGGCCCTGTTTTTGCTCCTCATGCTCTTGAGCATATCAAACAACATTTAACATTGCACTACTTGCAATCGATGCGCGCTTACGTGGCTCAAGCTGCAGGCGGCAGAGATGTGTTAGATCTGCACCAAGAAAAACCATTGGATATCGAATCACAGCAAGCGCTTGCCTTGGCATCAAACATGGTTGACGAAGACGCAAAAGTAAACTTGTCACAGTACGTACAACAAATTGGCGCGTTGGCCCAGAAGGTAGCACAAGCCCAGCAAGCTCAACAGCAAGCTGCCGCAGCTGCCGATCCAACCGCACAAGTATTGCTCAAGACACAGATGGCGGAGACTCAGCGTAAATCGCAAGAAGCTCAGATGCAAATGCAGTTCGACGCACAACGTCAACAGCAAGAGTACCAGATCAAGATTGCACAGTTGCAACAGAAAGTTACTGAGTTGCAGGCTAAGTACAGCACACAGACTAGCATCGACAATCAAAAGAACGCGACCAATATTGCGATGGCAAACATCAACAATGCCGCAAGAGAACGCGTTGCGCAGATTACCGCTGGTGCCCAGTTTGATGCAACCCAAATGCAGTTAGAGCATGAGCAAGATTTGTCTGCTATGCAGGCAATCCAAACTGCCGAGCAAGACATTCGCCAACATGGTATCCGCACACAGCAGCAGGCATTCGAGCAGCAAGCCCAGCAAGTTCAGGCTCAAGCTCAGGCACAGCAGCAGGCCGCGTTACAGGCACAACAGCATCAACAAGCGCTGCAGCAAGCAGCACAACAACACCAGCAACAACTGGTACAGCAGCAAGCAGCAGCACAACCACAACAACCACCCACTGAGGAACAATAATGGCAAAAGATGAATTAGGTTTTCGTCAGACCTACAAGCAAACGGGCGTACAAAGCTCTGGCGGCGGCCCCGGCGAGAAAACCATCGATAAAGGCGCTTCTGGCTCCCATCGTGACAACAACTGGAAGATTGGCGCTAGCCAAGCTAAGTTGACCAAGTCACAAAAAGTTGGACCAGATAAAAACCTGAATGAAATCGGTGGCGGTAATTTCTATTAATTTAGGGCGGATTCCTTCATAGGCTTGCATTAGTAAGATTATGAAGGACATTTTATCTGAAATCATACAGCGCGTACGCGCTGAGCAAACAAAATTAGCGGACACCCTCACCGCTGGTGTGAATGTCAACACATTTGACGACTATCAACGATTAGTCGGCCGATATGATGGGTTCAAAGACACATTAGACATCATTAATGAAATTTTGAGGGAAGACGACGAAGAAGATCTGTAGAGATCGCAGGAGGCAGCCGAATGGCAGCATTTGATGTTAACCAACAAGACGAACCAGATACACGGTCGGAAATAGAATGTTTCCCGATTATTGATCCGGGCGTCGAAGTAGCAGGTGATCGAGTACTTGTGCAGTTGCGCAGGGAAAAGACCACAAGTAAAGGCGGAATCATCCTTGTGGATGAAACCAAACAAACGTTACGTTTTAACGAAACAGTAGCTAAGGTGGTGCAGGTTGGACCACTGGCATATCGTAATTTAGACGAAAACTTGTCATATTGGGTCGAAGGCCCATGGTGTAAAGAAGGCGATCTAGTACGTACCATCAAATATGGTGGTGACCGTTTTGTTATTAACCCAGATGATGGTGGCGCCCCAGTAGTGTTTATCACATTACAGGCACGTGAAATCATTTCTCGCATTAAGAATTTTGAATATGCGCAGAAAATGAAAGCGTTTGTAGACTAATTTTGAAAGAAAATTATGGCAGAAAATGAAAAAGATGTTCCTGTGAAGGAACTTGAAGACGGCTCCGCCGTTGCAAAGGTCAAATTACCAAAAGAATTTGAACCTGAGGTACAAGAAAAGGTCGAAGTAGCTGCAGAATCGGAAGATGAGCACGACGAAGACCATGAAGACGACCACGAAGAAGAAAATAGTGGTGAATCTGATGAAGAACGTGAGAAAATCCGTGAAGCTCGCCGCGAAGAGCGCAGATTAAAGAAAGATCTGAAGAGACAACGTGAAATTTCCGCTAAAAACAAGATAAATTCACTTGAAAAGCGTAACGAAGAGCTAGCAAGACGCTTAGCATCACTGGAAAATGGCGCACAATCACTGCGTATTGCCCAGATTGACAAGACTTTGGAAGATGAAGCAACAAAAGTCGAGTATGCTAAGATGAAAATGCTACAAGCAGCCCAACAAGGCGACGCTGCAGCTCAAGTGGAGTACTTAGAACAGTTAACAGACGCTAAACAACGTTTGCAACAGATTCAGCATTACAAAAAACAACAAATCGAGGCTGCTAAAGCGCCAAAACAAAACGTTCCTAACCCAGTTAGCACTGAAGTACAAGAAAATGCTACCCGCTGGTTAAAAAAGAACGATTGGTTTGACCCACAGGCTCGAGATACAGATAGTAGAATTGCCAAAGTAATAGATCAGGAGCTCGCAGCCGATGGATGGGATCCAGCGGACCCAGAATATTGGGATGAGCTTGATAATCGTTTACAAAGCCGTCTCCCACATCGTTATCAAACGACAAAGAGCGAAAAACCCAGCAAACGCTCAGCTGGCCCTACTGCTTCTAGCAGATCAGAGTCACCAGCAGCAAGCAAAAACACAATTACGTTGAGTCGTGAGCGTGTTCAAGCAATTAAAGACGCTGGCGCGTGGGATGATGTAAATAGACGAAACAAAATGATCCGGGCATACGCAGCGTATGACCGCCAAAATAGAGGATAATCAAAATGGCAAACACAAGAATTAAACGGGACTTAGAAGATCGCATGGCCGATCGAGTTCAAGAAGTATTAGAGCGCTCTACAACAGCGTCTCCTGATGATATCGCACGTCGCGAACGCCTTGATGCGTTCAGAGACAAGTGGGCAAATAGTGCACTGCCCGACATTCCCGCGGGCACAATCCCCGGGTTCCACTTGTGCTGGTTGTCAACAACTAACACATACGACAGTATCGACAAACGTATCGCATTGGGCTATGAGCCAGTGAAAGCCGAGGAATTAGGAAATGGCTTTGGAACGCTGGGCAAGATGAGTTCGGGCAAGTTTGAAGGCTGTGTAAGTTGCAATGAGATGATTCTCTTCAAGTTACCAGAAGACATCTACCAAGAAGTAATGAAGCTATTGCACCTCGAGGATCCCCTCGAGCACCAACGCAACATCACCGCACAAGTGCGTGGTAATGCAGGTGAAGGCAAGGGCGGACGTTCACTCTTGGAAGGTGGTTTATTGGAAATGGAAAAGGAAGCATCGAAGGCAAACAAAAACATTCGTTTTCAATAACTTCAATAACAAAGGAAAAGTGACAATATGTCAGCAACATTTCAACCCTTTGGTCTGAAGCCTGCATACCACCCAAGCGGTTTAGATCGTTCGGTACCATTCGTTGGCACCAACAACTATAACCTCACAAGTACCACTGCAGGTGCTTATAGTGCTCCCTACTCTTTGACTGGCGCGCAAGTTGCGTTCTACCAGTACACTCCAGTAGCGATCACTTCAACAGGCCAGTTAACAATCGCTAACCAAACCGCTGCAAGCGGTAAGGTATATGGCTCATTTGATGGTGTAGAGTACACCACCGCTGAAGGCCGCCGTACCGTTGGTAAATCTATTACTGCAACTTCCCTAGCAGCTGCTACCCAGATCGTTTTCTGGATTTTCCAAGACCCAGCTTTGGTCTATGAAATCCAAGTTAACGGTTCTGCTAACGTAAACGCTATCGGAACTGAGTACAACTTTGACACAACCGCTAACTCCCTCGTAACTGATGGTTATACCATTGGTACAGGTGGCGCTGGTTTCTCTACCACAGCGTTGCTCGCAACTTCTGTTGGTACAGGTAACCAAGGCCAAGTTCGTGTAGTTGGTCTCGGACGTGAAGTAGCATACCCAGCTGGAAATACAAACCAGTGGGGCGATGCTTACACAATCGTTCAAGTTGTTATCGCTAACAATACATTCGCTGCCAATTCGGTATCGGTCTAATTTAATACGAAAGGAATAAGCAATGGCAACCCCAATGCGTAGTACAGACTTTCGTGCGGTAGTCGAGCCGATTATCAACGAAGTCTTTGATGGCGTTTATGAACAACGCGACGATGAGTGGAAGGGTTTTGTAGAAGAAATCCAAGGTATTCCACGTAACTACCATGAAGAAGTAATGCTTTATGGTATGAACGCAGCTCCTGCAATGCCTGATGGCACTCCAGTTAGCTACGATCAAGGCGGTACGCTGTACATCACCCGTTTCATCTACCAAATCTATGGCTTGGCATACGCTTTGACCAAAGTTTTGATGGAAGACGGCGATCACATCCGTATCGGTTCCACCTTCGCTAAGCACTTGGCTCAATCCATGATTGAAACCAAGGAAACCTTGTGCGCTAACTTGTTGAACTTTGCGTTCACAGCTGGCTACGTAGGCGGCGACGGCGTAACTTTGATCAACACCGCTCACCCAATCGCTAACGGCGGTTCTTACTCTAACCAGTTGTCTACAGCTGCTTCTTTGAGCCAAACTTCTGTTGAGCAGTTGCTCATCCAGATCCGCTCTGCAGTTGACAACAACGGTAAGCGTATCCGTCTAAAAGCTGAGCAGTTAGTTGTTCCACCAGCACTCGAGTTCCAATCAGAAGTAATTCTGAAGTCAGTTCTCCGTTCTGGCACAGCTGACAACGATCTGAACCCAATTAAGTCTACTGGTATGCTTCCAAAGGGTACACACGTTGTAACCCGTTTGAGCTCTTCCAAGGCTTGGTGGATCCAGACCGATGCTGAAAATGGTCTCATGCTCGTTATGCGTCGCCCAATGGAGAAATCGATGGAGGGGGATTTTGAGACTGACTCCATGCGTTACAAAGCAACCGAGCGTTATGCTTTAGGTTGGCACGATGCTCGTAATATTTTCGGTACAGCCGGATTGTAATAAGCATTTTGTAATAAAAGCAAAAAGCCCAGCCCACAAGGTTGGGCTTTTTCAATTATAATATTTATATGGCTAGAGATTTAGAAAACGCAAAACGGCTTAAAAAAGAATGGTATGAGCGAAATAAAGAGCTTACCAAAGAACGCGCTCGAGCCAGAGATTTAGCAAACCCCGAACAAGCTGCTGCTAGAAAAACAAAATGGCGTGAAGAAAATAGGGAACAGCACAACGCATACAATCGTAAATGGAACAAAAATAACAAACCAGTTAAAGCTGCTTTGGAATGCAAACGCCGTGCTGTACAACTACAACGAACCCCATCTTGGGATCCTGACGCCCACCTTATTGTGGCAAAATATCAAGTAGCTGCCATGCTTTCCCAAGCATCTGGTACCCCTTACCATGTAGACCACATTATTCCCTTGCAGGGCAAGAATGTCTCTGGTTTACATGTGTTTTCCAACCTTAGAGTTATCCCCGGCGTTGAAAACGTCAAAAAGTCAAACAAATACACCGTTTAGGGCGTTTTTGCCTAATAGTTTGCATTAGTAAGTATAGGAAGATTTGCCCCCAACAGACTACTGCTCCTTCCCAGTAGACGATCAAGCGACTGAGTGGGGCTATAAACTCTTGATAGGAAACAATCAAAATGTCAGTCTCATTTAATCAACCAGTACGTATTTACAAGTATAACAATTCGTCAAACAATGGCGTAATCGCTCCAGATAACACTGGCGCAGCTGCTGCTACTCAGCAAAGCTACATCCTTAACCCAATTTCTGCTGCTAACTCTGGCACTGTAACATTCCAGACAGCTGACGTCGGCCAAACAACTGCAACTCCATTTGTATTGCCAGCCGGCGCACAAATCTCAAACGTTCGTTTGTACCAAACTACTGCTGCTGCTAACTTAGCTGGCGGTGTAATCACTGTTTCAATCACCCAAACCAACCCAACAACTAGCGCTAACACAACAACTGCACTTGGCACTATTACCCCAACTGCAGCTGGTGGCGTTATTCCAATTAGCTTTACAGCTACTGCCGCTACTGCCGCAATCCTCAATAACATCGGTACATTAGATGCTACTTTGACTTTTGCTGCAGCTAACGTAACTGCTTTGACTAGCGGTTCTGTTGGTGGTACATTTGATGTATCTTACACACCACGTAACTACGATGGTTCGATCATCAACGTTGGTCAAGGTTACACCAACTCATAATAATTGCCTCGGGGGCGGTATGCCCCCGCATTAACTTTAAAAGGAAATTATTATGGCATCGAATTTAGTAACAAACTTACAACAAAATCCTTCATCTTTTGAATCAGTAACTAAGGTCGGGGCTTACGAGCCGTTTGACTTGCAAGTTGCTCGCGGTCAAATTGCGGGTCATACAACAGTAAGTATTTTTGGTTATCAAGCGAACGTAACAACATCACCTATTCCTATTTGGGAAAACGCTACAACTTACACGTTCCCAGCGTCTGCTGCAACAGCAAACGTAGCAAGCGGATCTGCTAGCGATATTGGTGCTACTGTTTTAATTAATGGCTTAGATGCAAACTTTAATCCGTTATCTGAAACTGTTACAATTGCAAGTGGCAACACAGTAACAACTAACAGCTATTTGCGTGTTAACAGCTTGTTTTTAACAAAACCGGGAAGTGGTTACAACACCAACCAAGGTGCAATTAGTGTTAAACAAGGCGCAAATACTTTAGCTCAGATTAACACCGGCATCGGTAAATCTCAGAGCACTGTCTACACTGTTCCAAATGGATACACATTCTATTTAGATTATGTAGAAGCTAACACGTCTAATAGTTACACCAGCGGCAACTATCTTGTTTACAACGTTGTTACAAATAATAACGTAACAGGTGTTCAGTCGTCTGTTTTGCAACAACCTTTTACTTCAATTTATACTGCAACACGTTCACAAGATCCGTTTGCATACAGTCAAAAAACTGATATTCAGTGGCAGTTAAAAACAAGTACGGGCACGTATGCTGTGGGTATTATTGTAACTGGCAAACTGATCAAAAACGACGGTCAAACCGCTTAAGGCAATTAAATGCCTGTCTACTTAGATACTAGCCGAAACTCTGTTGTAGCGATTGGAATATGCGATCGCTGCAGCAGAAAGTTTCCCTACGTAGACTTAATGCCTGATCCAAATTTCCCGGGCATGCGCGTGTGTGCAGAAGATCGGGATGATTTTGATCCATGGCGTTTACCAGCATTACAAACAGAGAATATTGCATTACGTCATCCAAGACCAGACGTTTCAGTAGCTACGGGCCCAATTGGTGGTAATCAGATATTAACCCAAGGTGGTTTCCAAGATGAAAACTCCATGTTTATTGATGGAGTATCACCATACAGTGGGAACACACAAGGCGATTTGAATACATTAAGTTTTCCATATTCACCAATGACCTTGTTCCCGTATGTTGGCACAGTAACGCCAAACACTGGACCAAAAGCAGGTGGAACACCAGTAACCATTAATGGTGAAAACTTTACTAGCGTAAATACTGTAAAACTAGGCGGTGTAATTTGCACATTTAATGTTGTCAACTCTACGCAAATTACAGCCACGACTCCAGCGCATGCTGTTGCGGGCTTAGTAGACTTAACTGTGATTTCTCCGTTTGGAACTGCAACAGCGCACGGCGCATTTACTTATACTTAATAAAAACAAATGGCAGATCAGTCGATAACGCAGCTGCCTGTTGCGATCACCTTAACTGGTAACGAACAGGTACCGCTGGTACAAAACGGAGTAACAAAGCAGGCGTCTGTGTCACAGATTGCCAATGCTGCGTCGCCCGGCAAACTGATCACTACAATTGTTTACGTTCCGTCGAACGGCGATTTAGTAATTTATTACAGCGACGGTACGCAACAAGTTATTGGCCCTATTTCTGGCTGGTCTGGCTATTCTGGACTATCTGGTTTTAGTGGCTACTCCGGTATTTCTGGTTACAGTGGCAAGTCTGGTTACAGTGGCGTCTCCGGATACAGTGGCGTTTCTGGGTACAGTGGTTCTGGCATCTCGGGCTACAGTGGTATATCAGGTTACAGTGGACTAGGATTATCAGGTTACAGCGGTATATCAGGTTACAGCGGTATATCAGGTTACAGCGGTATATCAGGTTACAGCGGTATATCAGGCTACAGTGGCATTTCTGGTTATAGCGGCATTTCTGGCTATAGTGGTTCTGGCGTGTCTGGGTACAGTGGCTACAGTGGTTTAGGATTATCAGGCTACAGTGGCACATCAGGATATAGTGGCGTATCGGGGTATAGTGGTTCTGGTCTATCTGGCTACAGCGGTATCTCTGGCTACAGTGGCTTCTCTGGTGTCTCTGGGTATAGTGGCTACAGCGGTATCTCTGGATATAGTGGATACTCTGGTATTAGTGGCTATAGTGGCTACTCTGGTATTAGTGGCTATAGTGGCGTTTCTGGCATCTCTGGGTATAGTGGCTACAGCGGTATCTCTGGATATAGTGGATACTCTGGTATTAGTGGCTATAGTGGCTACTCTGGTATTAGTGGCTATAGTGGCTACTCTGGTATTAGTGGCTATAGTGGCTACTCTGGTATTAGTGGCTATAGTGGTTCTGGTCTATCTGGCTACAGCGGTATCTCTGGCTACAGTGGCTTCTCTGGTTACAGTGGTTTTTCTGGTATCTCTGGATATAGCGGCGCATCTGGTATCTCTGGTTACAGTGGTTTTTCTGGTATCTCTGGATATAGTGGCTTTTCTGGTATCTCTGGTTACAGTGGCTTTTCTGGTATTAGTGGCTTTTCTGGTATTAGTGGCTACTCTGGCATTTCTGGATTCTCTGGCATCTCTGGCTACAGCGGATTCTCTGGTATCTCTGGCTACAGCGGATTCTCTGGTATCTCTGGCTACAGCGGATTCTCTGGTATCTCTGGCTACAGCGGATTCTCTGGTATCTCTGGCTACAGCGGATTCTCTGGTATCTCTGGCTACAGTGGCATATCTGGTTACTCTGGCACAAATACCTATGTAGCACCAAGAATAACATCAACAACTAGTGCGGCTTCAATAACACCAAACGCAGGAACTACAGACCAATATGAAGTAACTGCCCTTGCTACAGGTTTGACAATCAATGCACCAACCGGAAGCCCCGTTGATGGTCAAAAGTTAATTATTCGTATATTGGATAACGGAACATCACAAACTTTGACTTGGACAACTTCAAGCGGTGGATATAGAATTGTAGGAACAACTTTGCCTTCTTCAACAACTATTTCCAAAATATTGTATGTTGGTTGCATATACAATACTGCGGCAACTTTTTGGGATGTTATTGCTTTGGCTCAACAAGCATAAGGAAATTAAATGGCTAATTGTGCAGTTATTGATTCTAACAATGTAGTAGTAAATATTATTGTTGCCGAACCTACCGACATTCCCCCTGAAGGATGTACATTGGTAGAAATTCCATTTTGTGACATTGGTTATATTTGGGATGGTAAAACCTTTAAGCCACAGGCTAACTAATGGCAACGTACTATTGGGTTGGTGGTGCAGGCACTTGGAATAGCGCATCTAAAACCAACTGGGCATTAACTTCTGGTGGTACTGGTGGACTAGTTGGCCCACCAACTTCAACAGATGATGTTATTTTTGATACATCATCAGGTACAGGTACTGTAACAACTACAGCATCCTCTGCTACCTGTAACAACATGACTGTTACTGCTACTCAAGCATTAACTTTTAGCGGAACATTAAGCACATTAAATGCAAGTTTAAGTTTGCCTTCAGGTGGTTCTACTGTATTTACTGCATTTAATATTGTTTTTACTTCTACCTCTACTGGCAACACAATAACAACAAATAATAAAACATTAGCTAATACTACATTTAATGGAGTGGGTGGTGGTTGGACATTAGGAAGTGCTTTTACAAATTCTGGTGTTACATTAACGAATGGAACTTTTAATTCTGGAAACTATGCTTTAACATCAGCTTCTTTTAGTTATTCTGGAACTGGAACAGCTACATTAACTTTGGGTTCAAGCACATGGACATTAACTGGTGCTGGTGCTTGGACATCTTTAACAACAACTGGATTAACATTTAACGCTAATACATCAACGATTTTATTGACTAATGCCGCACCAACATGGCAGACAAATACTTTAACTTTTAATAATATAGTTATTGGTGGTGGAAGTAGCACTTCAGGTGTTATTTTAAACTTTAACAATAGCACTATTGCATCATTAAGCTCCACTAGAACTGCCGCTTATACAATTACATTTAATTCTGGAATAACTTTAGCCTCTTGGGGTATTTCTGGAAGCGCTGGAAATATAGTTACTTTAACTGGAGCCGCTCAAAGAACTTTTGTTTATACGGGTAGTGCAACAATATCTATGGACTATATGTCCATTACAAATATTAACTTTTCCTATACTTTAGGTGCTTCAAACCCCTACCTTGTCTATGCTGGCGCAAACTCTACCAATGGCGGTAATAATGCTGGCATAGCTTTTATAGCTGGAACAAGCAAAGCCTATATATTAACCACAGGCACTTCTTGGACTGTCCCTTCTGATTGGAATAGTTCTAATAACACAATTCACATGATTGGTGCTGGTGGAAGCGGAGCAACTTCTGCCGCTTCAGGAAATAACCGAGCCGCTGGCGGCGGTGGCGGCGGTGGTGGATATACAGTTTTAACTAATCAAACATTAACTCCATCTGCTTCTATTCCGTACACTATCGGAACTTCATCAACAAATGCTAATGGCGGCTCAACTACATTTAATACCACTAATACTGCTGGTGGCGGTTCTAGGGGAACAGCCACAACAACTCCATCATCTTCTGGTGGTGCTGGTGGTACAGGAACTTATGCTGGCGGCGCTGGCGGCGCTGGTTCTTTTGGAACTACAGCTTCACAAGGATATGGTGCTGGTGGTGGTGGTGGTGCTGGTGGCCCTAATGGAATAGGTGGTGCTGGTGGAACAGGCTTTGGCTCTACAACTGCTGGAAATATTGCTGGTGGTGGTGGTGGTGGTAATGGTGGTGGGTCTGCTGGTGGTAATGCTTCATCCGCATTACAAGGCAATGGTGGTAATAATTTTAGTGGTACAGGCGGTGGAGCAACTAGCGGTGCAAGTGGAACATTTGGTGGTGGTGGTGCTGGTGGTGTTAATGCTCCACCGGGTAATGGTGGTAGTGGAATAGATATTGCAAATACCATTGGTGGTTCTGGTGGTAAAGGTGGTTTAGCGGCTGGTGGTATTAGTCTTAATAGTGGTAATTATGGTGGTGGTGGTACTGGTGCTAACGTTACAACTGCTGGTGTAACCAATAATGGTGGTGCTGGCTCACAAGGTGTAATATTTATTGTATATACGCCAGGTGGCTCAACAAAAGCAAATTACAACTTTTTTGCGTTCTTTAATGGCAGTTAATTAAGAATTTGCGTATTAGTAATAGTAGCATAGGCAGTTTTCAACGCCTTTTTTGCATTAGTATAAGTAATGATGTAATATAGGTTTGTACAAACCTTAAAGGAAAACATGAAATACAGCGTAGTAATACCCACTTACAACAACTGCGAGAAATACTTAAAACCCTGCATAGAGTCAATTATTAAGTATACTGACCTTGCTGGCGTGGAGCTGGTAGTGTCAGCCAACGGGTGTACAGATAACACCAAAGCATATTTAGACTATGTAAAAACAACAGTCCCTAACCTAGTCATTGCTTGGGATGACAGCCCACTAGGTTATGCAAAAGCTACAAACGCTGGAATTAAGTTAGCAACCGCAGGTAAAATTATCCTGCTAAACAACGACACTGTGTTGTTAGAACAGCCTAAGAACCAATGGCTGGAAATTTTAGATAAACCATTTAGTGATCCAAATTGTGGCATCAGTTGTATCATTAAAGGTCTATCCGAGCCTGCTGGCAAGTATTTTGCAATATTTTTCTGTGTAATGATACACAAAAAAGTATTTGACAAAATCGGGCTTCTAAACGAAGAGTACGGCGTAGGCGGGGGTGAGGACACCGAGTTCTGTATTGAAGCTGAGAAAGCCGGATTTAAGGTCCTAGAGGTATTTGAGAAGCTGTGGAACGGTGAGCAATATACCGGCGGTTTTCCAATCTACCACAAGGGCGAAGGTACCATGCACGACGCCAATCTGGTACAGGGCTGGGATAACATCTTCTTGTTAAACTCATTAAAGTTAGCCAAGAAGTACAACATTGAATGGTACCGCTGGCGCCTATCAAACTTCTGGGAGCGAGCAGTATTTCTTAAGGGCGATACAGTATTCCCGCGTGAAGTAACAAGATACGAATGGGCAGCAAAGAATTTGCTTGGAAACAAAATATTTGAGCTAGGTTGCACAAACGGATACGGCAGGCAGTTTTTTCCAGATGACATTGAATACACTGGAGTTGATTACGATCCGATTATTGTAGAAGTAGCTAAGGAACAAAATTGGAATGGTGCGAATAATACTTTTATTAGCGCTGATATCAATCAGTTTGAAATGGGGCAGTACGATACCATCGTTGCCTTTGAAGTAATTGAACACCTTGACAAAGGTTTAGAGATTGTTGAAAAGTTTAAAAAGCACTGCAAGCGTTTACTAATTACTGTACCAATGAATGAGCCGCCGGGTTTTTGGGGGCCACATCACAAGTTGCATGGATTAAATGAGCGTCACTTCCCTAGCTTTGAGTTTAATTATATTAACGAGCAAGGTGAAATTACAGATACGCCGCAAGATATTACTGAAACAAACCCTTGCAATTTGATGATCTGTAGGTGGACTGCTAGTGAGTAAAATACTTTGCTCTGTAGCAACTCGGGGTAGGTATCACAGCACACTACCGCTCGTATTAAACGCCATCATTAATCAAACTCGCTTACCCGATAAGCTAGTGATATTTGATGACAATGACGAGCCGCAGGACATGCGCAACGAAATGATTTACCAGTATTTCTTTCAGATACTAAATAGTAAAAACATTGCTTGGGAGTGGGCGTACGCTGAGAAAAAAGGTCAACACCACATCCACCAAAGAGCAAATAGTATGGGTTATGATTTAGTTTGGCGCGTTGATGATGATGCCATACCAGAGCCTAACGTACTAGAGAACTTAATTAAACACTTTGATGTTGGCGTTGGTGCGGTAGGTGGCTCGGTGTTAACCCCGCCCTACTTGCCAGACACCAGCGCAGTATCTGGTACAATTGATAACATTGATTCTGAACCTAACATCCAGTGGGGCAAAATTGAACGAGTCAAACAAGTTGAACATTTACACTGCACTTTTTTGTATCGCGCTGGTGTCTATGATTATAATCTTGGGTTATCGCGTGTTGCCCATCGAGAAGAAACCTTGTTTACATACGGTTTGCATCGAAAGAAGTATCAGATTTTAGTTGTGCCTGACGCAGTAACATGGCACATGAAGAACCCACAAGGTGGCATTCGCAGTGAGACAAAGCGGGAGATGTACGAGCACGATGAGCAAATATTTAGAAATGTCCTTAAGTACAAAGACCATACTATTGTCGTTCTTAATTGCGGTCTCGGCGATCATATTGTCTTTAGTCACGTTTTGCCTGCTGTTCGCAATCCCCTTGTTTTTACATGCTATCCTGAAGTAATTCAAGGTAGACCAATAGCAGAAGCGCAACAGTTGTTTGGCGGTATTGATATTTGGAACATCTATAAAAAGATGGACCAGTGGAAGTGGCAAGGTAGTTTAGAAGACGCGTATCGGAAGTTATACCTATGATTATCATAGCACCATACGCCCAAAAACTACGTAACGGCAAACAAAATCCCAAGAATTATCCGTATTGGGAAGAATTGATTGAATTAATTGACGAGCCAATTGTACAAGTTGGCGTAACGGGCGAAAAACAGTTAGTTTCTGATTTTAGAACTGACTTGCCGATTAGTGCATTAAGGGAATTACTTTGGCAATGCCGCACATGGATTGGAGTAGATAGTTTTTTCCAACACCTTGGCTGGGACGAAGGAATAAAAGGTGTAGTATTGTGGGGACCTTCTGATCCACTGATATACGGACACCCTGAAAATATTAATTTGCTGAAAGGCAGAGAACACCTAGCAAAGAATCAGTTTCTTTGGTGGGAAGCAACAGAGCATAAAAATGAACGCTTTCTAAAACCATCAGAAGTTTTAGAATACTTAAAGGTATAAACATGGCATCTTCTGGCAATACTACAATTCAGATGTATTACAGCCCAACGGCTGGACATGTGCCCGCCGCGGCAAACTTGGCCAGTGGTGAGTTGGCGGTAAATACTGCCGATGGTATTTTGTATTACAAAAACGCAAACAGTGTTGTGTCTGTACTAGCAAATAGTAACGTAAACTCACACCTGCAGTGGGATAGTGCTAATAGCACACTTATTGTACTAAGCAACGGCGCATTAGAAATCCCTGTTGGTAATACCGTACAACAGCCCGCCAATGCTGCTGTTGGTATGATTCGATTCAACACATCTGTCTCTGAGTTTCAAGGCTATAACGGAACTGCTTGGAGTCAAATTGGCGGAGGTGCAACAGGTGGTGGCCCAGACCAAGTTTTTGTACAAAACCAAGCCATTGTAACTACTAGTTATACACTAACTACAGGTTATAATGCCGAATCAGTTGGTCCAATTACAATCAATGCGGGCGCAACAGTTACCATTCCAGCGGGTCAACGCTGGATAGTTTTTTAAGGATAAACAATGAGTTCAATCGTAATCTCAGGCGATACAAGCGGGGCAATTACCCTAGCTGCCCCAAGCGTAGCTGGTACAAATACTATTACATTACCCGCTGGTACAGGAACAGCCGCAGTTCAAGGCGTTTCTACTAATATTGTTAGCGGAACTGCCGTAGCTTCTACATCGGGTACAAGCGTTTCTATTACAGGAATTCCTAGTTGGGTTAAACGAATTACTCTTACGATTTTTGCAGTTGGCACAAATGGTTCAAGCGGAATAGAATCCCAAATTGGTAGTGGTAGTTTAAAAACTTCAGGATACGGTGGTGCGCAAGCGTACATATCAGGAAATACTGTTGCAAGCTCAACAATTCAAACAGGTTTGGGTGTTGTAAACCTAAGTTCTGCTTCTTATCTTTGGACCGGAACTGCGATATGGACAAATATTGGTTCTAATATTTGGATTGGCACATCAAGCACAGCGATTACTTCAAATTCATCTGGCACAGAACTTAACTACGCAACTTCTACTGTAACTTTAAGTGGAACATTAGATAGAGTCGCTCTTGCAACTACAAACGGAACAGACGTATTTACCAATGGCTCAATCAACATCTTGTACGAATAAGGATAAATCATGGCTTACGGAACAGTCAATGCTGATGTAATCGGTACAAGCGTAGCAGGAAGCAATCTAGGTGCAGGAAACGCTTCTATTATGAAGAACCGCATTATTAATGGTGCGATGAATATAGCTCAATACGGCACAGGAAGCACAAGCGTACAAACAGGTTCAAGTTATGTTTCATGCGATAGATATACCCTTAATGCTTCACAAAATTCTAAATTTACAATCCAACAAAATGCTGGTTCAGTTACCCCTCCAGCAGGATTTAGTAATTATTTAGGAATGACATCATCTTCCGCTTATAGCATTACTTCAACGGATTATTTTTTAGTTAGCCAAAAAATAGAAGGTTTTAATTTTGCTGATTTTAATTGGGGTACTGCCAACGCAAAAACTGTAACTTTAAGTTTTCAAGTTTATTCATCATTAACAGGAACTTTTGGCGGTTGTTTAAGAAATTCTGCTAATAATCGTTTTTATCCGTATTCTTATACAGTTTCTTCCGCAAATACTTGGACACCAATTAGCGTAACTATTGCTGGTGATACAACTGGTACTTGGGTTGGCGCTACTAATGGTACAGGTGTTGAAGTAATGTGGAGCTTAGGTACAGGTTCAACATATAGCCAAACGGCTGGTTCTTGGACATCTTCTACAGGACTTTCAGCTACAGGTGCAACATCCGTAGTAGGAACAAGCGGAGCAACCTTCTATATTACTGGTGTTCAACTAGAAGTAGGAAGTAGTGCTACTGGATTTGAGTATCGTCAGTATGGAACTGAGTTGGCTTTGTGTCAGAGGTATTACTGGCGTTCAAATGGGGCAAATAATTCTTATCCGTCTATATATGGAAACACTTTTGGAGCAACGGCAGTATTTGGTATTGCAGTTCCTTTCCCAGTTCCAATGAGAACATCGCCAACTGTAAATAAAAATGGCACATGGACTCTCAGTGGATGTGGACAACCAGTCGCATATAACCCCGATAACAATGGATTCACTTTGTATGTAGTGGGGACGGGGGGAAACAATGTCATTGCAAGTCCTAATGGCGCAACAACTTACATAGATACATCAGGAGCAGAGTTATGATTTATCAACTTACAAAGTTTTCAAATCAAGTCCTTCTGATTGATGGTAATAAAACCTCTTGCATCCCATTCGACCCAGCCAACACAGACTATCAAGCCTTTTTGTTGTGGAAGTCCGAGGGTAACGAACCATTACCAGCCGATGAGGTGACAGTATGACAATGATTATTGATGGCTCAAATGGAGCCTTCTTTCCATCTTGGACAACTGCTACCCGTCCTGCATCACCAGTTGCTGGTGAAATGGGATTTAATACTACTACTAATCAATTTGAAGGTTATAACGGCTCTTCATGGGGTTCTGTTGGCGGTGGCGCAACAGGCGGTGGTTCTAACCAAGTATTTAATTTAAATGACCAAACCATAACCGCTAACTATACTGTACCAAGTGGTAAAAATGCTTCTACCGCAGGAACAGTAACTATTAATACTGGCGTTGTTGTCACAGTTTCTACTGGCTCACGTTGGGTAATCGTTTAAGGAAAAATTATGGCTGGCACTCTAGTCGCAAACACAATTAACACCGATACAGGTCTATTTAGCACCAACAATGCTTATTTAGGTATAGCTAAAGCATGGGTAATGTTTACAGGCTCTACTGCTGTAGTTAATGGTTCTTTTAATGTAAGTTCTGTAACTAGAAATAGTGCAGGTAATTACACAGTAAATTTTACTACTGCAATGGCTAATGCTAACTATGCTGGAACTATTGCTACTGCTTATTATGCAAGTGGCTCTGCACCAAGCAATGTGGGCGAATTTTGGTCAGGAACTAGAACAACCTCTGCTTATCAAATTGCCATGCAAAATAGTGCGGCATCAGGGTATCAAGATAGTCCATTTGTATCAGTAGTAATTTTTGGAGCATAAATCATGGCAGGAACAATCGTATCGGATGTTTTACAAGATGGTGCAGGAAACAGCACCGCAACAACTAATGCTATTAAAGGTAGTGCAAAGGCATGGGTAAACTTTGGTGGTGGGGCATCACCAATAATAAACGCTTCTTTTAATGTTAGTTCTATTACTTATAATTCTACTGGACAATTTGGTATAAATTTTACAACTGCAATGACTGATGCAAATTATTCAGCCGTAGGAATGGCTAATTACGCAGGAACTTCAAATCAAATGTTTGTAAATTACTCTGCTAACTTTACATCTACTGCAAGTATTTTATATATATCCACGCTTGATAGAAGCTCTAATTCTTTAGTAAATCCAACATTTGTAGCTGTAACTGTAACAAGATAATATAAAGGAATCAAAATGACACAAGTAATCATTTATACAAACTCAAATGGCGGTGTATCTGTCTGTGTCCCAACAGGCGAATTACCAATTAACGAAGTCTTAGCAAAAGACTGCCCTGCTGGTGCAATTATTGTGGATGACAGCACTCTACCTCAAGGTGCTGATTCCGTTTTTTTTGACGCATGGAAGCTAGATGGCTCTACTATTACTGTAGATTTCCCAACAGCCCAAGCCCACAAACTGCGTGACTTTAATGCAGCTGCGGTTCAAGTAGCCCAAAAGCGTCAATTAAACACATTAGCTGGTATTGCTAACGCTAAATCTGACGCTGACTTTGCTTCTGAATTAGCTACTAGCCGTGAAAGCATTGCATCTGCTACAACGACTGCTGAATTAGTAGCAATCGCTAATCCTGTTTAAGGAATAATTATGTCAGTATCTTTATATGGTAGTGGACAGACAGTATTGCAGGTGGTTAATGCTAATATTCCAACTGGTTTTTCCACAACTGCAAATACCCCAACGGCAACAACTGCAACCGCAACGATTACACCACAAAGTACTACTAGTAAAATATTAGTTTTGTACACTTGTATTTGGAATGGTTCTGCTAACGGTACAGGTCTAACTTTAGCCGTATATCGGGGTGGCTCAAGTGTAAGTGGAGATATTGGTGGTCAATACACTGGCACTGGGAGTTCTTTAACAACAGGACAAGCACTTACATATTTAGATTCTCCTTCTACTACGTCAGCAACCACATATACAATTTATGCAAGAAATAGTACAGCAACTGGAACAGTAAGCACTACTAATGCTGGAACAATTACTTTAATTGAAATTTCAGGAAGCTAATATGGCAACTTTACATAATGCAATTTACGCAATTAATCCATCTATTATTACTATTCGTGGCGATGTAGCTTATGACAAAAATGAGCAAATAATTCAATATGACTTAGCCGCAGCACAAGCCAAGTTAATAGAACTCCAAGCTGCCGAAGAAAAAGACAAACAAAATGCTAAAGATGCAAAGGCTTCTGCATTAGCTAAACTAACAGCATTAGGACTAACACAAGCTGAAGTAACAGCATTGATTGGATAACATGGAACACGACAATCAAGTCGACATGTTTAAGTACGGGCAACTTGTTGCGACAGTTGACGCACTAGACAAAAAGATCGACAAACTCGAAAAATCAGTTGAGCAACTTTGTGAGTTGGCAAATAAATCTAAAGGCGGTATGTGGGCAGGCATGATGGTCGTCTCCGCATTTAGCTCGTTTGTTGGTTTTATTAGTCACTATTTCATGGCAAAACCCAACTAAATGAAATTGTTTAAAGACATCCTTACCGAAGACGACAACCAAACATACTGCGCTGCACGGTTCTGTGCTGTGGTGTGCGTGTTAGGTTTTTTAGGTATTGCTTTGTTTGCTGCATTCCATGGCACCGAGATTGACTTGGAAAAATTAGGTATGGGCCTAGCTACCACATTAGGTGGATCTGGCGTGATGATTGGTGCAAAGGCTGCAACTCAAAAGAGTGAATAATGTTTCCTTTATCTATCTTAACTTATGCCAAAATTATTGCTGCTGCTGTTATTCTTTCTGCCGCTTGGTATAGCGGGTATCATTTTGAGTCTAGCCGCTTTGAAGCATATCGGTTGGAACAAACCCGACTTGTCCAAGAAACCGAACAACGACACCAAGCAGAAGCAGACCAAATAAGGACTGAAAAAGATGCACAAATTCAAACTATTAATACTCAGCTGCTCGATGCTGTTAGTCAGCTGCGTCAACGTCCCAGTCGCGCCCAAGACGCCACAAATGGACAAGACGGAACTGGGCGAGCCCTTTCTGCCGAGGATGCAGAATTTCTTGTTAGGGAAGCTGCCAGAGCAGACCTCCTCCGCTCCAGCCTCCAAGCCTGCTACGCCCAATACGACTCACTAAGTAAATAAGTGACCCCCCAATTTACGCTATACTAGCGTAAAGAAAGGAGCCAAAATGAAAAAAACTTTAGTAGTACTAATGTGGTGTTTAGGCATAATTGCAGCCTTTCACTTCACAAACCGATATACCCAGATTGAAGAAAACCTCATGGCAATCGCAAAATCCACCCTAGACTTTATTACCAAAGAAGAAGGCTCACGCAACAAAGCGTACCAAGACTCCAAGGGTCTTTGGACGATTGGCGTTGGCCACCTCATCAAAACCGATGAAGAGTACCTGCTGACAGCTACCCTGACAGACGAGCAGGTAGAAGACCTGCTTAGGAAGGATTTAAAGTGGTGTAGCGAGGCCGTAGAGACCTCGGTAAAGGTACCCCTCCAACAACACCAATTCGACGCCCTATACAGCCTCTGTTTTAATATTGGAAGCACTAATTTTTCTAACTCTACCGTAGTTAAGAAAATCAACCAAAATGACATGCAGGGCGCAGCAGATGCGATCCTAAACTGGAATAAACCAGAAGTACTTATCAACCGCCGCAAACGCGAACGGGCATTGTTTTTAGGGGCGTAAACCCCTGTTTTTGTGCATTAGTAGATATAAGGGCTGATCACCCTACAATCCAATAACCTCGAGGAAAACCCCATGGACGGCTTTAAGACATTACCCAAGATGCAGTGCTTCAAAGAAGGCGGCGCTGTAGCAGTTAAGAACATTATGAAAAAAGGCGGCGTCGCTAAAAAAGGCGTGCCTGCTATTAAAGAAAAAGACGAAGGTCCTAAGCGCCAAATGACCGCTGGCATGAAAGGCACAACGCCTGATGTTGAAGACGAAACTACTACCACCATGAAAAAAGGTGGCCGTGCTAAAAAAGCCATGGGAACTGTTCGCAAATATAAAGACGGCGGCGCAGTAGGTGTATACGGCGCTAAGAAAAAATCTGGCGACTATGACAGCATCGAAAAAGCCAAAGATATCAAGCCAGCTAAAGCTGCAGCTCCATCTAAGGCAGCTGTTAAGCCAGCCATGAAGGGCAGCGACGTTGCTAAAGAGAAAAGCAAACCCGCTGGCTCATCAAAAGCTAAAAAAGTAAGCGACAACGCTAAAATGGCGGATGCTAAATCTGGCGCTAAAGGCGGCCCAAACAAGTACAAAAAAGGTGGTGAAGTAAAAAAGATGGCTGCCGGTAGTCAAACAGCACCCATGGCTGCCGGCATGCCAACACAACCTTTGTTGACTGGCCCAAATTCTTATGAAGACGCGCATCGTCTTGCATTGTTGCAAGAAATGCGTAAGTTGCCACCTGCAATGCAGGTACAACTTTTGCGTCAACAGCAACTAGCTGGCGGTAATGGCACAGGTTTGTCGGGAATTGCCAACCAAATGAGCAATCCTATGGGACAAACTAATTATGGCGCTATGCCATCTGGTGTTAACCCAAATCAGGACTAACATGCCAATCGAATCTAAACAACAGCAAAAAGCCATGTATGCTGCTGCCGCAGGCAAAAGCAACATTGGCATTCCTAAGAAGGTAGGCAAAGAGTTTATTAAAGCTGGTAAAGCTAAAGCCAACCTGCCACAGAAGGTAATGAAGAAAGCAGCTGGAAGAGGACGCTAATGAAAGATTTTAAACAAAACGTCAAAATGATGTGCGCTGGCGGTCACTACAAAGAAGGTGGCGACGTTAAGCAAGACAAGCAAATGATCAAAAAAGCATTTAAAATGCACGATGATCAGTTGCATGAGAAAAAGCACACCGATTTGTCTAAGTTAAAAACTGGCGGCAAAGTTAAAAAAATGGCTGAAGGTAGATTGGTTGATGACATAGATTTTAAAAATGCCAAACCAGTTAAAATGCCATCGGGTGTTGGAAGAACACCTACGATGAATATTGACGGTAAAGACGTTGAAGTAAGACCGGTTCAGATGCCAACACCTAGACTTAGTGATTTACCAAAAACTGCAAATCGTCCTGATGATTTAGTTTATAGATATGCTCCCGGTCAAGGACCAAGCCTATCTGATTGGAAGCGCGGCGCTGCAAGCGGCATGAAAAAGGGCGGTAAAACTAAACGCGGGAAAAAATAAGCCGTGGCATATTCCAATACATACAACCAGACTACGGTCGACGTTGATCAGATGATTTCCTACGCCTTCCGTGGCGCAGGAAAGCAAGCTGAAGAAATCACACCTGAGTACGTACAAGCCGCTAAGCAGGCGCTGTTCTACATTTTGCAGAACTCGTCTAACCGCGGCGTTAACCTATGGTTGTTAGAGAATATCATCCTTGGTGCGCAAAGTAATCAGCAGATCCTTACTATGCCAATGGGCACGATTGACGTGCGCGAGGCAAACTGGATTTACATCCAGACACCACAAATTGAGACAGCACTGCCTGTTGACAATTCAACTTCACCAAACGTGTTTGATCAAAACTTAAATGGTTTTGGTACAACTACGGTTAGTGAAAACTGGTTTGGTGCTCAGTATCAAAATCAAACTAGCGTGTACTACGTTGGTATCAATGCCTACGCACCAAACTACGGTAGCGTAACATACACTGGTTTGGTATACGAAACAAGTAACGATGGTATTACATGGGAACAGCAAGCTGCGTTTGATACGCCACTAACCTTGCAAGACCGTACATGGGCTTACATCCCAATTAATCTGACCATCCCGTATTACTACCATCGTATTCGTTCTACCACATCGACGCCATTTTCATGCCGTCAAATTGTTTTTGCACAATCACAACAAGTTATTCCATTAGCACGCTTAAACCGTGATGACTACTGGAACTTACCAAACAAACAGTTTCCATCTGTACGTTCTTTGCAATACTGGTTTAACCGTCAGATTGATCCAGAGATGTATATCTGGCCTGTACCATCCAACGACTTCCAAGTATTCCAGCTCATTATTGAAAAGCAGATGATGGACGTTGGCTCGTTGACTAATCAGTTATACCTACCCAACCGTTGGATTCCTTACATTCAAGCTGCGCTCACCCATGAGTTGGCGATGCAGTTGCCCGGTGTTGATATGGGACGCGTTGCTTACTTGGAAAAATTAGCACTTAATCTACGTACGCAAGCCGAAGAAGAAGATCGTGATAAGTCACCAATCTACTTCCAACCTAACTACAGCTACTATACACGATGACCAGCGCATATCAAATGACCTACGATAATCTCGTAGCTGACATTATTAACTACATGGAGCGCGATGACGCTCAATTTGTAGCACAGATTCCAAACTTAATTGGTTTGGCTGAGTCTGCCATTGCAGCGCAGTTAAAAACGTATTTGCAGTTAACGGTAGTAGAAACAACATTATCTGCTAATCAAGTGGTACTAAACAAACCAGCACGCTGGCGTAAAACAGTTTCAATGAAATGTAATGGCCAGCCTATTTTGCTGCGCAGCCAAGATTATGTGGCGCAATATCAAGCTGAGTCATCTTCTGGCACACCGCTTTACTACGCCGATTACGACTATAACAATTGGGCGTTTGCACCAAAACCTGATGCTACATACCCTATTGAAATTTTGTATTACAGCGAAATCCAGCCATTAGATTCACAAAATCAACAAAATCTGTTCACGCGCGAATGCCCACAGGCGATGTTGTTTGGCTCTTTATTGCAAGCTCAAGGATATTTAAAAGCCATGGACAAGCTACCAATTTGGAAACAATATTACGACGATTCGTTGGCTGCGCTCAAACAAGAAGACAACCAACGCCGCATCGACCGAAACGTAACGGTTCAGGAACCCTAATCTATGTCACAATCATTTGTATCCCCGTTTACTGGTACCGTTATTGAACCAACGGATGTATCCTATTACGCCTTAGCGTTTAGCTCTAACACACAGCTTTACTGGCCTCAAGTAGTTAGTGGCACGCAGGTCCCTGCATCACGCATTATGGATTGCACGCCATCTACCACTGGATTGTCAGTCGCCCTGCCAGACGCAACACAAGGATCACTTGGCAGCGATATATTTTTCCGTAATAAAGGTTCTGTGGCATTTACCGTTACAGATATTAATGGTTTAAATGGCGTTACAGTTAATTCTGGTGTAACAGTTTATTTTT
>Ga0207955_1000097_pt1 | contig 30829 bp, 13 predicted proteins | sample CryBogCBE29Jun09_FD_184563 | JGI IMG/M metagenome (GOLD analysis project Ga0207955, IMG submission 184563) | Freshwater microbial communities from Crystal Bog, Wisconsin, USA - CBE29Jun09 (SPAdes) (version 2) | ecosystem: Environmental > Aquatic > Freshwater > Lake | place: Crystal Bog... | reverse complement strand
ACATAACTTTGAAGCTGCAAATGTACAAGTATCTGGCTTGAATGTTTCAGGTGGTATGGTATATACTGATGTAAATGGTAATCTAAAAAATGCAAGTAATGTCGCATACAACGCTGTATCAGACACACTAACATTGACTGGTAATATTACATCAAATTATGCTAATATTACTGCTAATATAAAAACAGGTGGATTATTAACTGACAATTTATATTATTCAAATGGTACTGCATGGGACTTTGCTAAAGCAAATGGTAACACATATGACATTCAGTTTAAGAGTACATCAGGTGATTTACAAGGTAGTGATAACTTTAGATTTGATGCGACAAGCAATACATTAACAGTAACAGGTAACGCCAACGTAACTACAGTTAATGCTACAACAGGTAATATTACTACAGTTAATTCTACTTATTTAAATGCTACAGGTAACGCAAATGTAACAGGTAATGTTTCAGCAAATAATGTCTCAGTAACAACTGATTTATCTGTGACAGGTAATGCAAATGTAACTACTAATTTAAATGTAATAGGTACTGCAAATGTAACAGGTAATGTTTCATTATCAAATAACTTAGCCGTAACAGGTAATGCAAATGTTACTACTGACTTGAATGTTACGGGTAATGCAAATGTAACAGGTAATGTTTCATTTGCAAATAACTTATCTGTAACAGGAAGCGCAAATGTAACTGCTAATTTAAATGTAACCGGACATGCTAATATTAATGGTTACTTAAATGCAGGTGATACTGTTATTACTGGTAATTTAACTGTTACAGGTGTTACAACTAGTATCAACACTACTACATCACAATTAACCGATCCGTTAATTGACTTAGGTACTGGTGCAAATGGTGCTTCATTGACAGTTAATGATGCATATGATCGCGGTCTAGTAATGCACACACGTGTAGCTGGAACAAATGATGATTTATTCATGGGCTGGTCTGCTGCTAACTCAGCATTCGTATTAGCAAAACATGTAACTGTATCAAATAATGTTGTTACATATGATACTGCTAATCTTGCAGATGTATATTTAGGCAATATTACTGCAAATAATGCTAACTTTGGTGGAGCAGTATTCAGTAATGGTAATATCACATTGGGTTCTGGATCATACTTAAATGGTAACATCAATGGTAACATTAGTGGTAATATTACAGTAACAGGTGGTGCTGGTGCAATTCAATTCAGTGATTCATCTAATACATTATCATCAAGTGCTAATTTAAACTTTGATAATAGTAATGTAACATTGACAGTTGGTAATGGATCAACTACAGGTAAAGTTATTGCTAACTTATTAACTGGTACATTGACAACAGGTGCACAACCAAACATCACAAGTGCAAGTAATCTTACAAGTGTTGGTACTCTATCAAACCTAACAGTTGGAAATAGTACTGCTAATACTTCAATGGGTAATGGTACTATTACAGCTTCAGGTACAATTCAAGCAGCTAACATCGTAGATACTGCATTAAGCACTAATCAAATTGCATATACTACTTCAGGTAATGTAATTACAGGTGATACTAATTTCACATATGATGGTTCAAACTTATTAGTTGGTTCTACTATATCTGCAAATGTTACGACTGGTGCTATTGTTGCAGCTAACTTGACATCAAATAACTTAACAATTGCAAATGCTCTTGTATTCACTGATAGTACTGGATTATTAAAAAATAATTCAAATATCAAATTTGACGCATCAGCAAGTAACTTGACAGTTAACGGTAATATTATTACTGGTACAGGTTCAGGTGGTAACATCACTGGTGCTAATGTTGTAAGTGCAAGTTCATTTACTGCATCATCTACAGTAGATTTCACAGCTACAAGCAATGTAGCATTGGGTGATGTTGGTAATGTACATATTGGTGGCGGTAGTTCAGGCTATGTACTACAAACTGACGGTAACGGTGGACTAAGTTGGACTGCAGCACCAAATGTTGATCAAATTGAAAACGGTTCTAGTAATGTACACATTGATAACAATGCAAATGTAACAATTACAGTAGATGGTACTGAACATTGGGTATTTGACACAACTGGTAACTTAACAGGTCCTGCAGCAGGTAGTGCTAATTTGGGTAACTTAGTTACTGCAAACTATGTAGCAGGTACATTAACAACTAATGTACAAACTAACATTACTAGTGTTGGTACACTAACAAGCTTAACAGTTGCTAATACTGGCGGCACAGGTAACATTACAAGTGACAATGCTAATTTAGGTAACGTGGCAACTGCTAACTTATTTACTGGTACATTAACAACAGGTGCACAACCAAATATCACAAGTGCAAGTAATCTTACAAGTATAGGTACATTAACAAGCTTAACAGTTGCTAATACTGGCGGCACAGGTAACATTACAAGTAACAATGCTAATTTAGGTAACTTAGTAACTTCAGGTTATTCTAAAGTAACTAATTTAGGTGGTACTGGTATTGTATATGCAAATGCTTCTAATATATTAACTACAGATGCAACTAACTTCAACTATACTTCAGGTTCTGGTACATTAAGTGTTCCAAATGCAAATGTATCAAGTAATCTAACAGTTGTTGGTAATATAGCTTATGCTAAATTAAATACAAATCAAGTTCCATACACAGCATCAGGTAATGTATTAACTGGTAGTACTGCATTTACATATGACGGTTCATTATTAACAGTTGATAATGCAAATATTACAACATTGTTGACAACTGTAAGTGCTAATGTAACAGGTAATATCACATCAGGTAATGCTAATATCACAACATTATTGACATCAGCTAACGCTAATGTAACTGGTTTGTTGACAGTTGGAAACATCAATGTAACAAACTCAGCAAACTTAGGTGCAATTGGTAATGTTACAATTACTGGTGGTACTGATGGTCAATACTTGGTTGCTAATGGTTCAACTGGTGGTCTAAAATGGGCAACTGTTGATGCTGCTATGATCAGCAACGGTACTAGCAATGTAAATATTGCTACTGCTAATGGTGATGTAACAGTCGCAGTTAATGGAAACGCAATCATTGATGTAACAGGCACTGGTGCTAATGTAACTGGTTATGTTACTGTACATGGAGACATCCAAGGCAATAACATTACAGCTACTGCTAATATTATTGCAGAAGGTACAACAGATGCAACCAGTGCAATTACTGGTACGATTACTACTGCAGGTGGTATTTCTGCTCAAGGTAATATTTACACAGGTCATGCTGTAGGATTCGCAGGCAATGGTCCTGGTAACACAAGTAGTGCTGCATATATTCAATTTAACTCAAGCGCAAATAGTTTAGACTTCATCTTCAATTAAGGAGATAGTCTGTGACTAAGATCGCGGCTAGATTGAGCAAGTCCGGAACATTCTACACTAGTGGAGACACTAGTGTAGTGTTTGATGAAATCACCCAAAGTCGTTTAAGTGTGGGCCCCAATGGGGTCTATGCTGGCGAATTGGATGAAATATCAAATACTACAAATGGTCAGGCAATGCAACAACTAAATACGGGTAGACTTATTATTTCAGGAGTTTTTGACGAGGTCTCTGGAATATCATAAGTATATAATAAGAAAGTTACATCAGAGACCATGGCACGTTTACAATCAGGTACAAGAATATACGGTAATGCTATAATAGATACTTTTGTATCTATTACTGGTACTTCCGGGCCGTATAATGCTACCAGTAATGCCACAGGTGCATTAAGAATTGCAGGTGGTATTGGATTAACTGGTAACATCTTTAGTTCTGGTAATATCACATCGACCAATGCAAATTTGGGCAACCTAATTGTTGCTAATTATGTAACTGGTACACTAACAACAAACGCACAACCAAATATCACTAGTGTTGGTACACTTAGTGGTTTAACCGTTGTGGGTGATACAAATATAACTGGTAACTTAGTAGTTACTGGTAACACAACATATGTTAATAGTAACATTGTTGATCTTGAAGATAGAATTATTGAATTAGGTAATGGTGCAAATGGTGCATCATTAACAGTTGATGATCAACTAGATCGAGGCATTCAAGTTCATTACTTTAAAAGTAGTGAAAAAAATGCATTCTTTGGAGTAGCCAATGATTCATTGGCTTTTGAGTATTATGTAGATGGGTCAGAGACTGCAGGTGTATTTGGTGGTACTTATGGTAACATAAAAGGCTTAACATTTATATCTACTGCAACAACAGGTACTAGTCCTTTTACTATTAATTCAACAACTGAAGTTGCAAACTTAAATGCGCAATATGCGAATGTAGCTAATACCGCAAACATAGCAAATACCGTAAGCAAAAATGCACAACCAAATATCACAAGTGTAGGTACACTCAGTGGACTAACAGTCAGTGGTATTACTAACTTAGGTGTTGTTGGTAATATTAGGATATACGGTGGTTCATCAGGCTATACATTAAGTACAGATGGTACTGGTAATTTAAGTTGGGTAGCAACAAGTTCTAGTGGTAATGCTAACATCAGTGGTAGCAATACACAAATCTTCTTCAATGATAACAATAGTACTACATTAGGTGCTAGTGCTAATTTAACATTTGATAAAACAAGTAATACATTAACAGTAGATAAAATTGTTGCGAATGGTGCAAGTTTATCAAGTCTTACTGGATCTAATGTAACAGGACAAGTAGGTAATGCATTAGTAGCAAGTACAGTTTATACAAATGCACAACCAAATATTACTAGTGTTGGTACTTTAACTAGTTTAACAGTAACCGGTAATATCACAGGTGGTAATGCTAATTTAGGCAACTTAGTAACTGCAAACTTCTTTACAGGTGACGGTGGTTTACTAAGCAATATTGTAGGTAGTAATGTAACCGGTAATGTAGCAAATGCTAACTTAGCGGGATATGTTACACAAGGTAATCAGAGTAATATTACAAGTGTTGGTACATTAAGTAGTTTAATTGTAACTGCCAATATTACAAGTGGTAATGCTAATTTAGGTAATGTAGTAACAGCTAACTACTTTGTTGGTAACGGAAGTCAATTAACAAATATTAGTGCATCAGGTATCAATCAATCTGGTCTATTAGCTAGTACTGCAACACTTGTTACTAGTAACATTACTAATGTAGTACCAGGATCAACAATTTCAGTAGTAGCAGATTATAGTAATACTACATATCCAGGTGGTATATTTACGATTGCACAATTGGGCCCGGTTAGTTTGTCAATGACTGATATTTGGAAAGAAGCTGGTAGTGCAACAAAAAATGCATATGCTAACTATTTGGCTACTACAATTAATGAGCAAAATGTTAATGTTAGTTTCACACTAGCAAATGCTACATTTAGTGTACAAAGTAGTGATTATATATTAATTGGTTCAGCTAATATTACTGGTACAAAGTTAACTAGTTTAGGCATCTCAGGTACAGGCGGAACATATACTATACCATATAGTAATATTGGTGATACAGTAGAAGTTGCCACTACAAGTACAGTTAGTGCACACTTGACTACAAATCGAGGCGTTTATACTGCAACAGGTACAACATTAACTGCTACACAACCAGTAGCATTCACTGTTAATTCGGTATCAGGTAGTTTCCCAAGTAGCTCAGTTCCATATTTTAATTTGAATCAAAGTTTCAATTGGAGTGTTAGTGTAACAGGTACTGCTAGTGCAGGTAACTTAACATATAGCGGTGATGGCTTAACAAATATAAGTTTAACTAGCACTGGAACGACAAGTGGTACTAGTACTAGTCTTGATAGTACATACACATATACAATAACAACAAGTGATTATTATGGTGCAGGATTATATGGTTATGGTAATAGAACTATACCTGCAACAGTAAATGGAACAGTAAGTGCTGCGACCAGATACTATCCACTTTTTTATAAAATAAATACTAGTAGTAGTAACCCAAATTTTACAACAAGTGATACATATTTGACACATAATTACGTAACAGGTGACGGAGCAACAACAGGATCAAGTACAAATCAGTATTTGTGGATCGCTGTTCCTGGTTCAAGTAGCCATACATTTGCTTATACATTCTTAGGTAGTCCAGTTGGACAAGATCCAGCAGTTACTTTCACAGGACAAACAATTTCCGGACATACTTATAATGTATACGGATTTACAAACTTTTCGGCAGCAACATTGCTGTACACGGTGACATAAATGGCATTAGTATTCCCCGCACCAGCCCAGATTAAAAACTTATTGGATCCTACCGATAATACCGATGCGGCAACGAAACAGTATGTTGATAATAAAGTATCTGGTGGCTCTGATATTAATGTTGGTAATGTAACATCAACAGGTACAATAGCAACCACAGGAAATATTACAAGTACGGGAAATATCACAAGTACAGGTGATATTGCATCTAGTGGAAATATCACAAGTGTTGGTAACATTGTAAGTACCAATGCAAATTTAGGTAATGCAGTAGTTGCTAATTATTTTATTGGTAGTGGTAATAATCTAAGCAACATTCAAGCAGCTAATATAACAGGTACAGTTGCCAATGCAAACTATGCGGCATATGCAGGTAATATAACAGTTGGATCACAGGGTAACATTACTAGTCTTGGTACACTAAGTAGCTTGAATGTAACAGGTGATACAACATTGGTAGGTAATTTAACTATTACCGGTACTACAACATATGTTAATAGCACAACAACTGCGGTAGAAGATCCTATCATTGAGTTAGGTGGCAGGGCAAATGGTGCAACACTTACTACTAATGACACATATGATAGAGGTACATTACTGCACTATTACACAACCTCTGCAGTGGATGCATTCATGGGTTGGAAAACTGCAAACGGTGAGTTCACATTTGCAAGTAATGCAACTGTAAGCACTAATACAGTAACAATCAATACGTTAGGTAACATTCGTGCTGGTAACGCAGTATTCAGTAACTTAGTAACTAGTAATTACTTTACAGGTGTATTAACAACTGCAAGTCAACCTAATATTACAAGTGTTGGTACATTAGCTAGTTTGATTGTAACGGCTAATATCACAAGTGGTAATGCTAAGTTAGGTAATGCAGTAACAGCAAACTACTTCATTGGTTCTGGTAATAATCTAAGCAACATTCAAGCAGCTAATATAACAGGTACAGTTGCTAATGCAAACTATGCAGCGTATGCTGGCAATATTACAATTGCAAGTCAAAGTAATATTACTAGCTTAGGTACATTAGCAAATTTGACTGTTAGTGGAATCTCTAATGTTGCTAACATAAATTCAAATGGTATTGTTACAATAACAAATACCACTCAAGCAACTGGTACCGGTACTGGTGCATTGATTGTAGATGGTGGTGCAAGTGTAACAAAAGACTTGTATGTTGGTGGTAATTTATATGTACCAAACATTATTTCAACATCTAGTACAACACTTAATGTATCAGATCCTTTATTATATCTTTCAGCTAGTACACCTTATCCATATGGATATGAAATAGGTTTCTATAGTCACTTTGCAACTACAGGTAATCCTCCCGGTAATGGTTATCAACATACTGGTCTAGTAAGAAATCATGCAGACAATGATTGGTACTTGTTTAGTAATGCCGCAGAGCCAGAAGGCGGTACTGTAGACCTGGCTAATGCTAATCTTGTATTTGACACATTGAAACTTGGTGGAATTATTGCATCAGGTAATGCAAATATTGCAGGTAATGCAAATGTTGGTACAAGTTTGCAAGTTGGATCAGGTACCGGTGGTACAATATCAGGTGCTAATTTAGTAAGTGCAAATTACTTTACAGGTGTATTAACTACAGGTGCACAACCAAATATTACAAGTACTGGTACACTAAGTAGTTTAACGGTATCAGGTACAACAAATTTAGGTAGTATCGGTAATGTTACAATTACCGGTGGTACTAGTGGACAATTCATCACTACAAATGGTAGTGGAGTATTGAGTTTTCAAAATCAAAGTCAATTAACTGCGACAGTAGATAATTTTACTGGTGATGGTTCAACGGCTACATTTACTCTTTCAGTTACACCTACAAATGCAAATTATACACTAGTTAGTGTACAAGGTGTTGCACAACCCAGAACAGCTTATTCTGTATCTGGTTCCTCTTTAACTTTTAGTAGTGCTCCTTATGATACGGCAGTAATAGAAGTTACAACTTTAGGCGGCAGTGTTATGTCTTCGGGCATAACAGTGGTTTCAGCTCCTGCACACAATAATAGTACAGGTTCTGTAGGTCAAATTGCATATGATTCATCACATTTGTATGTTTGTGTCAGTACAAATACATGGGTCAGAACAGCCATTGATACAACTTGGTAAGGATATGGCACTACTCTAGACTAAAATAAAGATAAATACAACATAAAAGGTACATTAACATGTCATTATTACAAATTCAACCGTTCAGTATAAACTCAAGTGCAACATATAGTTTTGCAAATTTAACTGTAACTGGAAACATATCATCAGGCAATGCTAACTTAGGCAATTTAGCGACTGCAACCTATTTTCATGGTGTCTTTGATAGCACTTCAGGCGCTCAAGGAAACATCACTAGTTTAGGAACACTATCTGGATTAACTGCAGGTGGAATAATTAATCTTACTACTGCTAGTAATGTTAGTTTAGGAACAGTTGCTAATGTGCACTTAACAGGTGGTTCAAGTGGACAATACTTACAGACAGATGGCACAGGTAATTTGTCTTGGGTTACACTAAGTGCTGGTGCAAGCATAGCAAATGGTACAAGTAATGTATCTGTATTGAATAATGGAAATGTAGATATCAGTGTTGCAGGCAATGCAAATGTATTGGTTATAACAGGTACAGGTGTTAATGTTGCAGGTACATTTAATACTACTGGTAATGCAAATGTAGGTAATTTGGGTACAGGTGGATTGATTATTGCTACAGGTAATGTAACAGGTGGCAATTTACTTACAGGTGGACAAGTTGCGGCTACTGGTAATATTGTTGGTGGAAATATCAAATCAAATGGTGCAATTACAGGTGTTGATTTACTATTATCAGGTAATTTAACAGTTAATGGTACAACAACATACGTTAATAGTACAACTACTGCTATAGAAGACCCATTGATTTATCAAGGTGGTGGTGCAAACAATGCAACATTGACAAGTGATGATGGATATGACCGCGGTTTTATTTTAAATTATTATTCTGGTTCAGCAAAAGAAGCATTCATTGGATGGAAAAATTCTAATTCAGAAATAGAATTTGGTAGCAATGTTAGTGTATCATCTGGTGTTGTAACAATCAACAACTTTGCAAATATTCGTGCAGGTAGTGCTAATTTAGGTAATACTGTAACAAGTAACTATTTCATTGGTTCTGGTAATAACTTAAGTAATATTCAAGGTGGTAATGTAAGTGGTCAAGTAAGTAATGCGTTAGTGGCCGGTACAGTATATACAGGTGCTCAACCAAATATCACAAGTGCGGCTAATCTTACAAGTGTAGGTACATTAACTTCATTAACAGTTACTGCTAATGCAAATGTAGGTAATCTAAATGCAACATCAGCAGTAGTTGCTAGTACATTAACAAGTAATGTAGCAACAGGAACTGCTCCATTAACAGTAACAAGTACAACTCGTGTTGCTAACTTAAACGTTGATCGTGCTAATGTTTCAGATTACGGAGCAGTAACAGCACAAACATCAGGATTATTCTATCCAGTATTTGTAAGTGGAAACACAACTGGTAATTATGTATTAGCAAGTAATGCGGCACTATCATTTGATGCCGGAACAGGTATATTGACAACTGGTACTATTAGTGCAGGCGGCGGATCAGGTGGTAATATTACCGGTGCTAACTTGGTTAGTGCTAATTACTTCACAGGTACATTAACAACAGGTGCTCAACCAAATATCACTAGCGTTGGTACACTAACAAGTTTAGTAGTTACAGGTAATATTACAAGTGGTAATGCTAACTTAGGTAATTTAGTAACAAGTAATTACTTTGCAGGTGTATTGACAACGGCTGCACAACCAAATATCACATCAGTGGGTACACTAGCAAGTTTAACAGTAACTGCTAATATAACAAGTGGAAATGCTAATTTAGGTAACTTAGCAACTGCTAACTTCTTTAGTGGTGCAGGTAATAATTTAAGCAACATTCAAGGTAGTAATGTAACAGGTAATGTTACAAGTGCAATAACTGCAAACTTTGCAAATTTTGCAGGTAATGTTACAGTTGCAAGTCAAGGTAATATTACTAGTGTTGGTATACTAGCTGGTGTAACAGTTACTGGTGTAGCCAACTTTACAGGTGCAAGTAATGTAGCATTAGGTGCAGTTGGTAATGTTAAAATAACTGGTGGCGGTGCAAGTCAATATTTACAGACAGACGGTACTGGTAATTTAAGTTGGGCCACAATATCAACATCATTCTCTACTATTAGTAATGGAACAAGTAATGTAAGTATCCCTGCTAGTGGCGGTAATGTAGATATTAGTGTTAATGGTAACGCAAATATATTAGTCGTAACAGGAACTGGTGTTAATGTATCAGGTACATTGAATTCAACTGGTAATATTACAGGTGCAAACGCTAACTTAGGTAATGTCGTAACTGCAAATTATACAAACGCTGTATTGACAACAGGTGCACAACCAAATATCACTAGTACTGGTACACTAACTAGTTTAACAGTAACTGCTAACATTACAGGCGGTAATGCTAACTTAGGTAATTTAGCGACTGCTAATTTCTTTAGTGGTAATGGTAGTGCATTAAGTTCAATAACAGGCGGCAATGTCACTGGTCAAGTTGGTAACGCATTGGTTGCAAGTACGGTTTATACAAATGCACAACCAAACATTACTTCAGTTGGTACATTGTCAGGATTAGTTGTTACTGGTGATACAACTGTTACTGGTAACTTGATTGTTACAGGTAATACAACATATATCAATAGTAATATATCATTGGTTGAAGATCCAGTTATCACATTGGGCGGTGGTGCAAATGGTGCTGCATTAACTACAAATGATAGTAAAGATCGCGGTACATTATTGCACTATTATACAACACAGGCAATTGATTCTTTCATGGGTTGGAAGAATGGTGCAGGTGAATTCGTATTTGCAAGCAATGCAAACTTAAATGCTTCAACTGGCGTTGTCACAATAAACAATTATGGTAACATTCATTCAGGCAATGCTAATTTAGGTAATTTAGCAACTGCTAATTTCTTTAGTGGTAATGGTAGTTCATTAAGTTCAATAACAGGTGGTAATGTAACAGGACAAGTAGGTAATGCGTTAGTAGCAAGTACAGTTTATACAAATGCACAACCAAATATCACTTCAGTCGGTACACTAACATCATTATCAGTTGCAGGAACATTATCATTAAATGCTATTGGTAACTTATATGTTCCAGGTGGTAGTGCAGGTTACTATGTAAAAACTGATGGTCAAGGTAATTTAAGCTTTATAGCTCCACCTGGATCAGGTAATGCAAATATCAGTGGTTCAAATACACAGATATTCTTTAATAATTCTAATAGTAACACACTAGGTGCAAGTGCTAACTTAACATTTAACAATAGTACAAACACATTATCAACTACAAATCTTGCAGTTTCTGGTACTACTAACTTAGGTGCTATTGGTAATCTAACTATCACAGGCGGTAGTAGTAATCAGTACATGAGAACTGACGGTTCTGGATCATTAACTTGGGTAAGTTTACCTAGTACAACAGTAAATGTTGATGCATTTACTGGTGATGGAACAACAACTGCATTTACATTAACTGCAACTCCGACAAGCGTAAATTATACAATTGTTGCAGTAGGTGGTGTATTTCAACCAAGATCAGCATATACAATATCTGGAACAACAATCACATTCTCAAGTGCACCATACAATAATGCAGTTGTTGAAGTTACAACAATTCTTAGTGGTGTAAGTGTAAGTAGTGGCGGTGGTGGTGGCGGTAGCTACACATACTCTGGTATTAGTGCTAATACAACATTAGCTAAAGGCACACGATATATTGTTAATACATCAAGTGCTAACTTAACATTGACATTACCAACTAATGCTAGTTCAACACTTGGTGATGAAATTGGTGTAATTGATGGTACAGGAACTGCCGCGACACATGCAATCACGCTAACTGTATCAGGTGGTGGTAACATCATGGGCGGTTCAGGAGATATGGTTGTTAATACAAATAGGGCAGCCTTCACACTTGTGTATTATAATGCAACACAAGGTTGGATATTAACTAATGTATAAACATTATACTAAAGAATAAAAATGGCAACACAAAACTATCATAATCTGAAAAATTCAAGTGTTCTTGTTCCAGCAACTACTGCTGATTTAGGTTCTGTAACACAACCATATGGAAACTTATACTTAGCAGGTAATTTAACTTTAGGTGGCAATCAAGCTACTATTACTGCTACTAGTACAGTAGTTCCTAAAATTGGTAATATTGTGTATGCCAATAGTACAACTGCAGCTAACCCCACTGGTGGTGAAACAATCACATTAACTGGTAGTGGTTTTTTATCTGGTGCTGGTGTATACATTGCAAACACACTTGTTCCTGTTAGTACTGTAGCTAATTCAAATGCAATTACATTTACTAGCCCGGTACAAGCCGCAGGTAATTATCCATTAGGTGTTATCAATACAGATGGCGGAACCGCTACATTTTTAACTGGTATTGTTTATAGCAATGTGCCCATATGGACAACAAGTGCAGGTACTTTAGGTACATTTCAAGAAGGTAATACAATTGCAAATACATTAGCTGCAACAGATGGTGCACTAACAATTACATATAGTGTTACGAGTGGTAGTTTACCTGGAGGATTGAGTTTAGGTAGTGCAAATGGTAATATCACTGGTACATTATCAAATGTAACTAGTGGCAGTAGTGTAACTTATAACTTTACAGTTGGTGCCGCTGATCCAGCAAATCAAATCGTAACTAGAAATTTTAGTTATACCGTGTCAGGTGATACAGTTACATTCAGTAGCCCAACTAACGGCGGAACTTATACAATAGCACCTTGTGTTGCTATGTCTAATGTCTCTGTATCAGCTACAAGTGCATTTGGAAGAAGTATCACATATAATGCAGTTTGTTTACCAACCGGAGTTAGTATAAGTGGTGGTAATATAACAGGCACACCGACTGTTTTAGGTAATAAAACTGCAACCATTTACGCCAATACAAATACCAAATCAGCGAGTATAAGTGTTACATTTAAAGTAGCACAACCAACAGTCGCGGCGACTGGTGGCACTATTACGACCGTAGGATGCTATAAGATTCATACCTTCACTAGTGGTGGCACACTTACTGTATCTTCAGGTGGAAAAGTTCAATACTTGATTGTCGGCGGAGGTGGAGGTGGCGGTGGACCATGCATAAATGGTAAGCCAACTGGTGGTGGTGGTGCCGGGGGATTTGTAACTGGTTGTGCTACAATAACTGCACAAACTTATACTATATCAGTAGGCGGAGGTGGCGCAGGTAAAGCATATGGTAGTGGAGCAAATGGTGGTATAGGTTGTAATAGTTCAGCATTTTGTATTATTGCATATGGTGGAGGTGGAGGTGGTGGACCAAACCAATTTGGTTCTTGCGGAGCAAGTGGTGGCGGAGGCGGTGGTAGCGGTGGTAACTGCTGTATCTATTTAGGCGGTGGAAGTGCTACACATGGCAGCCAAGGACATGCCGGTGGGCATGGTTATGGTTATAATGGTGGAGCTGGCGGTGGTGGCGGTGGTGCTGGCCACGCTGGATTTTTTGTTAATTGTTCTAATAAGTATAGCGGTGGCGCCGGAACTGGCGGTGACGGATTAGCTAACCCAATAACAGGTAGTACTGCAGGTGAATGTGTGAGCGGTACTCGTTATCTAGCAGGCGGTGGCGGTGGCTATAATAGCATAAACAATACTGGTTCGTCTGGAGGAAAAGGAGGTGGTGCCTCTACTTCAGGTAATGGCTCAGGTGGCGGCGGTGTAGGAGCAGTTAATACCGGTGGAGGTGGTGGCGGAAATTGGAGTGGTTATGCTTCAGGGCACGGTGGTTCTGGAATCGTCATTGTAAAATATCAGTTCCAATAAGATAGAAATTAAATAGAAATTTAGGAGAAAAAATGAGTCATTTTGCAAAAATAGATGAAAATAGTATAGTAACACAAGTTCTAGTAATAGAACAAGATGTTGTAGACACAGGATTGTTTGGTGATCCAGCGAGTTTTGTTCAGACTAGTTACAACACAAGAGGTGGTGTACATTATGGACAAGATGGACAACCAGACGGTGGAATAGCATTGCGTGGTAATTATGCAGGTATTGGTTATGTTTATGATAAAACCAATGATGTATTCTATCCACCAAGTCCATTCCCAAGCTGGACAATTAGTGCACCCACATGGCAGTGGCAGGCACCAACACCAATGCCAAGTGATGCTGGTACGGGTGAGCCTCCAAAGAGATATACATGGGATGAACCTACAACTTCATGGGTAGAAGTTACTGTATAATTTGATTATGCAACTAAAGACATATCCATGCTTCATTCAGGGCATGGATATTCTTTTTTGATAAATATTATAAATGGTGTTAAATTAGATGACGCAAATACTGAAAATAGAACCTTATGCAACCGATAACACAGCCAACTTTGTGTTTAACGGTCTTACAGTTACCTCTAATATCAGTAGCGGAAATGCTAATTTAGGTAATGTAGTAACAGCCAACTACTACTACGGTAATGGTATAAATTTAACCGGACTAATTGCAACTAATTCAAATTTTGCTAATTATGCAGGTAATGTAACGATTTCAAATCAACCAAACATTACTGGTTTAGGTACATTAGGTGGATTAAATGTTATTGGTATTACCTCACTCATTGGTAATGTATCGATTACTGGTAACTTCAATGTAACAGGTAATACAAACTATATCAATAGTAATGTTGTAGTCATAGAAGATCCTGTAATTCAATTAGGTGGTGGTGCAAACGCTGCGGCTCTTACAAGTAATGATAGTTTAGATAGAGGTACACTACTACATTACTACACAACTACTACAGTAGACGCTTTCATGGGTTGGAAAGCAGCAAATGGTGAATTTACTTTTGCAAGCAACGCATCATTGAGTAGTGGTGTTGTTTCAATCAATACATTAGGTAATATTCGTGCAGGTAGTGCTAACTTAGGTAATAGTGTAACTAGTAATTACTTCATTGGAGCCGGTAATAACTTAAGTAATATTCAAGGTGCAAATGTTACAGGAACAGTTGCAAATGCAACTTATGCAATATCTGCAAGTTCAGCTGCAACTGCTAGTACAGTAACTAGTAATGCACAACCAAATATCACTAGTGTAGGTACATTAAATGGATTAACTTCTACTGCTACTGTTAACTTTACTGGTGCAAGCAATGTAAGCTTAGGTGCAGTTGGTAATGTTAAAATTACAGGTGGAAGTGCAAGTCAATACTTGCAAACAGACGGTTCTGGTAATTTAAGTTGGGTAACATTAGCTACACTTACAACCATAAGCAACGGTACAAGTAATCTTACTATTCCTGTCTCAAGTGGTAACGTCAATATCAGCGCCGGTGGAAATGCCAATGTATTAGTTGTAACTACAACTGGTATCAATGTATCAGGCACATTAAATGCAACAGGTAATGCTAATGTAGGAAATATTGGTGCAGGTGCAGGTATATTTACAACCGTAGCTGGTTCATTGACAACTCAAGCACAGCCAAATATTACTAGTCTTGGTACTTTATCAAACTTAGTAGTAAATGGTAATACAACATTAGTTGGTAACTTGATTGTCACAGGTAACACAACATATGTCAACAGTAATGTAACAGATTTACAAGATCCATTGATTCAATTAGGTACTGGTGCAAATGGTGCAACATTACTTAGCAATTTAGGTGTAGATATTGGTACAGTATTGAATTATTACAATACTGCGGCACAAAGTGCATTCATTGGTTGGAAAACTGCAAATGCAGACTTTGAATTTGTAAGCAACGCAACTGTTAATAGTAATAATGTTATTACTGTTAATACATTAGGTAATATTAGAGCAGGTAATGCTAACTTAGGTAATACTGTAACTGCAAATTATACAAACGCAGTATTGACTACTAGTGCGCAACCAAATATTACTAGCACAGGTACATTATCATCGTTAACAGTATCAGGATTGATAACTGCAACTGGATCGGGACTTAAAGTTGCAAACATACAAGATACATCAGGTACAATTAGTCTTACTACAAAATATGGTGGTACTGCAGGTGATATTGGAATTACCGGTAATTTAACAGTAGGTACTAGTGGTACAGGTAATATTACATCTAGTAATGCAAATCTTGGTAATGCAGTAACTGCTAACTATTTTGTTGGTAGTGGAGCATATGTAACAAGCGTTGCAGCCGTAACTGCCGCAACAGTAACCGCAAGTGCACAACCTAATATAACAAGTGTTGGTACATTGGCTAACTTAATTGTAGGTAATGCAACTGCTAACACTACAATGGGTAATGGTACCATTACTGCTAGTGGTAATATCAGTTTTACAGGTGCAAATGTAAGTTTAGGTGCAGTTGGTAATCTTAAGATTACAGGCGGAAGTGCAGGATACTTTTTAAGTACTGACGGTGCCGGCAACTTAAGTTGGGGATCAGCCTCAGGTGGCGGTGGTGTAAGTGCTAGTGGTAGTAATACACAGATTCAATATAACAATAATGGTGTATTAGGTGCAAGTGCCAATTTAACTTTTACTAATACAAGCAATACATTAACAGTTGATAGAGCAGTATTAGTTAATGGTGCTAATCTAGGTATTAATGTTGCAAATGTATATATTGGTGGCGGTAGTGCAAATCAAATATTGAAAACTGATGGTGTTGGTAATTTAAGTTGGGTACAACAACCAGTCGCTACTATTACAGTTGATAACTTTACCGGTGATGGAACAACAACTGCATTTACATTAAGTGTGACACCAACTAGTATCAATCAAACGATTGTTAACTATAACGGTGTATTTCAATTAAGAACAAGTGCATATACTATTAGTGGATCAACAATTACATTCACAGAAGCACCATTGAATGGTTCTAAGATAGAAGTAACAACTACACTTGGTGGAATCAGTGGTGCAGGTGCATTCACAAATAGAACATATACAGGTACAGGTAGTCAAACTGCTTATACAGTAACAAATGGTGTAACTGCAAGTAGTCTATTAGTTACAGAAAATGGTGTTGTTCAGACGCCAGGAACAGACTATACAGTAAGTGGTAGTACATTGACATTCACTACTGCGCCCACTTCCGCAATGACAATTCAGATTCGTGAATTATCTATTCCAGTTGCAACTTCTAGTGTTGCACCAATCACAGTACAAAATCAAGGTACTAACTTAACAACAACAACTAGTTTAATAAATTTTACGGGTAGCGGAGTAACTGCTACCAATTCTGGTAGTAATGTAACAGTTACTGTATCAGGTAGTGGCTCTGGCACAAGCAACGCTAGAGCATTTGGATTTTCATTAGTATTCGGAGGATAACATGGCAGCACCAAATTTAATCGGGGCAACAACAATTAACGGCATTACCGCTGGTGCTAACTTAACAACAACAAGTGCAACAGTAGTATTAAGCAATCCATCAAGCAGTGGACATTGCTATAAAGTAAACACATTAAATGTAACTAACTATACTGCAAGTGCAGCATCAATTACAGTTTCATATTATAGTGGTGCAAGTTTAGGTGGAACTGCATATGCAATCGTTGGTAATGTAAGTGTACCTGGTAACGCAACATTAAATGTAATTGATAAAGGTACACAGTACTACTTGCAAGAAAACACAAGTTTAGGTGCTACTGCAGGTACTGCAAATACAGTAATCGTTACATGTAGCTATGAGGATATAAGCTAAAATGGTTAAACGATATGCCGGTGGTATAATAAGTGCAACTCCTCCAACTGCGAGTAGCTCAAGTACCAGCGGATTTTATCGTACATCTGAACATTTACAATTAAAACAAGCAGGTAATATTCAATTACCTTATGTTCCACCTACATCAATGGATTATCTTGTAGTAGCAGGAGGTGGTGCAGGTGCTGGATGGTATTATGATGGTGGCGGTGGCGGCGCCGGCGGATTATTGACTGCAACAGGTGTAACTATTACAACCGGAGTACTAACAATTAATGTTGGTGGTGGAGGTACTGCTACATACAATACTGTAACAGGTGGTAATAATAGCAATATATCTGGTTTAGGTATAACAACTGTACAGGCTTATGGTGGAGGTGGTGGCTCAAGCTATAACGGTAGTGGATTTGTAAATGGTGGCTCAGGTGGCTCAGGTGGCGGTGCAGGTGGCGCCGGCACAGGTGGTTCAGCGAGTCCATCAGGCCAAGGTAATAATGGTGCTAATGGTATCAATGCTAGTAAAAATTCTGGCGGTGGTGGTGGTGGTGCAGGACATGCAGGTTATGTAGGTGTAACTAATGGAATAGCCGGAAAAGGCGGTGATGGAGTAACATCTAGTTTATTACCCTCAACTTCAAGTAGTAGTAGTGTTACAATAGGTACAGGTACATTAACATTCACAGTGCCAAGTGGTTTATCTTTTGTCACAGGACAAGCAATTCGTGTATACAATAGTGGTAGTAATTATATGTATGGTACAGTTAATAGTTATTCTGGAACAACATTAGTTTTTAATAGTGCAACAATAGTTGGTTCCGGTACATATACTAGTTGGACAATTGATTACATGTTTGCAGGTGGCGGAGGCGGATCTAGTGAAGCTGCAACATATACCGGTGGTTTCGGTGGAGGTGGCGGTGGAGGTGGCGGCTCAGGTAACAATCAAGGATTCAGTGCTGGTGTAGTTAACTCTGGTGGCGGAGGCGGAGCTGGTTACGGACCAAGTGGTGGCGGAGGCTCAGGTGGTTCTGGTGGCAGTGGAATAGTAATTATTAGATATGCAAGTTCATATTCACCACCAACAGCCACAACAGGATCACCCTCAGTAGTAATAACAGGTGGTTACCGCATATATACATTTACTAGTAGCGGTAGCATAACATTCTAAGAGAAGAAAATGACAACAAAGATTATATATGATGTGATTGATACAGCGGCTGTAACTGCAATTGCAGGTGCTAGTGGAGTCAAGGTATCAAGTATTGTTTATCCAGGTATAGAAACTGCAACAAATACAGCTGGTGGTGAAACAATTAACTTAACTGGTTCTGGATTTCAAAGCACACCAAATATCATTGTTGGTGGAACAAGCGCAAGTGTAGTTACATTCATCAGTAGTACACAAATCAGTTTTACTGCACCACCAATGGCAGCAGGTACATATGTTATCTATGTTGTAAATCCAGATGGCGGTACTGCAATTAGTATTCCGGGTATTAGTTATCACGGAGTACCACAATGGACAACCGCAGCCGGTAGCTTAGGTAGTGTTTACGAATACGGTAGTATTAGTAGTACAGTTGCTGCAACTAGTACTGATACAGTTAGTTATAGCTTAGTAAGTGGTACATTACCAACTGGTAGTACCCTAAACAGTAGCACAGGATTAATCAGTGGTACTAGTCCAGCAGAAACAAATTCAACAACATTTAGTTTTGTGATTGGTGCCGCTGATGCTGAAAATCAAGTTACAACTCGTAGTTTTAGCTTGACAATTAATCCTGATGTAGTAACATGGAATAGTCCAAGTAGCGGATCAACATATTCAAGTTATACGAATAGTGCTATAGCAAATGTAACAATGAGTGCAACTAGTGCGGCAGGACAAAGTATAACATATACTGCAAATAGTTTACCAACTGGATTAAGCATCACCGGTGCTAATATTGCAGGTACCCCTACTGTAGCAGGTAGCAGTAGCACATTATTAACTGCTACTGCTGCAAATACAGGAAAAACTGCAACAAATACAATCAATTGGGTGATTAGTATAGCAAATGATACCTACTTTCCTTATGTGTCATTATTATTGAATGGTGAAAATGCAACTACAAGTTATGTTAGTGATGCTAGTACAAATAATTTTGCATTAAGTGTAACTGGTAGTGCTACACCAAATCGTTTTAGTCCATTGTGGGGAAATGGATACTATGGTGTAAGTTTTGATGGTAGTAGTGGAATGTATTTAACAATAGCTGCGAATTCAGCATTTGATTTTAATACTGCTGACTATACAGTTGAAGGGTGGATTTATTTAACTTCTAGTGCTGCGGGACCTTATACAATTTTTTCAGCAGGATCAAACTCAGCAGCTGCAAATGGACTTGGAATATACTGTAAGTCATTAAAATTACAATTAGGTGCTGGTACAGGTTCTGTTTATTTGACTCAATCTAATACTATTTCGGTATCAACTTGGACACATTTTGCTCTTGTTAGACAAAGTGGTACAACAACTTTGTATGTAAATGGTACCTCTGTTGCATCAACTTCTTCAAGCTATTCTTGGAATCCAGGTGCGACCTATAATGCTTATATAGGACAATGGATTGATGCAACATCATTTACATGGTTTGGATATATATCTAATTTAAGAGTTGTTAAAGGAACGGCATTATACACCTCTGCATTTACACCATCTACTAGTCCATTAACTGCAATATCAGGTACAACTTTATTGACTTGTCAAAATAATAATTTTACGGACAATAGCACAAATGCATTTACGATTACACCTAACGGTACAGTAAAAGTAGTACCAAATCAACCATTTGGTGCATTGCCTAGTGGCGTAAATAATTATGGAAGTAGTTTATTTGATGGTAGTACTGGATATCTAACAACCAATGGATCAACTTTAAGTTTAGGCACAGGTGATTTTACTATTGAAGCCTGGGTGTACCAACCTGTAGTAAACAGTAATAATGGTATATTTCAGTTAAGTGGAACTTCTGGTGGATTTCAAGGAAATCAAACAACCAATATTGCATTAGCATGGAACTCAACAGGTTGGACAATATATGCCGCAAATAGTAACCCATACACAACCGGAGCATTGCAAGCAGGGACATGGTATCATGTGGCATTGGTCAGACAAAGCGGTTATACAAAATTCTATGTAAATGGAGTATCCCAAGGCGGTACAATATTAAACGCAACAACCGGTTTTGCTGATAGTACAAATTATACCGGAACATATTTGGAAATAGGCGGATATTATAGTACATCATATCTGGCAAATATGTATGTGTCTAATTTTAGGATTGTCAAAGGTACTGCGGTATACACATCAAACTTCACACCACCAACTACACCACTAACTGCAATTGCAAATACAAGTTTATTGACATTACAAAATAAACAAGGTATAAACAATAATATATTTTATGATGATAGTAGCAGTAATCTAGCTATAACTAGATACGGTTCAGTAACACAAGGTGCTCTTAGTCCATTCACTGATAACTGGTCTTTATATACTGACGGCTCCGCTAGTTATGCATATGTACCATATAGTTCAACTCGTGCTTTAGGTACGGGTGATTTTTCTATTGAGTGTTTTGTTAATATTATAAAGCAACCCGCGGACTATACTAGAATTTGGAGTCACCAAGGTAACTATGGTTATTCAGGTAATGTTGGAATAGAATTAGCATTTAGTACTGTTGATACAATCATGCAGACGATAATTGATGGTAATAGTACATCTTACTATTATGCTAATTTAACATCAGGGCCAAGTGCATGGAAAAATACTTGGGCACATGTAGTAGTAACTAGACAAAGCGGAACATTGAGAATATTTTTAAATGGTATGTTGCAGGGAGTAGCAACTGGTGCAACTCAAAACATCAACGGTACGGCACCGACATCATTTGGTACCAATGCACAGTTAGGTGGCGATTTAACACAAATGTACCTAAGTAATTTTAGAATTTGTACTGGCTCTGTTCCTACATCATATCAAACATCTAGTACAACAACAGGCACAACCATATTCACTACACCTACAACTACATTAACCACATCTAGTCAAGGTGCATCTAATGTAACTTTATTATTGTTTACAACAAATAGATTTTTGGATGCGAGTATAAATAATTTTGCGGTAACAACAGTATCTAATCCACAAATTGTAAAATACTCACCTTTTAGTCATGTAATCACTACCCCAACAAATTATAGTGGTTATTTTAGAAGTAATACTAGTAATGATAGATTGACCTTCCCGTCATCAAGTGCATATGATTTATCTGGTGGCACATGGACTATTGAGTTTTGGATGTATCCAACATCAACACTCACTACTTGCCGTTTCTTATTATTTGGTTCTAACGGATCACAACAGGCCTATTACATCATTTTGAATAGTGACGGTAGTATTTCAGCAAATATTCCTTATACCAGTGTTACAGGTGTAAGTACCTCAGCCGGAGCTTATACACTTAATACTTGGACTCATGTTGCTTTAGTGTGTAATGCAGGATCAGCAATATTTTATGTTAATGGTGTAGTTAAATCTAGTGCTATCACCATAACACTACCTACATCTGGTGCAGTTCCTCTTTATATTGGTTATGACACAGCATACGGTGGTCAATACAATGGGTATCTTTCTAATTTGCGTGTGGTAAAAGGAACTGCGGTTTATACTGGCGCATTTACTACACCTACGAATAGTTTAACTGCTATAGCAAATACATCAATATTGACATTACAATCTAATATGTTTGGTGATACTTCTAGTAATGCAGCTGTAGCAACCTTGACCGGTGCACCTCTAATATCAACATTTAATCCATTTAATACACCAACTGTAAGCACTTATATTTCTTATGATCCATCAACATTTGGTGGTAGTATGTACTTTAACGGCACCTCTGACTATTTACAAGCGCCAACCGGACCTGCATTTCAATTTGCTGGAAATTTTACTATTGAGGCTTGGGTATATTCTTTTACTGCAACTGGAGGGTCTGCATACAATACTATTTTTGATACAAGAGCAACTAATACATCAAGTACAACTGGCATTATATATAATTTAAACCCAAGTGGTTATTTGAATTTCTATATTAACGGCACCAATTACGCTTCAGGAACACCACTAGGAGCATACACATGGACTCATGCTGCACTTGTTAGAAATGGTTCAACAATTACATTATACCAAAATGGTGTTCCTGTAGCCAGTACATCTTATGCGACTAGTTTATCTTCTGGATATGCTTGGATAGGAAGCGTTGCTGGAACAAATTCTAGTGCATACTGGAATGGTTATATTTCTAACTTGCGAGTTGTCAATGGTGTTGCAATCTACACCTCATCTTTCATGCCATCGATGGCTCCATTAACATCAACGCCCCAAACAAGTTTATTATTACTAGGTACAAATGGTGGAATTATTGATAAAGGATCTAAGAATGATTTAGTTTCGGTAGTCGCCTCAGTAGCTAATGCAACATATAAATATGGATCAGGTAGTTTAGCATTTAACAATAGCACTGCATATCTATTAGTGCCCCCTACAATAAATTTAGAATTCGGTAGTAGTGATTTTACAATTGAATTTTGGTGGTATCCAACTGTAACAACTAGACAAGCGTTATATCACGGTAGTTTTGGTACAGACTTTAGTATTGCTATAGATTACAATGGCACAGGTACTAATAAAATGGGAATTTGGGCAAGTAGCAATGGAACTAGTTGGAATTTAATCAACGCTGACAGCGGAGGAAATGGAGTAGGCACAACTACCCCAACTCAGAATTCATGGAATCATATTGCATATGTAAGATCCGGAACAACTTGGATGTTGTTTGTTAACGGTAATCGTGATTTGAATTTAACCGGATTATCCGGTAGTATTATAAGTAGAGTATCATCACAAAAAGCAATCGGTGTTTGGTGGAATACAACTGCAATGGGAATGGCCTCAGGATATATAGATGATTTAAGAATCACCAAAGGTTATGCAAGATATACAACCGCATTTACTCCTCCAAGTTCAGCGTTCATAACAAGATAATAAATACAATATGGCTTTAACTAAAATACCCGGCTTTGGCATAGACACTACTAATTTTGCACTAACAAGTGCAAATATAACAGGAAACCTAACGGCTGGAAATGCGAATCTAGGTAACTTGGTAACTGCAAATTACTTCAGTGGTAATGGTAGTTTATTAACAGGTATTAGTGTAGCTACGATAGCCAATGGAAATAGTAATGTAAATATCCCAGCAGGTAATGGTAATGTTACTATCAGTGCAGTTGGTAATGCTAATATAGCAGTTATCACAGGTACTGGGGTCAATGTAACAGGATATTTAACTACATCAGGTAATATTACATCTGGTAATGCTAATTTAGGTAACTCTGTAACAAGTAACTATTTCATTGGTGCAGGTAATAATTTAAGTAATATTCAAGCTAGTAATATATCAGGTACTGTAGCAAATGCAAACTATGCGGCATATGCAGGTAACATCACAGTCGCTGCACAAAGTAATATCACAAGTCTTGGTACTCTTTCAAATTTAGTAGTATCAGGTAATGCAACAATTACTGGAAACTTAACTGTTTCTGGCACTACAAACTACATCAATAGCAATGTAACATATATACAAGACCCATTGATTGAATTAGGCGGTGGAGCAAATGGTGCATCACTAAGTTCAAATGACGGATACGATAGAGGTACAGTACTACATTATTATACAAGTACTACTGTTGATGCGTTCATGGGTTGGAAGAATGCAAACAGTGAATTCGTATTTGCTAGCAATGCATCACTAAGTGCTAATGCAGTTACAATCAATACACTTGGTAATATTCGTGTAGGTAACGCACAATTAGGTAATACTGCAACTAGTAACTACTTCACAGGTGTATTAACTACCGCTGCACAACCAAATATTACTAGCACAGGTACACTAGTAAGTTTAACAGTAACTGCTAATATAACAAGTGGTAATGCTAATTTAGGTAATTTAGTTACTGCTAATTATTTTAGTGGTAATGGATATTTATTAACAGGTATTGGTAATACTGCAAATGCTAATTATTCTAATTATGCAGGTATCGTTATCAATGGTACACAAAGTAATATTACACAAGTTGGTACGCTTACAAACTTAAATGTAAGTGGTAATGTTACATCAGGTGCATATTTTATTGGTAACGGTGCTTATCTAACAGGTTTAACTGCTACATCAGCTACATCATTATTAAATGGTACTAGTAATATTACTGTAGCACCAAGTGCAAATATTAACATGAGCGTTGCTGGTAATAGCAATGTAGTTATTGTTACAGGTACAGGTGTAAATATTGCAGGTTACACAACAATTGTTGGTAATTTAGTAGCAAGTAACGGTAGTTTAGGTAATTTAGTAACTGCTAATTACTTTAGTGGTAATGGTAGTTTGTTGACTAATATATCAACAATGTCTAATGGTAATAGTAATATTACAGTAGCATTGAATAGTACAGTAGCAATTAGTGCAGGTGGCGGATATAGTGTACTATATGTTAATAGTACAGGCGCTAATGTAAGCGGAACATTAGGTGTAACTGGTACTGTAACTGTTAATAATTTACTATCAAATGGATATGCTAATATCACTGGTATTGTTATTGCGGCAAATGCTAATTTAGGTAATATGGCAAATGCCAATTACTTCAACGGTACATTAACTAGTCTTGCCGGTAATCAACCAAATATTCAACAGGTTGGTACATTAAATTACTTAAATGTAAGTAACTCTGGTTCAGGAAATGGTACAGTTACTGCAAATTATGTTAATGCTACATACTTTAAAGGTGATGGCAGTAACTTAACTGGTCTTGGTGGTGCCGCTTATATTTCAAATGTCAATAGTAATGTTTTTGTACCAGTCGCTAATGGTAATGTATATGTAACAATTGGTAGCACAAGTAATGTTGTTGTATTCTCAACTGGTGGTATCAATGCAAATGGTTATGTTAGTTTTACAGGTAACTTAACTGTAGGTGGCAATGCTAATTTAGGTAATGTTGCAACAGCAAATTACTTCAAAGGTGATGGTAGTAACTTAACTGGCATCGGTGGTGCTGGATACATATATAATGTTAATAGTAATGTAGCAATTCCAGTTGCTAATGGTAATGTATATGTAACAGTTGGTAGTACAAGTAATGTAGTTGTAGTTTCAACCGGTGGTATTAATGCAAATGGTTACGCTAACTTTACAGGTAACTTAATTGCAGGCGGAAATGCAAATATTGGTGGTACTGCAAATATATCTGCTAACACTAGTATAGGTGGAAATTTAAGTGTAACTGGTAATATATCAGGCGGTAATGCCAATTTAGGTAATTTAGTAACTTCAAATTATTTCACTGGTACACTAACAACACAAAATCAACCAAACATTGTATCAGTAGGTACATTATTAAATCTACTCATTACAAATTTTGCTAATATTGGTGGCAATGTATTTGTTGGTAATCTTACTTCAAATGTATTGGTAGCTAATACAGGGGTTATAATTGCAACCGGTAACATAACTGGTGCAAATGCTAATTTGGGTAATGTAGTAACTGCTAATTATACAAATGCAGTATTGACGACAGGTATTCAACCAAATATCACTAGTATTGGTACATTAGGTAATTTAGTTGTCACAAATAATGTATCAGCAAATATATTAACTACTGGTTCTGGTACAAATGGTAATTTAGTAATTCATCCAGACGGTACTGGTAATTTAGTTATTTCAAGTACAACTCCTGTTGTAATGAGCAATACACTAACTAGTAGTGGTAATGTTGCACTTACTGGAGCAAACATAAGTTTAGGTAGTGTAGCAAATATACATATTACTGGTGGTAGTTCAGGGCAATATTTATCTACTGATGGTGCTGGTACTTTAAGTTGGGGATCACCCAGTGGTGGCGGAGGAGGAAGTGGAACTACCTTCAACTATACTGCATCAGCTACACCACCTGGATCTAAGAATATTGGTGATCAATGGTACAACACCACAACAAATGTATTGTATGAATATGTAAATGATGGAACTACAAGTTATTGGGTAGATATTCAAACACCAACTGTAAGTTCAACTATTGTAAGTACAACATATGTGAATCGTAGTTATACAGGTGACGGAAGTACTGTTAATTTTACAGTCACAGGTGGATGTACAGTAAATAATATATTGGTATTTGTTGCTGGATTAGCTAAAATGCCCACAACTGATTATACAGTAAGTGGTACAACATTAACATTTATATCAGCTCCTGCTAGTTCAGCAGTGATTATGATAAGAGAATTACCCCGCTAAATAGATAGAGATTAAAAAATGGCATTCCCAACATCACCCTCAGACGGACAAGTAGCAACAGTTAATGGTATAAGATATACGTATGCATCAAGCACGAATTCTTGGACCCGTAGTCCTGCAGGTAGTGCAGTATTAAGTGTCATTAGTGATGAGTTTGTAGGTGATGGATCAACTATAAGTTTCACACTCAGTAACACTCCATTGAGTAGCGATATGGTAAGTTGTATTGTAGACGGTGTACCCCAATTGAGAGCATCATTTACAGTATCTGGCAATGTAGTTACATTTACAGGTACTCCTGCTAATGGTGCATTGATTGAAGTTCGAACAATGCAAGCAACAGGTTTGGGTGTATTAACTGGATTAGTATACAATACATTCACAGGTGATGGTACAACAACTGCATTTACTCTCAGTACAAGCCCAACAAATAAGAATTTTACAATCGTATCAGTTAATGGTACAATTATAGCAAAGTCAGCATATAGTGTAAGTGGTACGACATTAACATTTACCAGTGCTCCTGCAAGTTCAGCAGTTATTGAAGCAACCACACTGGGACCTGCAGTAAGTAATGCACCAGCTGGTGGAAATACACAAGTTCAATACAATAATAATGGTGCAGTTGCTGGTAGTAGTAGCTTAACATTCAATAATACAAGTAATACATTTACTACAGTAAATGAATCAATTACGGGAAATAGTACAATTGCTAATTTATCTGTCAGTAATAATTTTACATTAGGATCTTGGACTAATTCTTCTCGTCCTTCTGGTGTTAATGGTATGTTGGGATATAATACATCAACAAACACAATTGATGCTTATATAAATGGTTCATGGACTACATTAACACATTCATAATCTAGGAAATATTAAATGTCATTAACACTAGTCAGATCAACCGGTACAGATTTCACAGGAAATACAGTTAGTATTAGTACCAATTATGGTGGAAATGTTCCGCCAATTGTATTAAACGATATCAGCAATTACTTTGATAGTACAACTACTATATTTCCTCTAATGCAAGAAGCAAATAGCATAAATACATTTATAGATTCAAAAGACATTATGGTAACGCTTAATGGTATGGTTTTATCACCATACGTTAAAGAAATTCGTTTTCCATGGATGATTGATTATGATTCGTACAGAGGATACAGAGTAGTTGGAAGCAATGTTATTATTTATAATGCACCAGATCCAGGGGACAGAGCTACTGTTATTATCATTGGACAAAGTCAATCTGCCCAAACAAGAAGATACCCATTCTCACCAACTACTATAGGATTAGGAGATTAATTAAAAATGGCAAAACACGTAATCGCTGAACAATACACGTTCACACCGTCAACAAAAACATTAGTACTTAGCAATAGATATTTGCGCCCAGAGCAATTAATGTTAATTACAAATGTTACTCGCAATGTAGTAATGTACAATTTTAGTGACCCAACATTAGGTGCCACAATTACCAACGTTATTAACCCATTAAATGCACAGCCAACCTGCACTATTGTATTGAATTATAATACTGCAGCTCATAGCAGTAGTGATAAAATCTCTATTTTAGTTGAAGAAACAAGCGAAACATTTGTACCACAAGAAGTTTTAATTGATCCAGTTAATAAACTAAGAACAAGTCAACCGCAATCACTAATTGATACTGACTTTGAATATAGTCCACAAAGTACTAAGTGGGAAAGTTTAAATATGATTAATAATAGGCCTTTTGCTTATTTCAATAACTTTGCTCCAATTAGCATTAGTGATGTTACTGCAACAAGCAATAGCAGAACAATTACAATCACAACAACTAGTGCACATGGATTAAGTGCAGGTACCCCAATCAATGTACAAGATACATTATTTGGTGGTGCAGATGGTACATATATGATTGATAGTGTAGGATCAACCACAATCAATTATACATGTCGTTATACATATACAAGTACAACTGGTAGTATATATAATCCTAATACAACCACTGCTTATCAAGCATATATCTATAGCAATGCAGCCTTACCCTTATATAGTGCAACATATTCAGGTAACTTAATTACAGTAACATGTACAGGAGCGCATGGATTGGCAGTTGGTAATGAAATTGCTATGACAGGTGCAACTGCAAGTACAAACGCACCAAACGGTAGTTTCATTGTTTGTACTGTGTTAAGCCCAACCGTGTTTATTTATAATGCACTAGCAACACCAACTGGTTCATTAAATATAGCATCAGCAAGTTTGTATGTACGACCATTAGGTTCAGTTAATCATCGTGCATTTGACGGTGGTGTAACATTTAGTACAAACGCTGCAAGTCACAATCAACAACTAATTCGTCAAACTCGTAGATATTTCCGTTATCAATCTGGTAAAGGTATTCAAATGTCTACTGGTACAATTTTGAAACCAAACATCATTGTTGATCAGATTACTAGTACTGGTACAACTGTTACAGTATATGCAAAATATCCACATAATATTCAAATTGGTGCATATGTAACTGTATCAGGTTGTAATGAAACTGCATATAACGGTACATTTTTAGTAACATATGTACTTGATACATATCGTATTCAATATACTGCATTAAGTACACCAAGCCAAACAACTGCTAGTGGTAACTATGTGATGTCAATCAGTGGTTGGTATGGTGGTGCAACACGTGTTGGTATGTTTGATAATCAAAACGGTGTATTCTTTGAATTCAACGGACAACAATTGTACGCAGTAAAACGTGCAAGTACATATCAGTTATCAGGATTAGTACAATTAACTGCAGGTTCTAACACAGTTACCAGTGCAGGTATCAATGGTATCAATACTGTGTTTAGTAAACAATTAGTTCCCGGTGATTTTGTCGTGCTTAAGGGAATGAGTTATAGAGTTGATCAAATCGTAAGTGATACTACGATAACTATTCAACCAGGTTATCGTGGTTCAGCAAACGTAGGTGATGCAGTTATTTCTAAAACAACTGATACTAAAATTTCATCAGCTAACTGGAATATTGATAAATGTGATGGAACAGGTATCAGCGGATTTAACTTAGATTTGACTAAAATGCAGATGTTCTACTTAGACTTCTCTTGGTATGGTGCTGGTTTTATTCGTTGGGGATTCCGTGGATCCACTGGTGATATTGTTTATTGTCACAAATTACCAAACAACAACGTAAACTATGAAGCATATATGCGTTCAGGTAACTTACCTGCTCGTTATGAAACAAACACATTCCCTGCAGTTACAGTACTAACCAATGCAATTGCACAAAGTGATACAACAGTAACAGTGGCAAGTACTGCAGGATTTAATCCAACCGGTAGTATTGTAATTAAAGGTAATAGTAATTATGAATATATCAATTATACAGGATTAACTGCTACAACCTTCACTGGTTGCACAAGGGGTCAATCAGGTGGTACAATTACAGTTAGTAG
>Ga0207955_1000096_pt1 | contig 31063 bp, 49 predicted proteins | sample CryBogCBE29Jun09_FD_184563 | JGI IMG/M metagenome (GOLD analysis project Ga0207955, IMG submission 184563) | Freshwater microbial communities from Crystal Bog, Wisconsin, USA - CBE29Jun09 (SPAdes) (version 2) | ecosystem: Environmental > Aquatic > Freshwater > Lake | place: Crystal Bog... | reverse complement strand
CCTACACCATCTACGGAGGCGGTGCGCTCCGTAAAGGAATCGAAGTCGCCGGTTCAGCATTCACGAACAAGCCTTCCGATCCCCTCACCCCGCCTTCCCCGTGAAAAAAAGCGATATTGGCATGGCGGCTTTGCAAGCCGGATACCCCGCTGGATTTAGCAAGGCCCTGAATCTGGTTTTGGATTGGGAATGTGAACTCAATCACGTCACCGGGGAAATCGTCTGGGAAAATGTCTTCGAGGACTCCGGAGGTTCAACCTTTGCCGGATTACTCCTCAAGGATGCCGAAGTCAGTGCTGATCCGCAACCGGACGAAATTGCCAAGGTCTATTTTGAAAAATACTGGACGCCGCTAAATGGGTTACCCGTCCTGGTACAGGAATTGGTATTCTTTGAGGGGGTCAATATCGGCATCGGCTCGGCGATCCGTTACCTCCAGCAGGCCTGCAACGATTACGGGGCACGGATCGGCACGGATGGCGTGCTTGGTGACATGACGCGACAGGCCGCGTTTGCCGTCCATGACACGACGGGACTCTGCATGGGGTTTCTGCAAAAGATCCGCCGACATTATGAGGAGATCGTTGCATCCCGTCCCTCTCAAGCAAAGTTCCTTGCCGGTTGGGAAAATCGCCTGACAGCGGCAAAATCCCTGTTGGCTTGACTTAAACGTGTAAAGAAAATGCCAATTTCTATTCACATGGCGTGAATTGTTAAAAACATCGACACGTTTTTTTAATATGTCGATGACAGCGCCATGTCGGGAAACCTTTTTCCCAATGACTTGACACCAAACTCATGGAGATGGCTTCCAAGCCCATATTGATTGCCTTCAGCGGTCTGGCTGGCTCCGGCAAATCGACCGCCGCCGACCACCTCGTCTTCAAGCACCATTTCCGCCGTTTGAGATTTGCTTCGCCGATTAAACGGATGATCCGATGCCTCCTGATTGAGGCCGGGTGCGGCATTATCGAATCCGTGGAAATGATCGATGGGAAACTCAAGGAGACCCCAACCGACCTCCTTGGAGGCCGTTCTCCCCGCTATGCCATGCAAACACTCGGCGTCGAATGGGGGCGTGATCTGATTGCGCCGGACATTTGGCGCCGCATTTTGCTGTCCAAGGTAACGCGCTGCCTTTCCGAGGGTCTTTCCGTGGTCGTTGATGACGTGCGGTTTGGAAACGAAGTCACCGCACTGAAGCAGTTTGGGTTTACGATCATCGATGTCAGGCGCCCCGGCACGGTTCCCGTCGAATCCCATGCTTCCGAGGATCAAGTGATCAATTACGACCGGATTTTGCTGAATAACGGTCCCGTGGAAAAACTCCGCGCCGATCTCGACCTCTATTTGTACACCCACTGACATGGCCGCTATCACCTCCAAGTGGACCCGTTTCATGGCGATTGGATGTTCCCACGGAAAACATATCTGCCCTGATGCCAAAAAAGCCGTCCTTGATTTCAAAAAAGCATGGATCCGCAAGGGTGACCTTTCAATCCACCTCGGCGATGCCATCGACACGGCGGCTTTCCGGTCGGGTGCCCGTGGCATCGATGCCGACAGTGCGGAGCCGGTCGCTCCCGATATCGATGGTGGATTGATGTTTCTCAAAGAATACCGACCCGACATTTTTCTCTGTGGGAACCATGAGGCGCGACTCTGGCACCTGCAATCATCCCCCAATGCGGTCATCGGGTATGCCAGTAACCGTGCGATCCAGCACATCGAGGACGGCTGCGCCAAGATCGGCACGCGGGTCATTCCCTACGACGGGATTTATCAGCAATACCGCCGCGCTGACCTGACTTTTACCCACGGCACTTTTTACAACGAATCGTGTGCCAGGGACATGGCCGAGGCCTACGGAGGAAAAGTAGTCTTTGCCCACACGCATCGGGCCATGCAGGCCCCGGGACGCACCATGAAATCCTCCCACGGATATTGCTCCGGTACCCTGACCCGCAAACGGGAGATGACCTATGCCTCGGCACGCAGGGCCACGATGGCTTGGGGAATGGGAATCGTGGCGGGAGAGTTCCGAGAAGGGAAGAATGCCGCCTCTCAGGTCTGGCTCTTCACCGGCCCCAGTGAGGGCGAGGACCACGGATGGCGGCTGCCTTTTTGATTTGGATCAATTTTTGAACGATGAAAAAGAAAGCCCTACCCAAAAAAGTACCCGAAAAGACAGGAAATGATTGGCTGATGGAAATCCTTTCTGAATCCCACGGCACGGGCACTCCGGACGTGGTTCCTGCCGGCTGGCTGACGATTTCCGACATGGCTAGGGCTGGCGGCGTAGCAAGGAATACCATGCTTGCCCGCGCCAACAATCTCCTGAACAAGAAAATCATTCAGAAAAAAAAGTTCAGGATCAGTGTTGGCCGTAATGTCGTTTCCGTCTGGCATTACAACAAGGCCTGAACCGCATCATCGCATGAGAAAGAAATCACCCCGTTTGCCGATCACCGATTGGAACATTGATCTGGCGGTCAAGATCGAGGGGATCAAATTGCCTTTCCGGCTGCGTTGCATCACGTCCGATCCCGATGTCCTGATGGGACGCCTGGATGAGTTCATGGACATGATACGGCTGAAAATCCACGACGAGATCGATGGCTAAAAAACTCCCACGCAAGATCAGGCTGACCGAGAAGAAGCTCGGGAGGGAAAAGGCTCTCGGCCTAGCCATCGCCCCGGATCAGATCGTGATCGCTCCCCAGCGCAGCCGTGAGAGGCTCGATACCGTGTTGCACGAAGGAATCCATCTGTTGCTGCCAGATGCCCCCGAGATCGATGTCTGTGCCTATGCCAACCGGCTTTCCGCGCTTCTGTGGCTCGACGGCTGGCGGCGCGTGGAACGCTGAACCAAACTACGCTTCCGGATCGTGCCCGTAGGCACGCAGGAGCTGTCGGGTCAATTTGTTCTGCCGTTGGAGTTCGTCCACGGCTGATTTCAACGCTTTCGATTCCTCGTTGCGCTGCCGGTCGATCCGTTGTTTCACCCCGCCGAGTTGCCACATCACGATCAATGGGAAGAGGGCATAGAGCGCCCCAATCACAATCGCAATCAGGATCCCAAAAATACCAATAGCAGCAAATGCCGAAGCGGGGTCTGTGGTGGCTGCCAAGAATAAGTTGTTCATGCGTCTTTACTCGTTATACATTGGAGTACCACACGGGAAGGTAAAAATCAGCGCCTTTTTGATTTTTTAGGTAATTCTGCGGCTCTCATGCCCTTAACTTCTGTCAGAGGGTATGTGGCAAAATAGGTCTGATAAATGGCTTCTCGTGCCAAGTCGCTAAGTTTTGTCCCTGGTCCACGTTGGTCAGCCAATAGCTCAAGGTGGGATTTCATTTTTTTTGAAATCCTCACCCTGATGTTTTCCGTCAACCTATCTGTATCTGTCATGGACTCAATGTAGACCATTGTTCACCAAATGCGAAAAATAATCTCGTAAGCAAAAGAATTAGATTGACCGTATGGGAACCATTGTGGGACAAGAGGGCAGATGAACGAAATGACCTTTGATTCAAAAATCAATGTTCGGCTTGCAAAGCCAGTAATCATGCACCTCCGCAAACTTGCCAAGGAAGACGATCTCAAGGTTTCAGACCTCGTCCGCAAGGCGATCAAGAAAACTTACGGCACCCCGAAAAAATAAAAACCATGTCCCCGCTGGTCAACAAATCGCAACTTGCCGAAAAGCTGGGGCGTTCTCCCGGCTACGTGACGGCCATGATCGCCGGAGGCTACGAGATGGAATTCGGGACGATGACAACCGTCTGCCACGCCCTCAAATGGCTGCGGCAAAATCGTTCTTTCCGCTCAACAGGTTTTTGGAACCGGACAAGGCGTCCAGGCAGTTCACCAAATCGTGCGCCCCAAGCCTCTGATACACCTTATGAACAACCGTCGAGCTATGCCCGATAAAGCGCATCGCCTGTTGTTCGCTGACCGATCCGCTGCGTGCCATCCGCGTCACGGCGGTCACCCGCGTCGAATGGAAGCTGATCGCACGTTTGCGAAGTTTGAGTTTCTTAAAAAGCCGGAAAAAGTCTCTGGCAGCCTGCTCCTCGTAAACCCAAGTCATTTTCCTTTTTACTTTGATCAGTTTCTCAATCAAGGGCCGCAGCTCGGGGTGAATCAGGGTGACATGGGTGCCTCCTCCCTTCACATCGAAGGTGACCGTTCCATCCTCCAGATCGAAACGATCCAAAGGCAGGCTCGTCTCCCGCAACCGGCACCCCTGATGCAGGGCGATCTCAAAGGCAATCCGCATTCCGCTTCCTTCGGGAAGATTGGATCGCACGATTTCAATGTCCTCGGTGGTCATTTCCGCCCTTTCCTTAGGTTTTACCGCTTTGATCCCAAGTCGGCTGGCGGGATTGTAGAGGATCCAGTCGCGGCGCATTGCTTCAAAGAGAATCGTGCGGAGAACTTTCAGGTCAAAAAGAACCGTGTTGGTGTGAGTTTTTCCAAGGCCGCCGATATCGATGCGGCGGGTTGCGAAGTATTCATGGCAATCCGCCCTGGTGATCTGCTCGGCAAGAACGATACCCTTCGCATCAAAGAAAATGCTCAGGGGCGTCCAGGCACCGAGATAACGCTTCAAGGTCAATCCGCTCTTTGTGCCGTGAAGCCACAGCGGCACCCAGTTCTTGAGATGCCGATCCTCCCCGGGACCAGTTCCCGCATAGCGGAACTCCTCCACACTTCGAAGCATCGCCAATTCCCGCGCTTTCCTCGTCTCCAATTTGGAATCAAGACGATACGCCGTGGGCTTTCTTTGAACCGTTCCCTTGCAGTTTCGGAATTTAATCCACCAGAACGGACTTCTTTCGCGGGTGAACAACGAGGCCATGAAAATAAAAGTAGTGTGCCCCAGTGTGCCCTGCGAGATCAAAACATACCAAAAAACACCACGCCGTATCTCTGTAAACCACGAAAAACCATGCTTAAACTTGATGTGTACTCGTACCGAGGGTTCGAATCCCTCCCTCACCGCCACTCTGTTAATCGGGGTTCCCAGTGTGCCCTAGTGTGCCCTGATGCACGAAAGGGGGCCGCATGATCGCCCTTTTCTTGGGCGTTCTCTCGGTGGTTCTTTTCATCGTTCGCCGGGAGTTGGCGTACCAGATGGTCCGTTTCTGGATCTGGTATCGCCGCTTCACGGGGTTTGAAAAATCGATGCTTCAGCGCCGGACCGGCCTGAAGATCCGCAGCACGGTGTATCCCTCGACATCGATGTCGCCACGAGTCGGCGATCTGGTCGATCAGATCATGGGAGGTTCCCGATGAATAATCTGGAGCGTTTCTATCTGGGCCTTGCAGCCGCAACGATGTTTGTCATCTCGTGGGAATTCGTCCGCAAGGGAGGTGGGCGATGAGCCGGTGCTGTTTGTTCTGCGGGGAGGAGTTTGGTCATTTCCTCCGCAATGACGGGGATCTGGTTTGCTTTGATTGTTTCCAGTCCCCTGCCCCGGGCAATGGATCGAATCGCTTCCTCGATGAGATTACCTGGCTGTCACCTGATCAGGATCTGAATCGGTTTGTTTCCTACTCCGGTGTCGCCGATCTGAACCGCAAGGAGGCCGTGCGATGAATTCCAAGCCCCTTGATCGCTTGGGATGGGAGATGAAGGTGCGCTCGGTGATGCGAGAGCATGGCTGCGACTGGTATGCGGCTTGTTCGTTCCTGGGCAAACGTGGCGGGGCGGTCTCCGGTGCCCGTCGTTCCTCGAAGGCTCGGTCGATCCAGATGGAGAACCGCAAGCAGGAGGCGATCGGAATCCGATGAAGCAAACCACCGAGGATGATGCTCTGGTCGGGCTGCTTTCTGCCGTGATCAATCAGGCGATCGATGATTACCGCATTTTTGAGCGGAAGGGGATCGTCGCCAATGGTCAGCCGCGAGATGTCTACAAGGTGGGCCGCCGTCGGTTCAGCCGCTGCCGTCAGGCAAATTATCAGGTGGACCAGATCGATGGAATGATCTCGGGGAAGGAGGTCTTTGCCCTGCTGCATTTCCTGAATGGATCGGGACTGGATGTTCTCTGTGACCTGACGGGTCACAAGGCGTGCCGGATCAGGTCATTCCTCGGTCTGCGAAAGGGGGCGGCATGATGTTCAATCATCACAGTGGTGTCTCGGCATCTCCTGACGGCGCTTTCCGTGCCTGGGTGGGTGATTCGATGGAGAGTGCCTATGAGCCGGATCTGGCATCGGAGATTGATTCCGAGGAGGAGGTTCTTGCCGATCTGCTCGGGATCACGCCGCCGCAGGCGCTTCGTGTCCTGAAATGGCACAAGGAGGAGGCTGAAAAGCTCTCCGGAGCGCATCGGGAGCAGTTCGGTCACATCATTGCGTCCCTGCTGACGTGCCAGAATCTCGCCGTACAAGCTCAGGCCCTTGCGCTCTGTGCCGGTCTGGATCAGCTCAACGGGAGGAAGTCACAGGCCGAGATCGCACGGGAGCTGGGAGTGACCCGCGCCTTGGTAAGCCATTATGTCTGCGCCTTTGCCGACATTTTGGGAGTCGAGGTGACGAAGTACCGCAAGTCGGAGGGATCAAGGGAGAAGTTTCGGGAGGCTCAACTCAATCGCCGTCGGGGAGCCTAGCGGCAAAATAACTAGGAGGAATAACGATGACATTGGAAATACAAACGGAAGGAGAGGATTCCGCCCAGGTACTGACGCCAGCGGGGTATTTCAGGCCTGATGGTCTGGTGCTGCCGGAGGTGCTTTCGGGGCAGGAGTTCTTTGAGATCGGTTACCGGATCAAGGTGGCCAAGAAGTGTTCGTCTCTCTGGATGCGCCAGTGGCGCGAGTATGGGGAGAAGCAGTATGGGGAGGATTTCGTCGAGGATACGGAAGAACAGATTGATTCGCAGCTCTCCCTCGCCCTCGGCCTGCCTCCCTCGGAGGAGACGACGAAACCGCAGCTCAATGACGGTCTCGGCAAGGGGACGGCCATCGTCACCATCGAGGGGATCCACCAGTGGTTCTCGATCTGGCGTCGGAAGGTGCCCGTGGAGAAGTGGGGCACCACGGAGCGGAAAAAGGCCTGTGAGCTGCTCCGTCCGATGGTGGAGTTCTACGATTATCTCCTGAGCAAGGAAGGAGGTGCGAAGTGAAAATGTACGTTTTTATTTCTGAATGCGGGGTGATTTGCAGAATGAAAATTTGTGATACAGGAGAAGTTTTTTGCGAATGGGATCCAGAAATTCCTCATTCAAAAGCCAACGATAACAAATTCATTTCTAGCTATAAAAAATGGCGCGATGAAATCTTTGAAAATTGGGCAAAAGAAAATGGCAAAAATGCTTTGGTTATAGATTTAGGAGGTCCGCAATGACCTTTGAGATCACCACGACCGATAAGCCGGGGAATTTTGCCACGGCCAAGATCACGGGAGTTCCCGAAGAGCTGAAGGGATTATTCCCCAAGCCCCTTCGGGCTACCTGCACTGCCGGTGAGAAGTATGCGGCCTCATCGCTGATCGTGAAGATCCTGAACGTGATGAAGCGGCATCTGCGTCACGAGATTGTCTGTCTGAATCCTGATGACCGATGGCCTGAGCCGCATGTCTGGCAGGTGACGTTCACGAATTGACACGGGTCGCTAGACCCACAGGGAGGAATTAGAAAGAATGGAACAATATACTGACCCCCGCGCCGATGATCTGGTGCGGGGATGGATCGTCGCCAACGGAAGTCGGCAGGTCTCGGAGGTGAAAGGGTTCTCGCCGGATTGGCTGTCGCCGATCTGTGCGGAGATTTTCCTTCATGCCCGTGAGATCGAGCAGAAGGGGCGTCCGGCCAATCTCATAACCATCACGCAGGCGCTGATGGAGTCGGGCCGTCTTGATTTCGTCGGAGGCCCTGCCGCCGTGATCCCCGGCATGGATGCCTGGGGCGTGATCGAATCCGCCCTGGAGTCGCTGAAGCTCTGCCATGCCCGTCGTGCTAAGTCGGCCATCGCCCAGAGGCTGAAGGATGGCAATCTGACTGCGGAGGAGGCCGCCGCTGCGCTGGGTGCCCTGGAGGATAAGAATCCGGTACTGCGGGAGGAGATCGAGCTGCCACGGGTGAATCGGATTCTGTCGGATTTTGCCCGTGATGTCGGGGCGGTCTGCTCACGCAACGGGGTATTCCTGCTCGATGGTGTGCCGGTGGTCCTGCAACCCCATAGCGACCGCATGGAGGATCTGAACTCGGACAGCTTCCGAACCTATGTGGAAAAGGATTGTCTGTTCTGGAGGTCGATCAAAAAGAAGGGCGATGACGGGAAAACGACCTATGAGAAAGGCTACGAGTCGATGGGAAAGATGGTCGCCTCGGCGGTCCTGACCTCGCATGAGTTCCGCAAGCAGCAGCGTCCCCTCCGGATGATCTCCCGCATCGAGCTGCCGATCCTCCGCAAGGAGAACAAGCTGGAGTGGCTCGGACCCGGCTATGACGCAACCTCGCAGATCCTGATCGAACCACTCAACCCCAAACCAACAACCCAACCCGCCACCTAAAACACCTAACACCATGATTACCGTTAAAATCAAAACCAACCTGATCGATAAGAATCGTCTCTATCGCGGGAAGAAGCACAACTACCTCGATCTGGTTCTGATCGAGAACAAGAATGGCCGGGATGAGTTCGGCTATGATGGATTCGTAAAGCAGGGGGTCTCGCGTGAGGAGCGTGATGCCAATCCTGATCTCCAGATGCCGATCATCGGGAATTTCACGATTTTCACCCCTCGTGCCGCCGATACCAGGACGCCGATTGCGGCCCCGATCACCCGTGCCACGTCGCCGGAGATCGCCGAGGACGATATCCCATTCTAACCAGCAGCCTAGGAGGACCAACGATGACTGCCGAAGAATACTGGAATAGTGAAGGGATCCGATTCCTGAATCCCGACGGGACGCTGCCAAGCACGGAGGAGCGTGTGAAGGAGGGCTATCAGCGTGGCTGGGAGAATGGATGGGAGCGTGCCGATCAGGTGCGTAATGATCAGGAGCGCCGGATCAGGCAATCGGAGACGCCGAGGACAGATGCTGTCTTCTATTCATTCCACAATCATGGGGGTCTGGTTGCCCTGGCACGGGAGCTGGAGAAGGAGCTGTATGCTCTCAGGAGGGATGCCCACATGACAGCAAGGCTCCGTGAGGAACTTGATCGCTTTACACGAGGATGCCAAGGCTCCTGCTACGCTTGTGAACCAGTCGGAGAAATGAACCTCAAACTAGAAGCCGAGGTCGAAAGGCTCCGTGAGAAGAACGAGCAACTCACAGACCTCTTTGAATACTATTATAACTGCTTTGATGAGGCAGATGTCGAGCGCATGGATTTAGAAGAAGAAGTCGCAAGGCTCCGTGAGCTTCTGAACAAGGCAGAACACTCCGCAAAGCTCTGGGAGATGGATGCTCTCCGATACCACAAAAACGAAATGTATTGGAATGAACGGGCAGAAAAAGCAGAATCCTCCATCGCCACCGCGCCAGAGGAACCAGTTATCCAAGATTCTCGAATAACTGAACCCGAATGGCGAGAGCTTGGCCCTGACGAGGTGATCTGCGAAGGGGATGAGATCCAGTGGCCCGAAAAAGATTGGCAGACCGCCAAGTCATCTATCGGTTACAAAGTCGGATATTGGGATGGCTTGGTAAAGGCCCGCACCCGCCGCCCGTTGCCAAAGCAGAAATGGATTCCTAACCCAAACTACGAGACCGCGACCCATGTGGTTGATCCGAAGTTGCCGCCACAAGATGAGATACCGCTCGATACTGAGCTAAAACGATTGGAAGATCGTGATTGGATAACTGATCCAATACCCGACATTACAACTTGCATCCGCTACCTACGCGATGAGGTGCAGAAGCTCAAGGAGGGGAAATGAATTACGATATTGTGCCACTTCCTCAGGCTACAAAGTTCTTGCGGGATCTGCTGTCGGAGTTCCCCTTTGCCGAGGATGGTGGGAGGTCGCTCTCGGTTCAAATTGCGGCGATGGTTTCGCGCTTCCTTGTGATCGATGGATCGGGTCAGATTCCGTTTTTCTGCTGGAATGCCAACTCACCCCGCTCGGGAAAGTCTCTTCTAATCAAGATCGTGGAAATTCCTGTGACTGGGTACTGCCGCATGATGGCGCTGCCGGAGGAGAAGGAAGAGGTGGCCAAAGTTCTCGATTCTGCCGTGCTGGCTGGGTATCAGTCCCTGGTATTCGACAATATCCGTCACAAGCTCGAGGGAGCCGCGTTGGAGGCCTTTGCAACGTCGTCGGTGCATTCCGGTCGCCGGATGGGTGGAAACCGTACCTTTGAGATTCAGAAGCGGACGATGGTAATGTTCTCGTGCAATCAGGCGGAGGTTTCCCCCGATCTGATGGGGCGCATGCTATTCGTGGATTTGTTCAACCTTGAGGCGGATCCGCAGGCTCGCAAGATCAAGCACCCGATCTCCGATGGGTATCTGGAGCGTCCTGAGATCAGGCATTCGATTCTCTCGGCGCTGGCCTCACTGATCCAAGCGTGGGCTGATGCTGGTATGCCTGAAGGCACCGAGAGGCTTGTTGGCTTTGAAGAATGGTCACGAGTGATCGGTGGGATCGTTGAGCATGCTGGATTCGGGTCGCCGCTGCGGCGTCTGGATGCGGATGAGTTCGGAGATCAGGATGGTGCCGATATGAAGACGCTGGTGACGAAGATGGCTGCCGGGGTCTTCCGCGATGCCATCGAGCTGAAGTGCCGTGATGGCATTGGTTTCGATGATTTGATCTGGATCTGCCGTGAGGAGAATCTCTTTGCCGATCACATCAATGGAAAGATCGACAAGGAGACGAAGGAGTTCGAGATCTGGCCGAAGAGCCGATCCGCTATGGGTAAGATCTTCCGTGCCTACAATGGCCGGATCTTCCGTTTTGCCCAGGGTGACTGCCCGATCAAGTTTGAACGAATCGGGAACCATAATTCGCGGAAGTATCGGATCGTCTGATCGTTCAATTTCCTTCAATTAAATCCCCGTGTCATGGAATCCATGCGCGGGGTTTTTCTTTGGTTAGTTAGTTGCAACATTTGTGGCAACAGGCTTACCCGCGCCCTTTGTATTCAAAGATCATGATGGCTGGTCGAATGGGTGATTCGTGAGGTGATTGATTAAAAGGGATCGGGTAATAACTGATTATGGTCTGGTTGGTATAATTTACCTGCCACGGCGTTCTGGTGCGCCAACCCTACCTGCCTCTTCATATCTCTCTATTCTCTAATACTTTAATGGTAGGGAGTGGTAGGTATGGCAGGTAGATGGTTAAAACCCCGAGATCGTTTTGATGTATTCTTAAAAACGTGCTGAGAGATCTGGGGAAAAAATCGAGCTGGCCTGCCACCCCACCCCGGTAAGGAATCTTTTAGAAAATAAAATTTCCATCGGGAGTTGCCGCCCGCGTTATTTTTAAGCGTGTTGGTTGCAGACATTAGGGAACCAATCCCTTTCCTTCCGTTCCTTGATCGTTCCGTATGCTTCCTTTGACATTCCTCGGAACGAATGCGGAAATCACGTCACGAATCTGCCCTTATTGAGGAATGCGCCAAAGTTCATTCCGTTTCCGTCCGCGCCGTTCGTAACTGGCGGAACCTCGATGATCCTCGGTGGCGGGATTTCCTCCGTTCTCGCGCACAAGATTCTCAGTTTTCTTTTGCACGACCCGAAGCAAATGCAAAGCCCATGACGCCTGAAGAGACCGAACAGGCCGCTGCCGTCCGTCATGCCCGTCTTTCTAATCTCTGTGATCAGGCTGAAGCCAGGGGTGACATGAATTCCCTTCCGACATTACTGAAAGCATCCATCGAAGCGCACAAACTCTGGACCCTCGTTTCGGAAAACAACCTAAAACTGGCAACTGCTTCCGGAAAACTCGTCGAAGTTTCCAAAGTTTCCGAATTCATCCTGGGTAACATGGCAATGGCCAAGCAACTTATGGAAAACCTTCCTGACGTTTTGGCATCCCGTATCGAATCTCCCGTCGATGTTTCGGGGATTGTCAGGGAGGAAGTGGTGTCGATCCTTCGTGAGCTGGCGGCTGCGGCTGCATCAACCCCGTGGAACCAAAAGGAAACGTCCGCTGATGTCACCGGCCCTGCAACGACTTGAGGCCGACCTCGCCTCGATGTGGGAACCGAAGGAGCGTCCCGACCCTCTGACATGGGCTGAACGCGAGATCGTCATCGATCCCCGATTCTCTCCGCGCCCTGGGAGATTCAACTGTGATTTCACCCCCTACCTCAGGCAGCTTCATCTCTGGTTCGGTGATCGGGCAATCAGGCAGATCACTTTTGTAAAGAGCGCCCAGATCGGCGGAACAACCCTTCTTGCCAACCTCATCCAATACGCTGTCGCCGAGGATCCGGGTCCCGTCCTGTACGTCACTTCCACTGGAGAGAATGCAAAATCATGGAGCGAACGTGAACTTATCCCACGAGTAAAATCGTGTGCCGCGCTCCGGCCATTGCTTCCCGATGATCCCGATCTTTTCAAAAAAACGGAAATGCAGTTCAAGAGTTGCACGGTCAAGTTAGTCGGTTCCAATTCCGAAGCCAACCTTGCCTCCCGCCCTACCCGCTACCTTTTTTGCGACGAGGTGGACAAATGGCCCGACGCCTCCGCCACCGAAGCTCCATCGCTGGAGCTGGCAATGGCACGAACCAACTTCTACCGCTCCATTTGCAAGCGTGTCCTGGTATCGACGCCCACGGTTGCCACCGGAGCAATCTACAGCCAATTTCTTTCCGGCAGCCAACACAGATACCACGTCGATTGCCCCGATTGCGGAAAAAGCCAGCACCTTCGGTTTGAGCAGGTAAAATGGTCCGACGAGCTGCGTGGAGCGGATGGCGTCTGGGACCTCGATGGCGTTTCGGATACAGCCTGCTACCAGTGCGAAGCATGCGGATCCCTCTGGCCACAGGAAATGCAACGCCGCCTCGTGGCATCCGGTCGATGGATTGCCGGGAACATTGCCGCCCCCAGAGATCACATCTCCTGCCATCTCAATGCCATGTATTCCCCGCAATCGAGCTGGGGAGAACTTGCCAAACTCTTCCTCCAAAAACGCGACAGCCCCGGTGGCCTCCATGATTTTTACAACACCTATCTCGGACTGCCGTGGGAAGACCGGGCAACCACCGTCAAGGATGACAGCCTCCTCGATCTCCGGAGCGACTACCGTCAGCGCCAGATCCCGGCGGCGGCGGTCATTGATGGACAGACTCCTATCCTTACCCTCTGCGCCGATCCGGGTGGCACCCGGACGCATTGGACCGTCGAGGCTCGGATCATGTCCGGAGAAAGCTGGGTGATTGATTGGGGTGAAGTCGCCGAGGTCGATGAATTGGTCAGTGATTCATTCTTGGCAGCCAGAACCTACCTCATGCCCGACGGCGTCACCCAGGTACGCCCGATGGCTGGACTTATCGATTCGGGATTCTTCACCGAGAGAGTCTATTCCGTCTGCGGAAGATCGGAAGGCCTCTTCTATCCAAGCAAGGGCGGGGGTGCCACCTTCAAGCAATTCCACGTATCACCCCTCCCCGGAGTCGGATCCATTCTTTATAGCTATTCGGATCATGTTTGGAAAATGCACCTCTATATCGATCGGGTTCAAAAGAAGCTACCCCCTCTGCTTCATCTTCCCGAGGATGTCACCCGCGATTTCATTGCAGGCCTGAGCGGTCAGGTACTTGTCGAGAACAGGAACAACCGCACCACCCCCTACGAGTTCAAGAAATTGGAGAACGACCACTACGGGGATTGTACCAAGCTCCACTGCGTCGGCTGGGCCATCCTTCGGGAGAAACTTTGACATCCCTAGCGATGCATGGCTTCCAGCACCAACGCTACCTTTGACCATCAGAAGGTCTCCGGAATCAAATCATACCTCCGATACAAGAGCATCGAGGAGCTGAAGGCACTATCCGACTCCATCTTTGCCTCCGCTTCCGAGGAGGTAACCATCACCGGCACGGCAGCCGACGGCGGATCTGCCAATGGTGAGGTAGCATTTCCGAAATGGCTTTACCTCGGCGTGGTCATGGATGTGCGTGCCGAAAAAGGTGATGCCCCTTTGAACACTGACGGCACGGCGCTTCAGTCCCGACAGCTTTGCACCCGCGTCGATTACGGACGCACGGTGGCGGTCCTTTGATTTCTTTGATTTTTTGACAAGTGATCGCCTCTTATGGCGACACCTACCAAATCAAAATCAAAACGCGGAGGTGCCCGAGTCGGTGCTGGCCGCCCTAGAAAACAATCCGATTTTGCGGCTTATGAGGCTGGGAATAATCTTTATTCCACAAACCGCATGTGGATCTACGCACCGACTCTGGATGCGTCCAAGGATCTCGTTTCCGGATCCCGTTTGAGCTTATGCCGCAAGGCATACTGGTTGTATAATAATTCCGGTTTGGCCGGTGGTGCCGTGGATAAGATTTCACGCCTTGTCGGTCCTCTTGTTCCGCAAGCTCGCACTGCTGATGAAAAGTGGAACCGAATGGCCGAGCGTGCCTTTGAGGACGCCTGTGGAAATTCAGCCTTTGGTGTCGATGTTTCCGGGAATGTGAATTTTTACCAAGCCCAGACATTGCTTACCAAGAGCATGACTTTGGCCGGTGATGTCTTTTGGCAGCGCACCGTCAGCAAAAATGGCCGCGCCATGTTCCGCCTCGTCCCTGGGGAAAATGTCGGCAGCGTCCAGGGCGATGAAAAGGATGGATGGAACGATGGGGCTAAGGTCGATTCCCGTGGACGGCCAACCCGTTGGAGGGTTTTAACCGCTCCCGGTTCCGATGATTACACCGATGTCAGCGCGGATGACATGACTCAGGTCAAGATGGCCTACCGCCTTGGAGGCGTGCGTGCCCCCAGCCATCTGGCCCGTGCCGCCCAGACGTTGCAGGATATCGCGGAGTACCTTGCCTCGGAAAAAGCCAGCGCCAAGCTTGGGGCATCCCTTGGTCTGGTCATTACATCCCCGGAGGCCGGTTCCATTGGGTTGGGTTCCGCTTTGGTCAAGGGATCCGGTGGCAGCGGCACCGGGACAATGACCCACGACATCATTACCAGCGGATCGGTGATCCCGCAGCTCAAGCCAGGTGAGCGTGTAGAGAGTCTTATTAATAATCATCCATCATCCAACATCCGTGAGTTTCTCAATACCTTGAAAGAAGAAATCGCCGTCGGGTTGGGCGTCAGCAGCCAGTTCCTTTTTGATGCCACCGATGCCGGTGGTGCGAATCAGCGTTGGATATTGGAAGAAGCCAGCGGAAAGCTCGATGAGATCCGCGACGTGATCTCGCATTCTTTTGCGCTTCCTTTCTGGCGTTTCTGGGTTTGGCAGGAGATTGAGGCAGGACGGTTGCCGATGCCGGGAAATGGATCCGATTGGTGGCGCTGCGAGCTGACGCCTCCCGCCCGGATCAGTGTCGATTTTGCCAGGGAAGGACGCCTCCTCAGTGACCTTTTGCTTCGCGGTCAGATATCTCCCCAACGCTATTACGCTTTGCAGGGCTTGGACGCTGACCGTCAGGACGAGGACATTGTCCGGTTTGCTGCACGCAGGAAAAAGCTCGTCGAACAGATTGCCAAGGAAGAGGGAGTGCAGCTTTCCGTTGCCGAAGTTTTCCCACCGGCCCCCGGCAGCCCCGTCACGCCAGATTTGACACTCGTGGGAAATCCAGAATGAGCAAACTTTCCTTATTTTCCGTAGCAGCAGACTCGCGCATTGATGCCGAGGCCGGAGTGCTTCGTGGAGTCAGTTTGATCAGCAAGGGACCTGCCAAGGGACATACCTTCCTTGGGGAACCCATCATTGTCGATGACACCACGCTTTCCGAAGTTGCGGTCGCCGCCCAGGCATTTGCCGACGGCGTTCCTGTGAACTTTGACCACGGCACCGGGATTGAGGATCTCGTAGGAGCCATCCGCGATGTCTACCTCGATGGGGAAAAGGTACGCGGTGACCTTTACCTGCTCAAAACCCACGAGAGTTTTGCCACGATCCTTGAAATGGCCGAGACCATGCCGAGCAATTTCGGCATTTCGATTTCTTTCATGAACGCCCCCGATCCGGTCAAAGGGGCCGACATGGAACCGGATGACGACGAGGATGATCAGGATGGCACCCTTGCACAGGTAGTTGCCGATGACATCGTCGCCTATGCGGCGAGAGTTTGTGAACTTTACGGAGCCGACCTGGTTAAAAACCCCGCTTGCGGAAACGGCCTTTTTCAAGCTATGGACGAGAACGCCCAACCCACCGAAATTCCCGCCGAAGCCCCCGTTGAGGCGGCTGTGGTTGTGGAAGCCGCCCCTGCCGCCGAGGCCACCGCTGTGGAGGCGGTCGTTGAGGAAGGTAAGGAAGAACTCAATTCCGTCATCGAGAGCGAACCCGTTCTTGAGGAACCTGAGGTAAAAGCAGAACCAACAGCAGAGGAATCTGCAGTTGAATCCGCCGCCGCCCCGGTTGTCGTTCCTGCCGAATTGGCACGCCTTCGCGTCATTGATACCGAGTTCGAAGCCAACCGCATCGAGCTTGCCGCCGTGAAAACCGAGCTGAAGGCCCTGCGTGAAAATCTTGCCATCAAGGAAGCCCAGCTCGTCGAGCTGAACATGCTTCACCGCTCCGTCAAAACGGTTCTCGGCCTCATGCCTGCCTGTGAGATCCCGCAGATTTCCGAAAGTGCCGCGCAGCCATCCTTGGTCGAGCAATACGAGGCGATGGAAGCCGGTCCTGCACGCCTAGAATTTTTCCAAACCCACCGCCGTGACCTCGAAAAGGCCATTGCAGCCCGGTCGAGGAAATAAACCCAACCCCAACCCCACATTCAAATGTCCAACACATTTAGCAGTTCCCTCGTTGTCGATACGGGCACGAGGGCAGCCGTGACGGTTCTCCAGAACCGCCTCGCACCACTCAACGCATTTTCGACGGATTTCTCGTCGGATGTCGTCGATCCTCTCCGCAAGTTGCAGGTCGGTGTCGCCACCGCCAGCGCCGCTGCGGTCTCCAACCCCACGTCGTTTGCCGTTGCCGGTTCGACCCTCAGCAACGCGGCGATCACCATGACCCACATCAGCGCCGGATTCGGCCTGACCAGCCAGCAGCTCAACCAGGGCTTCCGTCTGGAGAAGCTCATGAAGATCGCTCTGCGCAAACTCGCCGATGCCGTCATGGACAACGTCCTGACGCCGATCGGTGCAGGAACCGTCGGATCCCCGACCTTCGGAACGGCTTACACCTCCGCGATCACGACCAGCAATGCGCTTCCCGGCAACACTTTCATCAGTGCCGCCCTCGGAACGATCTGGGCTTCCATCAGCAACAGCTCCAGCAAGGCGCTGATCCTCGACGGCAGCTACTACCAGTACCTCCTGCCCCAGACCGGATTCAACCTCGATGTCGCCCAGAAGGGTGCCTACGGGTTTGAGAACGGCATCTACCTGAACAACCGTTGGACCGGAATCACCGGTGGAACAGACAACGGTTTGAACGGTACGACGCGCACAGTGAAGGGCCTAGTAGCCTCAGAGGAAGCGATGGCCGTGGCCACCGCCATCCCGTACATCGATCCCGCTGTGGCTTCCCTGCTCCAGCTCTCCGAGGTCATCGAGATTCCCGATCTCGGCGTCGCGGTCAACCTCAACATCTGGGCCGACCAGTCCACCCGCTCCCTCTACGGCTCGTATGACCTGGCTGTTGGCTCGGCGGTTGCTGATACCAGCGCCCTCCGGACGATCTCTGCCTAATCCTCCTAGGCTCACAAAGCAAGGGGCACCTCGAAAGGGGTGCCCCTTCTTTCTTTCTTGGAACCTTTGACACCCCTGATTCTTTCGTGAACCGCACCTCCATCGCCGCTTTTCGCACCCGTGCGGCCAACGAGATCGCCGACACGCTCGGCACACTCATCCAGCTCGGCACCGGCACTCCCTTTTACGCGCATGTGACCGTTCCGCAGCCCTCAATGTCCCTAGAGATGGGTGGATTCAATACCGACAAGAACATCAAGGTGCGCTGGCCCATGACCCGCGCCAGCCGTCCGTCTCTTGGAACACAGCTCAAACTTGTCGTGGAAAACGTCACCTACCGCGTCGAGACGGCCACCAGCCTCCCCGGATCGCCTCTCTCGGCAGAAATCCTCGTCACCGCCATCCGCGAATAATGAACCCGCTCACCATCGAGTCCGCACTCCGGACCGCTTTCCAACCATCATTCAGCGGCACGACCATCTACCTTGGCAGTGATTACGAGGAAATGACACCTGAGTCGTTGAACCTCATCCTTGCCGCTGCCGATATCGAACATAGTGCAGGCCCCCTCTACAAGGCCACCGTGACCGTCAAGATCGTGGCCCCGGCATTGCTTGGATCCGACAGCCTTTCGACGTTCACCGACACGCTAAATTCCGTCAGATCGTGCCTCGATGCCGATTACCTCACGACCAACTGGCCATCCGGATCAGCCAGCTTCGCAGGTGTCTGGATTGTGAACACGAAAACCTCCCGCGAGAATCATACCTGGGTAGCTGAGGTTCAAGCCACGGTGGGCGTTTCGGAATGATTTGAACTCGCTCGCTCCCGCGAGGCTCGCCCTTCGGGTCCGCTTTCAGCGGTTTCAACTCGCTCCGACCATGTCGCTCGTTTGACAGGCGCATTCACTTCATGAGCGACGAGAAAAAGCCCAACCCCCTCATCCTCGAAAAGGATGTCGCGGCACCCGCCCCGGCACCGGCACCCGAACCCCTGCCATCCAAGTAACCTATGTCCGCAACCATTGGCGTATCCTCCGCATTTCAGGCTCTTGTCACCGCTCCCACGGGATGCGTCATCAACGAGGTCACCCAGGATGTGACCCGCGAGGTCAAGACGATCAAGAACGCATCCGGCGTCACGGTTCAAGCTGCGGTCACCCCGATGACCGAGACCAAGATCAGCGTCAAGGGCAAGGGCAACGCCGCCCTCTCCACCGTGGCCGCCACCTCCTCGGTCACATCCGGCACGGTTGTGGTCACCGAAATCAGCGTGGACGAATCTCAGGACGATTTCCCCGATTTTACGATCTCCGCAATGAAGTGGAGCTAACCCCGAACTGATCCACCACCATGTCCGCCATCACAGCTTCCATCGGCATCTCCAGCTTCACCAGCGGGGTCATCACCAAGGTCACCACCTCCAAGAAAGTCGAGACCAAGGTTCTCAAGGATTACTCCGGAGCTTTCTCCACGGCTGCCACCTTCGATCCCACGGGGGAATTTTCGGTGGATGGTCAGGCCGATTACCCTTCCATCACCCTCGGCGTGGCCACCACCAACCTCCCCAGCACGATCAGCGGCGGGGTGATCATCATCGACAGCTATTCCAAGACCGAGAAATCGGATGATTTCAACAGTTGGAGCTACAAGGGCAAGTGGTTCCCCGGAGCTTCCTAGGATTTCCCTCCCCTGACATTTTATCATGAACCCCGAAATCAACCTTCACGAAAACCTCTCTTTGCTCGTCGATCACGAGCATCCCCTCTCCTCGGCCAATACTCACGCCGTAGCCGCCTCCATCACCTGTGGGGGTAATCTGGCCGACAACGGGTACCTCGATACCATTGAGCAGGGTATCGATGGCAAGCCCCGCCGGACCGTTGTCTGGCTTTTGAAATCTTCCCAAATCGAATTCAAGGCTTTTGCTGGGGAAACCATTTCCCAATCCGAATTCCTCAAGCGATGGAATGACCGCCAATGGATCATCGACAATCCCGATCATCCGATTGCTTTCATGAAATGCCTCATGGAGAACGTTGGCAGCCTCCGCAACGAGATCAAGAACGCCTCCCCGACGATCAAGGTCACCCGTGGTGGCCGCGCCGCCTTCATTCCCTCCAATGCGAGTGAGTCCGAACGCCAGCGCCTGATTTCCAAGCTATGACCGAAACACTCAACGAACGCCTCTACCAGGAGGAACCCGTCATCGGCGGCGTTAAGGTCCGCAGCTACAGCAACGGGGTGAAGCTCAAGCTCGCCCGGATCCTCCGCTGGCTCGACATCGATGAGGCCGACAAAAACGAGGAACTCCTTTTTGCTTTCATCTACCTGATCGCGGCCCCGATCGAGCGGGTTTCCATCAATACGCTCAACAAATCGGCTTACCTGGTGGACAAGGACCGATTCATGGAAAGCCTCAGTCCCGAGGATCTCAAGATTGCCGCCGAATGGTTCATCGAAGTCACCAATCTCGAAAAGGAAACCCAGATCGAGGTCGAACCCAAGCCCGGATCCGCCAGCAAGGAAACACCACCCCCAAACTCCTAGAGCCGCCGTCGCTTGCCAGCCTGATTTTTACGCTGGCAAAGGAGGGCGGCTTTACCGAGGCGCAGATCATGGAGCTGCCAGTCTATCGGGTGAATGCCTACTACCACGCTGCCCTGAGATCGCACGACATCTGGACCGTCACTCCTGCTGAGCCGGTGCCGCAGCAGATCGATCACCTCATGGAATTTGCCCGATCATTTGGCACCGAGGGACTAGATGATGAGTAAATCCGGCCTCACAATCGACACCTCAAACTTCAACCGCGCCGTGGAAGCGATGGCACGCCTCACCGGGGTCAATTATGAAGAAGTGGTCAAAGCCGAAATCGGAAGCGTACTTTCTGCTGCCGTTTCCAACACGCCAAAGGCCACGGCAAATTCCATTAAAAAAAGCCTAGAAAAATGGGTTTTTATACGCGAACCGTCTCCTGCCAAGCATCCCCAATCCTCGCTAGCCAAGGGAACAGCTTATCTTGTCGGCCCCGGCAAAAGTGGACGCCACCATTACCCCGATTATATCTGGGCATGGATTCAGATGACTTCCGAACAGCGGGAAGCTGAGTTGAAACGCCGCATCGGAACGGCAAAACGCTCCTGGGTGCTTTTGGCGCAACGCATGGGCATCCCTTTGCCAAAAACGCCTACCGGCTACGTCAACAAAGCCATGGTGAATGGGAAAGTCCTTTCCGATGAGGTTAGCCATGTCAGGAAAGTGACGGCTTCCAAGGTTGGATTCCTGATTCAGAATTTCACCCGCGCAGCCGTTCGCGGCGGTGGTCGTGCTGCTTTGCTCAAGGCAATCAATGGCCGTGTCGGATATTACCACCGTAATGTCCGTTCCGGAGTGTTCAAAAAAATTGCTGATGTGGCCAAAAAATACCCCGGATTTAAAATTCGTGGGATTTGACTTTTAACCTTTGCAAAGATGGCCAACGAATCCCTTTTAGCTCAATTCGGTCTCGACATCGCCCCGCTGACACAATCGCTCAAGCGGGCCACAAGTGCCGTTAAGGAAGAAACAGCCAAGATGGGCAAGGAAGGATTCGGCGAATTGCTTGGCCCCATCGCAAAAGTTGTGGCAGCCGTCGGATCAGTTGGGGCCATCATGGAAGGACTCCACGGTGCCATGGAGCTTGGGTCGGAAATGCAGGAACTTAGCAATAAAACCGGCATTGCCGTCGAAAACCTTTACGGACTCCGCATGGCTTTCAAGGATTCAGGGGTGGAAGCTGAAAAGATCGGACCAGCAGTTGCCAAAATGCAAAAGAATCTTGCCGCTTCTGTTAACGGCGGCGGTTCGGCATCTGTTCTTCATGCCCTTGGCCTCGATGCTAGGACTCTTGCGAATGAATCTCCTGACAAGGCGTTTGAACAAATAGGCGCTTCTATTCACAAACTTGGCAACCCAACTGAACAAGCTGCTGTAGCGATGCAGATTTTTGGGAAAAGTGGGGCAGAGCTTCTCGCAGTATTTAATTCGCCGTCATTTCAAAATGCTGGAAATGTTTCAAATACGGCCAAACTTCTTGGAGAAAATGCCGCCAGTTTTAAAGAAGCGAACGAAGCGCTTTCGCACGTTGGTCAAAAAATCTCGGGATTCTTTGTTGGTATTGGTTCTTCTTTTGTTCCTGCACTTCACGGTGTCATTGAGAATTTTGAAAAAATCGATTTCTCATCCTGGGGCGTTGGTTTCGGCAATGTGATTGGCAATTTTGTCACAGATTTTTCAGACGAATGGTCCAAATTGGTTCAATTTTTCCAAGATAGCATCTCTTTGGTTTTTAGTGAGGAAGGGTTATCCGCTGCTTTAGAAGGATTTTTGCTTTTTGGTGCCAAGATTCGTGATTTTTTGATCACCGTATTTAAAACTCCCTTGGACTATTTTGAGGCTGGATTCCAAAAGGTCATTGAGGAAGCAATGGAACAATTCGGAAAAATCCCTTTGCTTGGTAAAACTGCCGGACTCTCTGGATTCAAAGCCACGGGTTTTGATGATATTCTTAAAGATGTGCAATCTAGAGGGAACGGCCTTACCAATTTTAAAAACAATCAGAAAAACGAGGAATTCTTGGTTTCTTCTGATCTAAAAACAAAGCTTTCCGATCTGGGGTCAAAACTTGTTCAGAATTTAAAACCCTTAACAACGGCTACTGAAAAAACCCAAGAAGCCAACGAGGAAGGTCGGGCGGATGCAAATTCCAAGTATTCCATTCCATCTGGCAATTTTGATTCTTCCGACATCGGGGCCAATAAATTTTCCATCATTGCCGATTCCCTGGAGCGAGTCGGTGGCGGTGGGCGTTCCGCTTTGCTTGGGGATAATCCGATCCTGGTCGAAAATCGCCGTCAGAGCAGCCTGCTCCAACGCATCGCCGACAATACCTCCCGCGCCCCCGGAGCCGTGGCTTCGATCCCGGCTGCGGCATTTGCCCAATAACCTATGGCTTACACCACCACTTCAGAATCGGTTCAGTTTGATTCATCGCTGGGTCAGAACATCACCAACACGACGCTGGAATCTTTTGATGGGTACCCTTCGGTACCCAGTGACGCTTACGACATTCAGCAAAGCTACACTGGAGGCAAATACGTCGTTACTTACAAACAAATCGGCAGCGCCAGCCTTGGTCAGAACATCGAGATCACTTCCTCATGCTCGACCGAACCACTGATCACCCACCCCATTTTTGCTTCGGGTGGTGCCCATGCCCTTTCTGATTCCGATCTCAACGCCATTTCCAAGGCTCAATCCTCCCCTTCGGACGCGGCATTCGGTTGGCAAGCCTTGGTGACGGCAGGACCGACAACTCCACTCGGTTGGTATGCCCAGTTTATCCTCTGGGGGGTCGATTCCTATCTGAATCCCACGGTCACGGCTCATGTCACTTTGGTTGAAACCGATATTGTCGATCTTTCGACTGTGGGGCAGGTCTACTCTTCCAGTTTTAAAAGCGTCACCCTTCCTTCCCTAGCTGGATCGGCAAATTGGCTTTTGACCGGGGCAAGTTCCAGATCCCTGACCTCCTCGACTTGGCGCAACAGCTACGAGCTGCGTGCCTCGGGGCTGAAGGGATGGTCGGATAGTCTCTATCATTACACCAGCGGCAGCGGAAGCCATTTCGGGTTCTAGGCCATGAGATTGCTTCCGAGGATGTCCGGAGCTGGATTGCTGACTCCCGCCGCATGGGATCGGATCGCCTCCATCCTCGAGGGCAATTTTCGCGAACTCGTTTTGCAGAAAGGCCCCGGTTATACCGTCACCACGGCTCCCGGAGGAACCACGCTCACGATTGCTGGAAATTACGCTTCCGCTGCATGTTCCAAATTACCTTTTGATATTTCCCCAGGGGGGACTTCTTCCGCGCCCGAGATCACTCTCTGGCCCGGAGTCGTGAATGGACTCCTCCCTAGCAACATCTACGACACGTTTTCCGTGGATGCGGCCAGCCTTTGGTATGTGAAGGCAGCCTGCACGTCCGATGGCACTCAGATTACTGCTGCCACCATTCATGTCGATGCCTCTCCTCCGGACATCCAGACTCCGGCCACGGATGCTATGCCGAGCGAAGTTGATGTGCTGGTAGGCCTTTACAAGGCAAGCATGACCTACAATATCTTCCAAGGGAACGTAACGCTCACACCGTCTACGGTATCATCCGCCGATGGTCATTACTCCGGCGTCTGGATCGCATCCTAGGCCATGCCGATCACCAGCTACGAGTTTGGCGATGCGTGGCCTCAAGATACTTGGCCTCCATATTATTCGGTTTCATGGCCTCAAATCAATTTCACCGAAAATGATACTTACATAGCAGCAAATACAACAGGAGGTCCGATTGTTTCGGGTGGTTCTGGAAGTGGTACATTTGCAGATTCTGGAACTCGCGAAATAGGGAATTCTGGGTCATATCCTTATTTGGAAGCAATCGTTGCTGATGCTTTCATGTCCACGACCACGACATCGGCTTCATCAGGGGCCTCGTGGAATCTTTACACGACGAGTTTTGAAACGGGATCCACCACTGCATCCACCACGGCTGTCAGTTTCACAACTTTTTCGGTGGAAAATGAGACAGTGGTCACCACAAGCCTTTGCTCTCATTCGCTCAATTCCACGCAAACGGCTGCAAGTGATGAGGTGATTTACGGCACATTCTTTACGGCAAATTCTGGATACACAGGGCCGATTTCTGACCTTTCCACAACTTCCAGCATTAGTTTGACCTATGGATCGACTGCTATTTTAGCAACTTGTTTCAATTATCTTTCGATGACTGATTTGAACTCAGAAGAGCATGGCTCAGATTACGGGCAAACGTGGATTTACAATGCTCCCTACAGCTATGAAAGCACGTCAGAAACCACGATAACTCTTTCTGGCATGGTTCCTTTGCAAGGATATAAAAACCTCGGAGCCATCTTGTCTTGGGAGGGAACGACATGGGGAAACGGTGGTGATGTTTATCTCGCGGATTCCCAATACGGAACTGATCTCCAACCCTCCGGATTGTTGACGGCCTCCGAGCATCCAGGCATCCGAGAGGCTATTTCCTATTCCACCTACACTTCCGGATATTACATCACGGGAGATTCCGTGATCTACCAAACGACCACACTGGTCAGCGGATCCACCGTGGGCACCACGGCATCATCTTCTCTTTCTGTTGATGGTTCAGCCATCTCGTCCGTTACCACTTCAGGGATTATTGGTTTTTCTAATGTGGATTTTACAACATTTACAAATGCAGCAACATTTTCAGGAGGCCAAAATTGGTCGGTTTCTTACAATGGAGGAGCTTCAACGGGGATGTTTCTGGCAATCACCAATGCCTCCGATGGCACATCGAGCAAGACCTTTACGGTGGATAATAATTACTCCTCGGTCATTTCTTGTGCTACAGACGCGAATGTAGTCATTGAGCCGCTCATCCTTGCCATCCCTCCGGTGACTTATTCCACCGACAGCGTGGGATCAACATATTCTGGATATCCAGACGGTACTTATTGGATTAATTGACACGCCGCCGGGGTCAACGATCCCATGTTTGCAATCATCACGGCGGCGACCCGCTCCTACCTCCATGTCTGGCCCCAACTGATCAGGGCCATTTCCACGGCTGCCGGTCATTACTCTGAAGCGCATTTTATCTTTGCGACCGATCAGAGCGATGAATCCAAACGTGCCGAGGAGTTTGCCAAGGGACACCTTCCCGAGGGCTGGAAGATTACGGCCATCCGGTTGCCAATCATCGAGGACGAAAAAGACTACAAAGAGTCAGCCCAGATCCGTATCGCCCAGCTTCAGGGGGCAGCTTTCGCCTTTGCCCGTCGGATCAAAGCCGATCTTTGTTGGTCGGTCGAGAGTGACACGATTCCCACGCCTGATTCGCTTCGCGTTCTAGAATGGACGCTCCAAATGCCGGATTCGGTCGGTGATCCCTATTATGACATCGCCGCAGCAACCTATCCAAATGGCCTTTTCCTCGGCGGATTTGGAACGCCACAGAATCCAATTGCTGAGGATTTCTTGCCCAAAGAAAGGAAACTTCCAGCCCGTCTAAAGCTCTGCCTCGATGCCAGCGAGGATCGGTTAAAAGGATGCCAGGACAAAGCAACGGCAAAGAAAGAGCAGAAACGGATGATCCGCCTCCGCGAACGGGTAAAGAAATGCCCCCCTGATGGGAATATCTGGGAAATCACGGCAAAGCACGGATGGCGACGCCGGGGGTGGATGGATTACGCCTACCCAGGTATCGGCCTTGGGGCCGTGGTTCCTTCGGATTGGTGCGGCCTTGGTTGCACGTTGCTATCCCGTAAGGCCCTCCAACTTGCCGATTTCATCGGATACGATGGTCGTGGCACTCAGGATCTTTTCCTATGCTGGCAACGGTGGCACCCCAAAGGTCTCCGGATCGCTTGCGTCCCTCACATCGCCTGCGACCATATCAAGCGTCGTGGTGACAAGATCGTCCACCACAGGGCGTGGCATGAACAATCTCCCGAGTATTTCGGGCATTTGAGGCAAAGGGAGCAGCCTTTTGTGACGGTGTGATGGTTTGCGCGGAGCTTTTGACGGCTTGTTGGTCTGCTGATCGTCTTCCTTTTGACGGCACTTTGCTCCCGCAAAGCGGTGCCGCCCTCCGGGCTATTTCTGTCGAAATAGTCTTACGCGCCTCTTCCCAGAGGCTTGTTTGACATCCCTGCATCGGCATGGCCGTGCCGATTCCCATCACTCAGGGGCAGTTTTATGAGGATACGATCAACCTCACCCACACGGACACCACGGCGATTGATTTGACGGGAGCCACCGTCATTTCCCAGATCCGGCGTGGTCCGACCTCGCTCGGTTATGCGGTTCTGGCTTCTTTCACGGTCACGATTTCCTCCCCGGCGACATCCGGGATCATTACCCGTTCCCTTACGGGAACTCAAACCGCCGCGCTGCCGCTTCCATTTCCCTCAGACGCCACGTTTTTTCATGACATCTTTGTGACCACGAATGGAGGGGAACCGCTTCAGGTGGTTTCTGGCCCCGTGACCATCGCTCCCAACTATTCGGCATGAGCGATACGATCAATGTCACGATCAATCCGACCGGCCCCGTCATCGATGCCGTCGTGCAAGGTGGAGGAGTTGGTCCCGTAGGACCCGCTGGAAGCCCTGGCTCCGCTGGTGCTTCGGTTAATCTCCAAGTTGCCGGAGGATATATTCAGTGGCAACACGTTGGTGACTCGTCCTGGACAAATCTCATCGCAGTTTCGTCCCTGATCGGAGCCACTGGAGCAACGGGTCCTGCGGGTAGCAATGGCAGCCCTGGAGCTGCTGGTGCGTCAGTTAATCTCCAAGTATCCGGCGGATATATCCAATGGCAGCACGTTGGTGACTCGTCCTGGAACAATTTAATCGCGGTGTCATCCCTGGTCGGTGCCACTGGAGCCATGGGTGCCGCTGGTAGCAATGGCAGCCCTGGAGCTGCTGGTGCGTCAGTTAATCTCCAAGTTGCCGGAGGATATATTCAGTGGCAGCACGTTGGTGACTCAAGCTGGACAAATCTCATCGCCGTTTCTTCATTGCAGGGTGCTGCTGGAAGCAATGGGCAGAACGGCAGCAATGGTGCATCCGTTAATCTGCAAGTTTCGGGGGGGTACATTCAATGGCAGCACGTTGGTGACTCGTCTTGGACAAATCTCATCGCCGTTTCCTCTCTGGTAGGAGCTACCGGGGCTACGGGTTCCACTGGTGCTGCTGGTTCAGATGCATCTGTAACTTCTGAAAACATTGAATCCGCACTTGGTTACACTCCGGTTAATCCATCATCAGATCCTGATTTTGGAAATGGTATTTCTGTTGGTTCTCAAAATCTTACCATTGATATAGGAGGCAACCTTGGAACCAATGGCTATGTTGGGGCTTCCGGTGGGCTATACACCAACAATTCATCTTTGAACCCCGATGGATCTGCATCTTTTGCCGACGGGTCGGCTGGATTCGATGCAAGTGGAAATCTCCATGCAACCAACTACAATGGGCTTTCCAATCTATTTCCACTCGGATCTTCAGCTTATGCCGATGGTGGAACCGGAGCAAACCCTGCTCGATACATCATCCAAGACCAGTCCTCAAATGTCATCGGATACGTCAATCTTTCATGGGATGGTTCACCAACTGTCCTGATCGGCATTCAGGCAACCGACGCTTCTAATAATCCTCTGACTCATGGCACTTTTGCTATGAGTTATGATGGATCAGGAAACCTGACTTCCGTCGTTTGTTCTAACTAGGAATTGCGATGCCGTGCGATTCTAGCGTTTACGGGTATGAAAAATCGTGTGGAGTAGATGAGAATGGGGATTGTTTGTATCCCGACATCAATGGAGATTGCACAAGTTACACGAATTGTTCTGACACTAATGCAGCACAATGGTATTGTAACGGACTTTGTGGCCCCGATTTAGGAATATCATCCTCGCAAGCAGGGGCTGATTGCAATGGTGTATGCGGTGGATCTTCAACATTGGATGCTCTTGGATACTGCAACGGAGATGCAATTATTGATTGCTCGGGTGTAAATTACTATTCCCCCTCAAACGAGGATGGAAATACTTTTTATGATTTTAGTGATTACAATATTACAGAATGCTCCCCTCAAAGTGTCAACGCAGGAGGGCATTGTTGTAGTGAGTGTGGAACAAATGATTGTGGTTGTTTAGACAACAACGGATTATCTCCTTGCATTTGCAATGGTTTTGGTTCTATTTGCAACATTATCTGGGGAGTTGGTTGCGAATATAGCGATTACCAAAATGTTTGCGGTGGGAATTGCTGGGATGTCTCTGCTTGTGGAGAGGACAGCAATGGAAACTGCATCTATCTTGATTGTTTAGGATATTGCAACGGGGATGCTACTCTCGATTGTAATGGGCTTTGTTATTCCCCCACCAATGAAGCAGGTGTTAATAATAATAATAATTGGGATTGCAACGCATTATCTTTAGATTGCGCAAACAACTGCTGTGGGAATGCCGTCCTTGACGATTGTGGAATGTGTAATGGTGGAGATACGGCACAAGACGCTCATGGTGTGTGTTTTGGACCGTGCTACGATTATTCGTCTTGTGGGGAGGATCAATATGGATGCCTTTACACTGTTTGTGACGGGTCTTGCACCTCTGCAACTCCTAACCCTGTTTGTTTCTGCCAGGCTCAAAGCATGATCGGTCAGATGATCGGGATTCCGTCGTTCATCAACCTTGGATCTCCCAAGCCCAAAGTCGATTTAGCAGCCCTTCTGAGCATACCCATACTCCAATGAGCTGTAACTGTTCTATGAAACCCACACCACCACCCCTGATGACCCAAGTAGCCAGCTTTGGTAAAGCCCTTGTGGCGGAAGCCGGAGCCATCGTGTCTGGACAGGAACCCGTCACTGCCGACGAACAGCACGCTAGGATCACGATCTGCGTTTCTTGCCCCTATTATGACAATGGACGATGTTTGATTTGCGGATGCAATATGGATTCAAAGACTGGTTTTCGTTCGGCATCGTGCGCGGCAACACCGCCAAAATGGTAGATTTTGACACGGCATTTATTTTGAACCCCTTCAAGGTCAATCCCTAGCTCATGCAGGCATCGATCCGACATGAATAAAGGACTCCCCAAGGGAATCAATAAACTCAACTTATGAGCATTGCTCTCCAAACCCAGCCCGTCACCGCCAATGCAGCCCTTCAGGTTGCCGATGTGCAAGCTGTCCTCAACGCTATCACCGGCGTTGTAACGCTTCCAGCCGGTCAATCGATTGCCAACGTCGTCGCCCTGAACATCACTGTTCAGCCTACGGGTGCAGGCGTCCTGAACGTCCGCTTCAGCAAATAAGCAGAAGCCGGGACGATGAACCATTCGGAACCCATTCTTCCTGGGATCACGGGGTCCATCGTCTCGGCCTGCTCTTCGCTGGTTTTTCTTGGAGTGGGTCTTCTCGAATCCCACCCGATTGTCTCCGACATCGCGGTCATCATGTCGATTGGTGCTGCTTCCTTCTCCATCTGCGCCTCGGCAGTCACGATTTACAAAAACATCAGAAAATGACTCCAGCGATTAAAGAAACCGCCGTTTTGATACTTTCTGTAATTCTGGCGCTTTTTTTAGCTGCCACAGTTCTGGTCAGCCTGACCGGCTGCGCTTCCAGTCCGGTGCGCCATGTTTCCTCATCTACTCCCCATGCCGAGGTCGATGCGGCGCTCTCCTCGGCTCGTGTTTCCCAGCAATCGGCAGCGGCACAGGCCACACGCCTCGCCGCCATTGTCACCGATCCGGTCGCCAAGAATGCCGTTCGTGATCTGCAAGCCACGATCAATGATCTCGGGCTGAAACTGGAAACCGCCACGGGAAAGATCGCCTGGTACGAGGCGCAATACGACATCGCCATCGGCCAGCGCGACTGGTGGCAGGCCGAGGATGCCAAGGACAAGGCCCTCCGCGCCCGTGCCGAACGCGAACGCGATGCCCTGGTGTGGATTTTCTCCATCGCAGCCGGGATGGCCGCCCTCTCGACCTTCAAGCCCGCCCTCCAAGTCGTCCAGATGCCGTGGCAGCTCGTCGCCCTCGCCGGGATCTTCGTCGGAGGATTCGCGCTCGGCTTTTCCATTGGACGCTGGTCATTGCATTTCCTTTCAGAGTTCACCCCCCACCTCCCGTTTTGATGAGGTCGATTCTTGTATCTCATGAAGGGTGGTTCCTTTTTTGCCCTGTTTACTGGTCAGAAGAAGAGCAGGAGGCTGTTGCTAAATATGGGGCATGGTGGCTTTTTGATTTAGCATTAGAGGTTCAGCAGTTCCGGAATTGGTGCCTTTCATTTTTTGAGATTGAAAGCGGATTCCCGTTGAGACTTTTCGCCTTGCCGATTTCAAAAAACATAACTCTATGAACCTCTGGAGCTACATCCGCTCCGTTCATTCGGAGAACACCCCCGATTCCTGGATGCGCTGGGTCGGCACGGCTTTCACGGCTTTTTTGGTGCTGATCCTCGGGTACTGCGTCTTCTGGCATCATGTCCTCGATGAAGCGATGAGCGGAACTCTCAAGGATCTTGCCTACACCATCTACGGAGGCGGTGCGCTCCGTAAAGGAATCGAAGTCGCCGGTTCAGCATTCACGAACAAGCCTTCCGATCCCCTCACCCCGCCTTCCCCGTGAAAAAAAGCGATATTGGCATGGCA
>Ga0207955_1000092_pt1 | contig 31729 bp, 42 predicted proteins | sample CryBogCBE29Jun09_FD_184563 | JGI IMG/M metagenome (GOLD analysis project Ga0207955, IMG submission 184563) | Freshwater microbial communities from Crystal Bog, Wisconsin, USA - CBE29Jun09 (SPAdes) (version 2) | ecosystem: Environmental > Aquatic > Freshwater > Lake | place: Crystal Bog... | reverse complement strand
TGGTCTACGCGCTCATTACGTTGTTTCTGATGACGTTCCTTTCGGGACATTGGGCATTAGGGGTGTTTCTATTAGGGGTTTACCTTTGGTACGCGGAAAAAACCGATGAAAAACCCTGATGACTTTGAGAAAGCGGTGTTGTGTATGTACGCGGCGCTGATACTGATTTGCCTGATGGCGATCATGGAGATCCTTCATGTTTACCCGTAGCCGCTTAGGCTCGACCCAAGGTCAGATGCAGGACTTGGAGCGTCCGTCGCTGCCGCCGCCTGTGTGGGTGGAGGAGTTGCGGCAGGAGATCCGGGCGATGGGGGATCTGATGCGGTTGCGCGAGGCGTTGGCGGTGGCTAACCGGGACATTGATGGGTGGAGGAGTTGCGGCAGGAGATCCGGGCGATGGGGGATCTGATGCGGTTGCGCGAGGCGTTGGCGGTGGCTAACCGGGACATTGAGCGGTTCCGCTTGGAGCGGGATCGGCTGCTCAAGACCTTGAAGGCCGAGCAGGACAAGGTGACTGACCTGGAGCAGGTCATAGTGAATCACATGAGGACGAGAGATGGAAAAGGCTAAGCGTGGATTGGCGGCGATGACGCCGGAGCGTCGACGCGAGGTGCAGTCAATGGGCGGTCGGGCTGTCCCTGCGGAGTCTCGCGCGTATAGTAAGGACGTTAAATTGGCCCGTGAGGCGGGACGCCGCGGCGGGAATCGTAAGGCAATGAACCACAGGAGTCTCGCGCGTATAGTAAGGACGTTAAATTGGCCCGTGAGGCGGGACGCCGCGGCGGGAATCGTAAGGCAATGAAGGAGCGCCAGAGGGCGCAGGAGGCTGAAAATGCTATTTGAAACGGCTTTGTCCCTGCTTCGCGGGGGCCATTCCACCAGCCGGCAGGAATGGACGGATAGTGCGATTTCGCTTGATCCGAACGACAGCACCAACATTTTGATGGTCAATTCGTCGGGTACGAGCAACTGGGTGCCCGTGAACGCGGACTTGTTGGCAACGGATTGGCAGGCGGGGTCGAACTAATGAGCATCCCGGCATGGCATGAGTTGAAGAAGCACGCGCGACCGAACGAGCGCTTTGAAGAAGGCAACGACAGTCATCACGCGGTGTTGGTTGCTCGCTGGATGAGCGTTGAACGCGAGAAGGCTTTGGCGGCTCCCGCCGAGGCTCCGGTTGAGACTCCAACACTCAAGAAGGGGAAGTAAGATGGCTACGACCAAGAAGAAAGCGGCAAAGAAGAAGTCGACGCCGAAAATGCCCAAGAAGGCGATGGGCAAGGGCCAGGGTGAGTCGCGCAACGAGTGGAACGCGGCTCAGTTTGCTGAGCAGGCTCGGAAGTCCAAGTAATGCGAGCGTGCCGCCGCCCTGGGGGGTGTCTGGGGCGGTGGTGCGGTTGTTGGAAGAAAAGATGCAATTCCCGTTAAGCCAGTTCATGCAGTTTGCGAACGCGCTGCTGATTGATACAAAAGAGCGCGGGATGCTGCGCTTAGGTTCAAGTATGCTCGGCACGCAGCGATGGTTGCTTCGGCACATCGTTGAAGGCTTTGAGGAAGGGAAGCAAGAATTTGTGACGTTGAAGTGCCGACAGGCGGGTATCAGTACCCTGTCGTTGGCGCTGGATATGTTCTGGCTGTTCCGGTTCAAAGGCATGACCGGGATGTTGGCGGTGCATGAAGATACCGCACGAGATCAGTTTCGCAGCACGTTGGAACTGTACTATGCCTCGCTACCGGATCAATGGAAGCGGCCGATCAAGGATCACAACCGCAACCAATTAGTCCTCAGTACAGGTACAAAGTTGTTGTACCGCGTGGCCGGCACGAAGAAGACAGGCGGCGGCTCGCTGGGACGATCGTCCGCGCCGTCGTTCCTTCACGCGACCGAGATGTCATCGTGGGGTGACGCGCAAGGGTTCGCGTCGCTGCGTGCGTCGTTGGCGCAGAAGAATCCGAATCGGTTCTACCATTGGGAGTCCACCGCGCGTGGCTTCAATTTGTTCTACGACCAATGGAAGGAAGCTCAGACGGCCGTGAGCCAGAAGTGCATCTTTGTCAGTTGGTGGGCGAACGAGTTTTATCGGTTCTCGCGCGACAGCGCCGTGTACAAGGCGTACTACGGTCCGAAGGGCCGCATCACCTCGCAAGAACGTGAGTGGGCGAAAGAGGTCAAGTCGCTGTACGGCGTTGAGATTGATGACGAGCAGATCGCGTGGTGGCGTTGGTTGTCCGCTGAGCAACAGACGGACGAGTCCATGCGGTTGCAAGAGTATCCGTGGACTGAGACGCAGGCGTTCCAAGCGAGTGGATCGCAATTCTTCAACCCAGTGGTACTGTCAAAGCTGTACCAAGACGTGAACAAGTTGAAGAACCCGGAGTACTACCGGCTGTCGTTCAGGAACAATTTCATTGAGACTGAGTTGATGTCGGCGAACAGCAAGACCTGTTCGTTGAAGGTGTGGGAGAACCCGAGCAAGCACGCCTTCTATGTACTGGGGGCAGATCCTGCATACGGATCGTCTGAGAACGCCGATCTGTTCGTTTGCTCGGTGTGGCGCGTGTGGTCGGACGGTTGTATGCAGGTTGCGGAGTTCGCGGACAACAACCTAACGACCGCGCAATTCGCCTGGGTGATCGCGTACCTCGCTGGCGCGTATGGACCGTGTACGTTCAACTTGGAGGTCAACGGCCCCGGTCAGGCGGTGTTGAACGAGTTGCAGAACATGAGGAAGGAACGGATCTTCGGCTCGTCGGACAGCCGGCCGATCCTCAAGGATGTAATGAAGTCGATGCGGGAATTCTTGTACCGCAAGTACGACAGCGTCTACGGCGCATCAGGCGCTCTGCACACGCAGACTACGTTCCAGATGAAAGAGCGCATGATGAACAATATGCGCGACTACATTGAGCGCGGCATGGCGACGATCGCAAGCCGTGACTTGTTGGACGAGATGAAGTCCATCGTGCGCGAGTCAGGATCCGCACCGGAGGCGTCTAGCAACGCGCGAGATGATCGCGTGGTCGCCGCCTCGCTGGCGCTGTTGGCTTGGAATGATCAGGTGCGCTCTAGACTCATGGCGGCCAACATCAGCCGCAACAGCGAGTTGGAGCGGATGATTGAGATGAACAAGAGCGGCGTGGAGATCAAAGGCCCGTCTATGGTTCGGAACTACCTGAAAGATCTTGGCGTGTTGGTCAACAAACAAGATGCATTGACTTCCAACGTGAGGATATCCCGTGGTAGCCGTGTTCAAAGGTAATACGCCAGGGGAAGATACGGATCTGGCGTGGAACGATGAGCATCTGTCGTTCGCTTACTTCTGGCTGGTAGAGAACGATCAAAGCCCGTACAAGGGCGCGCCGTCTGTGCTGTTTAAGGCGATGGACGTAGACAATGTGTTCCACGCGACGTTGCGGAAGCAGTTCAGGGCTCGAAAACTATTTATTCGGTTCAGCGTGCGTATCCGACTGACGGCCAAGTTCAAGTTGGTTCTGGCCGGCAACTTCATCCCGCGCATAGACAAGGTGGATAAGAACGGCCGCGTACGCGCCGCCACGATCGTCATAGCAACCGATCCGAAGCCGTTGCCAATACCGAACTGGATCAAAGGATCCGTGCGATTGACCGGGAAAGGCTTGCAGTTGATGGTCAAAGCCACGCCGGTTCTGCACAACACGGACAAAAACAAACTTACCAACCCATTTGGAGCAAGATGATGGCTGTACTCAAAGAATTTGCCTGCAAAGCGCACGGCCCGTTTGAGGAATGGGTATCGGGAGACGATATACCGCGGTGTCCCAAGGGCTGCTCGACCCGGTTTGTGGTCAGAGAGATACGCCAAGCACCTGCGATGCGCGGTGTGGTGACCGGAAGGCTGGATGAAATGCAGCGAGACCTTGCCGATACCTACAAATTGCGCGATTTAAAGGCCGACAAAGAGGGCGGCACAAGCATGATGCAGGAACTCCGAAAGGGTGAAAAACCGCAGGATTTCGCCGCCACTTGGGGTAAAAAGGTCAATCTAAGCGAGTTTAAGCCTACCCAGGCTATGCAAATGGCGGGTACGCTGCCTCAACCAAAACCATCTATGCTTGATGGTCGATTCAGGGGTCCATTGCCGGAGGCTTAACGTATGAAGATTCCAAAAGAGGATGTCGAGCGCTTCAACTTCTACATGGACTTGCAGGAGAAGTGCAATAACACCCGCGAGGATCGTCGCAAGACGTACCAGAACCAGCGGATGTTCTTTTTGTTTGGCGCTGGACCAGAAGGCGCTGACGGCAAAGTGGTCAACAAGATCTATCCGCACATAGATCAGTTGGCAGGACTCATGTACTCGTCGGAGACTACGCGGTTCAGCATTGACCTGCCGCCGTCGGTGTCCGACTTGAACAAAAACATGATCCCGCCGTTGATGCAGAAGTTGAATGACACTTGGCATTTGTCCAATTCTGATTTGGTGTTTTCGCAAGCGTTGCTGTGGTCGTTTGTTTACGGTTCGATGTTCGTGAAGATCCGCATCGGTCTCAACGGACAGTTTGAGCCGTACGTCGTTGAGCCGCACGACATCGGCGTGTTGCGCGAAGACGTATGCGGAATCTGGAAACAAGAAGCGTTCAGTCACACGTATTACGTGACGGTCAGTCAGATGGAGACTCAACTCAAAGAGATTGAGCATCCGCGACTGGAGTCCCTGCTGAAGGTTATCAATCCGGGGCCGCGCGAAAGTACGCCGCAGCAGCAGGTGATGGATCGCATTGAGACCAGCGCGTCTCAGCCGAACATCATCGGCAACATCAATTTCAGTCTCGACACGCCTGTTCGCTATAAACCGCGCGTTGCGGAAAAACTCGTCAAAATGACTGAGTTGTACGTGTGGAACACCGAAGAAGGCGACTATCAGGTTGTGACGATTGCTGATCCCGGCGTGGTGATCTTTGACCGCACGCTTGATCGTATGTTCTTGAAGAACGAAGCGCCGTTCATTCAGGTTTGTCCGACGCCAGCGCATGATTACTTCTGGGGTTACTCGGAGGTAGACAAACTGATCCCGTTGCAGCGTATGCGTAACGAGCGGTTTGAACAGATCCAGCACATGATGAACTTGCAGGCTCGGCCTCCTAAGTTTGGCTCGGGTTTCCAAGGCGATGTCAGCGAGATCATGGACACGATGGATTCGCCGTCCGGTCTCGTTGTTGGCGATATGCCGGGTGCAAAACTTGAGACCGTGCAGCCAACAATTCCTGACGATCTGTTCCGAGAAATCCGGGACATAGACGCGATGTTTGAGGAAATCTCGGGCATCACAAACGTCATGCAGGGCAAGGGCGAGTCGGGTGTACGCTCGCAAGGTCACGCAGCGAACCTGGCACGCTTGGGCAGCAGCCGCGCCAAGAAACGTGCGTTGATTGTTGAAGATCAGTTGGAAAAACTCGCGACCCTTTATCTCCAGTTGATGCAAGCCTATGACGCAGAAACACTTCGCGCAGATGACGGGATTGAGTTCATCGCGGAACAGTTCAGCAACAATTTTATTGTTAAGGTGGACGCTCACTCCAACAGCCCAATCTTCCAAGAGGATCAACGGGCGCTGGCATTTGAGTTGTTCAAGGCCAAAGCCATTGATCGTGAATCGCTTTTAGATTTGCTTGACGTTCCCATGAAAGAACTGCTAAAAACGAGACTGAGAACCAAGATTGAACCCGCTGAAGCGCAGGCTGCTCAGGCTAAAGAGCAAGCAGAAGCGCAAGGCGCTAAACCACGAGGGTCTAAGTGATGCGTCACAAGCGGTCTCATAAGCGCAAGATGAAGCGCTAAGTCGAACTCAGGACATAAGGGGTTGGCTATGCAACACAGGAGACACGCACATGGCTAAGCGTCGTGGTGGTCGCAAGCACAAGCGCAAGTAATGCGGTCTGCCGTAGCGGTCTAACCCCCCATCATCCCTAGACTCGCTCCGGTATATCCGTCGTGCAGGCCGCAGCGCCCTAATCGCTGCGGCTTTTTTGTATCTGTTGACTTTGTAATTTCGCGAGGTATAGAAAGACCCCCATGAGCGTACCACCTGAAATTGCACAAGCACTTAGTGGCGGCGGCGGCGCTCCCGGCGGCGCTCCCAAGGCTCCGGGTCCGTCAGCGGCCCCTATGATGACTCCGCAACCCAAGCAGGGTAACGAAGCGGGTGGTCGAGCCGATGTTCAAGTGATGATCAAAAAACTGACGATGACGCTTCAGACGTTCCCACCGGGAACGGAACAAGGCGACGCCGTTATGAAAGCCATAACGACCCTGACGAAGGCGTTTGGCGAAACGTCCGGTAAGGACAAAGAACTCATGCCTGCGGAAATCGCGCAGGCTGTTTCGGGGCTAGCAGGCCCCGGCAAGCCGCCTCCGGGTCTCCCGGCTCCGGCTGGTCCAGCCCCTCTCCCAACACCAATGTAAGGAAGCGCCACCATGCCAGGTGATCGTTTATTTGATCCTTCGTCCTCGCTCAAGATCCGTGATCCGCAGGACAACGCCAGCCCGAACGACCAGATCCGCAACCCGCCGCGCTACATGGAATACGGCGGTCTTGAGTCCGGTCGCGCTCGCGGCTTCTTGCTCAACGGCTTCAAGATCCATAAGCCGGGTCAAACTCAGTCAAACGTGCCTTTTGATAAAAAGCGCACCACGACGGGTCGGTAAAGGTTAGTAAGGGGTATTTGACATGGCTCTAGAAGATTTGTCGGAGGCCGATCAGGCCAAAGCGCTTGCGCTGTACAATTTTGTGCAGGGCAACCCGGACGTTGCTAAGACTGTCCGCAAACTGGCTCGGGAAAAGAACCCGAATATGCCTGTGCCTGATACTGACGTTCTTGAAGACAAGTTCCAGTCAGAAGTGGAAGCACTTCGCGCTGAACTGAAGAAGCGAGACGAGCAGGCTACCGAGCATCTTCAATCGCAGCGCCGTGCCGAAGCCCACGCCAAGATTCGGTCGCAGGGGTTTGATCCAGAGGATGTTGAGAAGGCAATGATCGCCAACAAAATTGGCGATTACGACGTTGCCGTCAAGTTCCTCCGTCAAGAACGTGAACTGGCTCCGGCGACTCCGGAGTCGGTCACGCCAATGTCGATGCCTGACAACAAAGAACTTTGGTCCGACAAGAACCGATGGGCTAAGAGTCAGGCATTTGAAGCGGTCAACGAACTCCGTGCGAAACGGATGGGCGTCAGGTAATAAAACACTTGGCTGCGGCGGGGTGTGCTGGCAGCGTAAACTTTGATTCAGGAGTAAACGAAAATGCCAGTATTTGGACAAGGCATCGTCCCGGCAGCGGGTCCGATTGCCAACGAACTTACGTACGTCACCCGCCGTGCGTTTATCCCGAAGATGGTTGTGCAGTTGTACCAGTCAAGCCCGGTCATCGCGGCTTTGCTGGCAAACTCGCAGACTGCCTCGGGTGGTGTGTCGAGCGTCTCGGTTCCGGTTCAGGGCCAGCCGTTTGTTAACACGCAATGGTCGGACTATTCAGGTTCGTTCAACCAGCCGCAGGCTCAGCAGGGCGCGTTCTTGGCTGAATTCAACCTCAAGTCGCTGATCACGCCGATCCCGTTCCTCGGAATGGAAGGCGCGGTGCAGATGGATCACGCGATCATCCCGCTGATCGAAGCGCGTATGAACGACGCCACGAACAGCATGGTCGATGCGATGGCGAACGCGTTGTACAACAACACCTCGTCCACGCAGCAGTTACTTGGCCTGCCAGCAGCAGTCGATGACGGAACGACTACCGCAACTTATGGCAACATCAACCGAACAGCGAACGCTTGGTGGCAGTCCAAGGTCTATTCTACCTCGGGCAACCTGACCCGTATCAAGGCTATGCAGTACATTGCTGCGGCCCAGAAGTACGGTTCGGAAATGCCGACGTTCGGCGTTGTTGGTATCGCGACCTACCTCGGTCTCGCCAACGACATCCAGGCTCTTGAGTCGTACCAGATCCAGCCGGGTCAAGGCTTTGATAGTGACGGCGACCGTCCGCGCTCGCTGTTCCGCGCCATCGACATTGCTGGCGTGCCGATCTACGCCGATCCGTACTGCCCAGAAGGTACGCTGTACCTCCTGAACAGCAACTACCTGAACCTGTACGTTCACGACCAAGCGTCGTTCGCGTTCACGGGCTTTGAGTCGCTGCTGTCAAATTACCAGCTCGGTTATGTTGGCGCTGTGCTGACCCTGTGCGAACTTGTTCTGACCAAGCCCAAGACTTGCGTCAAGGTCACGGGCCTCGCTCAGCCGTTGCCTATCTAATAACCTTGGACTGGAGAAAGCCATGTCAGATTTAAAGATTGCACTTCCCGGTAGTGACTACATTACCGAACTCAAGACTACGCAAACTTCGATTGCGTACAGTTCAAACAACTTCACCGTTGCTTTTGCTAACGGCGTTGCTACGGTCACGACTGCGACTGCTCACGGTCTGACGTTCAGCCCTGCGGCGGGTACGCTCCCGAACTACTTCTTCACGTTCTCGGGCGTGACGGGTTCCACGGGTACGGGTACGCTGAACGGTCCGATCTTCCAGATCTCGACCATTCCGTCGACGACCACTTTCACGTTTGCTACAAGCGTGACGGGCGGTACGTTTACAAGCGCGACCATCCAGTTGATCTTTATGCCGGTGTTCCAGTCGGCGTTGCTTTCGTCGGTTGCTAACTACAACCCGAACTTGTCAACCTCGGTTGGCGTGCCGTTCTTCGGATCGGCGCAATGCGTCAACTTCAACCTTGCGGGTAACCTCAACGCCTACTACAACCCGGACAACACAAACATTGTCCAGGGGCCAAGCGGCGCTGGTGTTACGACCATTTCGACGGCTCCGGTCAACCGCGTCATGGCGGCTGGTACGGCGACGCCGACGTACGGTCAGTTGCGTTTTGGTCCGCAGGACTTCCTTGCGACCACGACCACCGCTGGTACGTCGTACATTTCGATTGTTGAGTAACGGATAAGGCAGGGGTGCTGATATGAACGAAGGAATTCTTGATACATCTGATTACGTGCGCGTTGTAAACAACACGGGCATGGACATCAAAGGAATGTATGACGGGAAGGCTTATTTGTTCAAAGTTGGCATCCCTACCGACATCCACCTGACGGCAGCGGCTCACATCTTTGACTTTGGTCGAGAAGATAAAACGAAGTGCTTCCATCGTCTCGGCTGGTTAGACGGCAGAACGTATGAAGAAGCGTTGAACGTCCTGAATGCCATCTCGTTTGAAGAAGTGACGCTGCCTGTCCCCGATATCTCGCCTAAAAAGCGAACCAAGATCAGCAAACCGACACCCCTGGTAAATGCTGGTGTGGATGACGGGGAGGAGGATTCGTCCTCCTCCCCTTCTGAAGCCACGGGGACGTTCGGGGATCTGTAACGTGTGGAGTCTGAGCGGTGCTGACCACCTACATCACGCAAGTGCAGCGGTTGCTGCATGACACTTCCGCTCAGTATTGGTCTACTGCCGAACTGACTGACTACATCAATGAGGCACGGAATCGAGTCTGCAAAGACACCCGCTGCCTCCGTCAGTTAGCAACAAGCATCACCCTGACCAACGGGGTTGAGCAATACACCCTGTCGACGATCCAAAGTTTGTTGCCGTCTAGTTTGACGGGATACACCATCGTCGACATCATGGGCATCACGATCTACTGGGGAACTACGCGCATCAAACTCGCGTATCTTCCGTGGACTCGGTTTGATGCTCAATTTCGGTATTGGCAGACCATGCAGTCCCGGCCTGTTTGTTTCAGCAGGCTTGGCATTACCAGCGTGTATGTTGGCCCAATTCCGGATCAGGCCTACGTCAGCGATTGGGATGTGAACCTGATTCCCCCTCCGCTGACCACCGATTCCACCCCGGAACCGATCACGGAGCCGTGGACAACGGGCATCAAGTATTACGCTGCGTACCTTGCCAAGTTTAGGGAGCAGCAGATGCAGGAAGCAGAAGCGTTCTTGCAGATGTACAAGCAGCACATTCTTGTTGAGACGAAAGCGTGGCAAAATCGGGTCATTCCTGATCCATACGTCAAATAAGAGGTTTCTATGCCCCCACCCGCAGGTGATAACGCGCAAAAGGGCGAAAGAAACCCGGTCACGAAGATTTTTCGTGAATTCAATGGCATCAACACAAAAAACGACCGTACGGCTATCCCGGCTGAGACGTTTTACGATCTCGTCAATCTCATGCCGATTGGCGCGTCGAACCTTCATTCGGTTCCAAGCCCTACGGCGCTCGTGTCGTTCTCGTCAACGATCTATCGGTTTCAGTACGCCAACATCAACAACACCGACTACCTGATCTGTTTTGGTACGGACGGGACTGTCAGCGCGTACAACATTGCAACTAACACGCTGACGGCAAACATCAACTCTGGCTACACCTTGTCTGGGTCTGCCAGCAAGATGGATCAATGGAAGAACCAAGCGGTTCTCGTTGTGGACACCAACGGGTATTTTTCTTGGAACGGTTCCACGTGGAACGCGATCACCGGCGGCATTTTGCCTGGGTCATATGTGAATCCTGATATTGCGGTGTACAACAATTACGTTTGGATCTATTCCAACCGTTTCTTGTACATCAGCAACCCGAATCAGTACAACGCATCGACCGGAACGCCGTTAAGCACAACGGGTACTTGGTCATCGGGATCTACGACTATCACGGTTAACCAAGCGGCAAGCGCGTTAGGAAACATTGTTGTTGGATCAACCGTTACTGGAACAGGCATTGCAGCAGGCACAACGGTTACGTCTGTTAACTTAACAACTGGCGTAATTGGTTTAAGCGCGGCAACGACAAACAGCAGTCCCGCTCAATACGCAACAACGGCTACGTTCGGAACAGGCGAAAACGTATTGGTCGTTGGATCTGCAACGGGAATTCAAGCCGGGTCATTCATCACGTCTACGGCTCAATCTGCCAATTTGCCTCCAAACGCTCAGGTTGCGTCAACTTACATCACAGGCAGCACTACGGTTCCAATCACAGGACAAACGACTGGAACGAACAAATCAGGGTCTGTGTATGTGTTTTCAAACTACCAAACCATCACGTTTAGCACCGTAGACAGCGGCTGGGATCTTGCTGGAGGGTCGTTAGTTCAGAACCTTACCGACCCTCAGATCCGGGGCCAAGTGACTCGACTGTTGTCGGCCAACGGGTATCTGTACCTGTTCAGCAAGTCATCGGTGTTCGTGATTTCGGACGTTTACATTCCGAACGGCGCTGTCCCGCCATCGCCGGTGTTCAGCATCGTCAACGTGCAGGCGTTGATCGGCACAGATCAGCAGATGTCGGTGTTTGCGCTGGATCGACGGATGTACTTCTCCAATCCCTATGGACTGTGGGGTTTGGAAGGCGTTACAGCCAAGCGTGTCAGCGAGCCAATTGACGGCACGACTCAATATTTGGATCCGTCCTGGACGGTGTCGGGCGGCACAGTTGAGGTTTGGAGCATTGCTCAGTCGGCTTTCCTGATCAAGCAATTGAATGATCCCGTGTTTGGCACTCGGATCATTCTGGCGTGTCTGTTTGATAGCAAATGGTGGTTCTACCAGCCGCCGACGGGCTGCACGTTTGTTGGATCTGGCATGGCGGGGACAAACAACAACGTCCCGAGTCTGTTTGCCCTCATCAACAACCAGTTGTACCGCCTGTTTGCCAATTATTCGGCAAGCCCAGCGACCAGTTACAAGACGGCGTTGTGGTCTATGGACAACTCGCTTGCCGACAAAGAAGTGTTCCGCGCTGGCTTTGAAGTTTCGGCTCCATCTGGTATCGGCTCGACGTTTACGTTGACGCTGGATACGCCAAATCAATCGACCAACCTGAATCCGACTACCGGAACGCAGAATATTGCGTGGGTGAACAGCTCCAGCAACACGGTTCTTTGGACTAACAACAGTTCAGCGACAATCTCTTGGTACAACGCAACGTATGCGCTGTACTTTGCTGACGGCCTGGGCGGTTACGGCAAGTATGTCGGCATGACGTTTACGTCAACCGCTGGATCGCCGTTCTCGATTACGTCAGTCTCTATGGACTTCACTTACAGAAAGCGGTGGTAACATGACTTTTCCTAACGCGCTTGTGCCGAATACGTTTGCTAGTCAGGCAGGGCCAATTCCATTGGCTCAGTTGGACGCGAACTTTACGGCGCTTCAAACGGCAATAAATTACGTTGCGGCGGTCGCCAAGCCTGCTAATACGGCACGAGCCAGTACCGCAGCGCTGACCAATGACCCTGATTTGGTTTATGCAATTCCATCCGCTGGTACATATCAAATTGAAGTGTTCATCAACACTTCGTATTTGCTTACCGGCGTATCTAACAACGGCGGTCTTGTTCTAAACCTGAATTACAGCGGCGCTTTTACGTCTGGGCCAACAACATCTCCAGCAGTTGTAATTGGCGGCGTGATCACTCCTGCATCGTCTTATTTGGCGTACGTATCTCAAGCCATTCAGGCGTCATCCTCATCTTCCGCTATTCAACTTGTCGGAATTACCAGCACGGCAACGTATTACTCGACGTTCAAAGTCAGCGCCGTGCTTGTTGCGACTGGAACGGGAACGCTTGGAGTAGCATGGGCGCAAGCGGTTTCTAACGTAACTGCTACCACGCTGTACGCAGGCTCTTACATGACGGTAACGAGGGTGCTGTGATCGACTGGCATGAAATAGCGATGGGCGCGATTACGCTCGTGATGGCTATCATGGGCTGGGGTCTCGCGCGCTTGTTCCAAAAAATCGACGAGTTGGAAGATGACATGAACAACTTCCGCAGCGGCGTCTATCAGCGGTATGTGCAGCGCGAGGACTATCGCGCCGACATTGCTGAGGTAAAGGCTATGCTTGGCAAGATCTTCGACCGCCTTGATGACAAGGTGGACAAGACGTGATCGTCACTCCGTTCGGTGATTTGGTGTACGGCGACAACCAAGGGCTTCAGTCTTGGTTGCTTGCTCACGACCAACGTCACCGGGTGGAGTTGCAAGCGATCTCGTACAAAGGCGTGGCGCTGCCGTATTCCAGCCTTGCAGAAAAGATTGACTCAGACTGGTTCGGACGGCACATCCTCAACCACATTGGGATGCTCCGTTACGCATCGGACGATGACACCGTGTCGGCGCAATTGCTGGAAATGGAGTGGGATAACCCGCAGAACTTTCAGGTTTGGCATCAAATGCACAATGACCTGCACTCGGTTCTAGATCAGAGCCTGGGGATCAGCAATGCCACTTGATCAAACGTCGACCCAAAAGGCGACAACCCAAACGGGCATTAAAGACCCTAGCACAAGCATACCCGCGCCTCAGGGCGTGACCACTTCTGCTTACCCGACGCCTACGCCAACCACAAACAACAAGGACGGCAGCGGCAAGGGCGACAAGAACGTCGATACTAGCGCGGCGGCGCTCGCTTACGACGAGTGGATGAACCAACAGGTTGAGAACCAGTACAACGCCTCCAACGGGCCGGGGCTATTAGGCGACATTGCAATGCTGGCAACGGCATTGGTCGCAGGGCCAGAAATCTTTGGGGCCGCCGGTAGTGCTGGAGCCGGGGCTGTCGTTCCCGACGTTGCCGCTTCAACGGCTACGGCTGGCGAGGCCGCTGCTGCCACAACCGCAGTTGGTGAAACCGCCGCGACCACCGCCGCGACCACCGGCGCTGAGACCTTGGCCGACATCTCAGTCACAGCCGCCCCCGAAGCGGTCACGGCCGGTCAGGTTGCGGCCGCGGTCGGTGATGCAGCTGCGATGCCGGCGGCTATCGGTGGATCCACCTCCTCATCCCTGATCCAGACGCTCGCCACAAACGCTTTCAAGCAAGGCGCTATCAACGCAGGCATCTCCGCTATTACCGGCGGGAACCCCCTCAAAGGCTTTGAGAGCGGCTTTATCGGCGGCGGCATATCAGCGGGTCTCGGCGCATTTGAGGCCGGCAGCGGCGCTATAGACGCGCTTGGCAGCACAGGCATCAAAGCGGTCAATTCAGCCATTGCCGGCGCTGCTACGGCCGAGATTATGGGTGGCAACCCCCTCAAGTCGGCGATCACGGGCGGCGTTGGGTCGCTGGCTGGCAGCGCGTTGTCCAATATTATGGGGACGGGCGGCAACACGATTGATGTGGGCAAGATCGTGGGCTCGGCGGCCGCTTCAACGCTCGTATCGTCCCTCATCGGCGGTGGTAAGAGCGCGGCGACCACCGGGACCGGATCAGGCAGCACAACCGCGCCGTCCAGCAACAACAGTTTTACCTTCCCGACCCCCACCACGCCGTCTGCGATGCCCACAACCTCCGTCAATACGCCTACAGTTCCATTCTATGGAGTAGGATTCGGGGGTGGCGGCGGCGGTGGCGCGGACACCCCGGCTGGAGACGATTACTCGTACTGGGACGAAAACAAGAAACTGAAGCAGTTGATGGCTTCATTGCAGCAACAAGGTGGCTCAAATGGCTTTGTCTGATAAAAACACCTCGTATTCGATACCGCAGTCAGACATTCCTCTGAGCAGCGCCTTGTCGCCTAACTATTCGTTTGGCGGCACTTCTGCGTCTGGCACAACCACGCCGGCAACGACCGTGGGTTCAAGCCCAGCGACCACCGCGCCAACCGATGCGTCAGGCAGTTCGTTGTCCGACGCCCTGATCCCAGGCGCTGTCGGCGCGTATCTGGGTTACAAGGGCAACCAGTCAACCAATCAGGCCACCAATACGCTTGGAAATACCGCCAATCTGGCGACTGGGGCCGGTAACACCTACCTTGGCAATGCGCTCAGCGGCACGTTAACCCCTGCTCAGCAGAACGTCTACAACACGTTGAACCAGCAAGGCGCGACTCTGAACGCTCAGTCTCAGCCGCTGATCGCCGCCGGCCAACTAGGGCTTCAGCAGTATCAGGCTGGTCAACTCCCGGCTTGGCAACAGCAGCAGTTGGACAATCAGACCGCCGCCGCCATTGCTGAGGCAAAGGCTTCGCTTGGCGCAAACGCTGACAGCAGCACGATGGCGGCCGTCGTGTCTCAGATCCAGAATCAGGCAGAGATTGCGAAGGGGCAGATGCTCCAGAACAACCTGTCAGTCACTCAGGAATTGTTCAACACCGGCATCACCGACCAGAACGAGGCGTTTGCGCTATACGACGCGGCCAACACCTCAGTCACCTCATCGTTGCAGCAAGACTTCAGCAACGGTATGGATGCGTTGAAGTTATCGGATGACGCGGCGTTGAACTCATTGAAGGCGCGAATCATGGGTGACGCGGCCGTCAGCGCGGCGATCAGCCCGTTGTTCTCCAACCTGATTAAATCAACGGCGATCGGCGCAGGACAGTCCTCCGGTGGCAGTTTCACGGATGCCATCAAGAAGTTGTTGGGCATGGGTGACGGCACCCCAAGCTACGTCACCTCTGGTCAGTATCAGACCGATGTGTCGCAGTATCTGGCGTCTAACCCGCTTCAGGGTACGTCGACGATGGCTCCGGCTGATTGGGTGGCTTCTTTCGCGCCGACCGATTACGGAACGGTTGATTCCGTTACTTACGATTCCTCGGGAGGCTGATCATGCCTGATGACACACTTGCCTCTGCGCTGACTCCTAACAAAGACCCTCTGTACCAGCAGACGGTCAATGCGTTTGAGTCGTTTGAAAGCACGCCTGAAATGGTGGAAGCCAAGAAGCAATTGGCTTCTGACCGTGAGCGCGAACAAAACGCTTATGGTCAAGAGCAGAAAGCTGCCAACACTCGTCAACAGTATTTGCAGCAAAATGTTGATGCTGCTAAGCAGTACCAAAAGCAGTTGCAGGACGTACCGCCGTTGGCCGATCAGGCGTCGTACTTTAAAACAACCACCCCGCAAATGATGATCCTTGCGGGTATCGGCGGTATCTTGGGCAAAAGTTCTGCCGTCGTTGCCTTGAACGCTATGAACGGAATGCTTGAAGGCCAGATGCAAGGCAATCAAGCCAAGTACGACATGGCAAAGCAAAAGCACGACGATGCGATTGCGAAGATCCAACAAGAGTACAACACCGCTGTAGCCGTCACCGACATGATGATTAAGGCGACGGAAGGGCAGGTGGATTCAGCCAAGATTGGTCAGCAAGCCGCGGCGGCTGCGATCGGTGCTGACGATAAACTGATCGACAAAATGCGCGGTGATTTCAAAGACATCTACAAATCGGTGCTGGCCGCGCACGAACGTCAAGCAGCGCGTGCAGGTCAAGACAAACTTACCCAGTTGGGCTACAAAGCGTTGGTCGATAAATCAAAGGCGACAGAAGCCGCGATTACATCGGCGAAGAAGTACGACGAGCGCGCTCAAGCGGTAATCACCGCGTGGAAGGCGCTCAAAGATCAAATGAAGAAAGACCCCGGACTCAAAGCGGCAATTGATGCCGCCGCCATTAAAGGCGACTTGTCCGGTCTGAATGCCGTTCAGTACAAAGCAGTTGCTGACTTCCAACGCGCGGCCGCTCAGTTGGCTCCTGCAGCAATGGTTGAAATCAACCGAGGATTGTCGGCTGGCGCAATTCGCGCGGCCGGCGTCAAATTCGCCTCAATGGAACTTGATTCGCTGCCGGGTCTTAAAGCCGGTATCAATCAGGCCGAATCTGCCGTTGCTCAACTTGAGAAAGACTCGCAAGAAATTTATCAGACGGCGGCAGAAAAACAGAGTTCTTTGTCAAGAGAAGTAGCGGATTTCCAAAAAGGAAACGTCTACGCACCGTTGCAGTCTGATATCAGCCTACCAAGCGCCCCAGCGTCCGGCGGCGGCGTTAAAAATTGGGAAGACCTGTAACAATGGACGTACGAATGCCAGATGGGACGATCATTCGGAATGTGCCAGACGGCACGCCGAAAGATCAGATCCTAGCCAAGTACCAGAAGTCACTAGGCGCGGCATCGCCCGAACCGACGGACGGCGGTTGGGCGGCTTCATCGGCTCCTGCTGCTGCGCCACCAGCGAAACCCGACAAACCGTGGAGCGCTTCCACCGCAGGCGCGAAGTTCGCTGGCGTTGCGTCGAAATTTGCTGGATTGGTTCCTATGGCCGGCGGCCTGATGGAACAAGGCATAGAGTCTGCGGTCACCGGCCGCCCGATGAATTGGGAAAAGGCAGCGCCGAAGCAAACTCGCTTCCCTGGCGCACCGGAAGACCAATACAGTCCAGAGGCTTTGCAGCAGCAAACCGCTCAGATGGAGAGAGCAAAGCCCGTCTCTGAGGCTGTTAGCGCCGTCTATGAACATCCGTCTTTGCTCAAAGAGATCCCGGGCAAGATTCGATCGGCTTGGCAAGCCAAGATGTCTATTGGCTGGAACGGTGATGTGGGCCAATCGTTTGATTGGGGTCAAGCCGTGGGCGATGCTGTGATTGCTGTAGCGGGAACTGTTGCTCTTGGTGGTGGACTGCTGAAAGTGATTGGCAGTCGCGCCGTTGACAGTTTCACCAAGCAAGAAATTCAGATGATGAATGACTTGCTGAAGCAGGGCAAAAAAGCAGAAGTTGACGCTATCCTCAAAAAGCGCGTGGGTGAAATCCGCGACAACATCAACGACACCCAGAAGGTTGTTGACTGGCGATCGGAGGAGGCGCGGAAGGCGCAACAACGTCATCAAGACTCCATGCATGAGCGACGCCAGAAGCACGAAGCGAGCATGAATGATCTCAATCGGCAGATCGCAGAAGCCGAGCAGGGTCTCAACACCAAGAAAGCCAATGAACTGAAGGCGATCCGCGATGAGCGCGCCGAACGGGAATTGCGCTCGCACGAAGAGCAGCGTCAACGGCAGCAGGAACTGAACGACGCGCACGAAGCCTCAATACGGAAAGCCAACCAAGAGTTGGCTGATGCCCGTGAAGCGGCCGAGAAATTGGAAAACGCAGAGAAACTGAAACTGACAGAAGCCGAGCAAAAGAAGTATCGGCGCCGGCTCAGCAAGTACGTCACTCGCAGCAACAGCGAGGCGATCGCCAAGACGGCGGGTTTCCCAGGCGCTGACGGTAAAGTCGTACAAGGCAATCCGAAGGACTCGCTCAGTTCTCGCATCGTGGCGTTCTTTCAGGGACGCATGGAAGAAGAACAGAACAAGATCAAAAACAACACGATCTACAAGGATTTGTTTGGTCGAATTGGCGAACTGCGGAATCAAGGCGAAACGTGGGGCAGCAGTCAGGCCGGCAGAGAGTTGCTGGCTGAATTGCGATCCGATCGTTGGGTTCAGGCTCATGCCGGCGAAAGCGACATATCAACCTATATGCGGAATCAGATCCGCAGGGTTGTCGGGCTGTTAGAACAAGAGCCGCGGCCGATCCACAACGAAGAAGGCGAGACGATCAAGTTCCCGTCTGTCCCGGTCGTGGGCGAAGAAGTCACCAACGTCGTGTCAGAACTTAACCGCACGGCTTGGCAATTGAGCGAAACAAACCCGGTTCGCGCCGGCGAACTCCGCAAATTGGCGTCTCGCATTGAAGGCGGCCTACGAGACTTTGTTGGCGAAGAGTTTATGCCGCGTGAGAAGTGGCGCGCGTTGATGGAGGAGACCAACCGCTTAGAGCAGTTGCCAGTCTCCCAAGCCGCCATTGGTCGCAAAGGCGCGGACTTCATCGCGGTGGACAAGCGCGCTCGCAAGACCGACATTGAGGATGTTGAAAGCGTTGTCTTTAAAGGCAGCGACCACATCAATCAGTTGCAGTCTTTCATGCCACCTGAGCAATTCGCTGAGTTTCTTGATCAGCATTTGGCGAACACGTTTGCCAACATGACCTCCAAGGAGTTGCGCGAGGCCATCAAGAGCAACGGCAAACTCAGTTGGATTGACCACATTAACCAGCCAGCATTGCGCGGCCGCATTGAATCGTATTTGGTTGACCTAGAAAGACAGGAAGGCATCTACGACCATGCGGCGGCAAACGCGACCAAACTGGAAGAATCGTTAGCCAATCACGAAAGCAATCTCGCCAAAGAGTTGCAGAAGATCACGGCTGCGAAAGAAAAGACGATTGCAGAGGCAGGCAAGGAGTCCCGGGCTGCCATCTCCCAAGCCAACGTGGAAGCGACCGGCAAGGGTAAGGCGCTGACATCGGCTGGCAAAGCCGAGCGGTCCAATATCAAGGCCGAGGCGGCTAAGAGAGAAACCGCTCTGGCGGCCGCTTTGGCTCCCGAGGAACGGGCGGTCGCTGAATTGCGTGGTGCACGGTCGGCACAGCGTCGAGCTGGTACGGAAGCGGCGCACGTTGAGAAAACAGAAACCCGTCGCCTTCGCCAAGAGGGCCGCGAGGTGGAGCGGCGCAATACCGCCGACAAGGCCGACATCAAACTCAACACGCAAATCGCTGATAACATTGAGAGAATCATCTTTTCGCGCAACCCGGAAAAGAACGCTGCTCGGTTTAAAATGTGGAAAGATCGCTTGGTATCGTCCGGCGTCATGTCCGAATCCGAAGCGGCTGAACTGGAACAAATGATGGATCAGGACGCAGCCGATTACGTCAACCGCAAGGCGGCGTATCGCGCTCAGAAGCGTTGGAACGACATCAAGCGCAAGATGATCGGCGGCGCGGTCGGCGCGGTCGGCCTCGGCGGTGCGGTGGGGCTTTACGAGACGGGCAAGTCCTTCCTTGATATTCCCATCACCCGCGGTTCGGAGGCGACCCCGTGAGCAAAAAGCCCGACGATCTAGAAGAAGGTCGTAAGATCATCTTGGCGCTGATGAAGTCGGCTGACAACTTTGAGGACAAACTGAAGGCGTTTGACCGCTGGGTAAAGTTCCAAGAGTTAGTGCGCCGGCAGAAAGCCGGGGCGATGGGAACTGGGTTTGAGGACCTGGGTGAGAGTGAAAACGATTTATAAGGGGTGTTTATGGACGGTGTTGAGCTGTTGACGGTGATTCACGCGGCGACCCGCATCCTTGCGGTTCGTGTGATGACTATGGTATGCCTCGTCATGGTTTTCGGGCTATTCTGCTGGGCAATGTACCTCGGTACGCCTGTTGCGGTAGCCACGGCGGCGGGGTTTGGACTCATCATTTTCCTGCCTGTGCTTGCCACAGACCGCAGGACTGGAGGCGGCAATGGTACGGAAAGTTAAGTCTACGGAGTCGATGGAAGGCGCTATTGGCGAGATGAGCCGGAAGCAGGCTCTGCGCGTCAGCGGCGGCACGGTGCTGCGGTGGAAGGAGCCGACGAGCAATCGCGCTCTGTTCAACACGCAGTTCGTTCACGACTACAGTCAGTTTCAGAAACTGACGCCCGACATTCGTAAGGGCATCCTGATTGAAGCCAGCAGCGGCCCGAAAAAGAGTAAGACTCGCTCAAATGACAACCGCCAGTCGATCAACCCGTCCTGCAACCGCTCGCAGGTGTTCGGCTCGATGAAGGGCGTGTTCTTAGGTTCGTCCAGCGATCAGAAGGGGAATTACTAATGGCTCTGACAGGCGCGTTTTTGCCACAGGCCAACACGGTCAACGTGGCGATCAGCAACACGAGTGCCAACGTCGCGTTGGGCGCGGTGTTTGGCACGACGGGCAACCAGGTGCGCGTGCATAACTCATCGTCCAGCACGGTGTTTGTTGCGTTTGGCGGTAGCAACGCGGCGACGGCTTCGGTCTCGACCAGTTTGCCGCTGCCTCCCGGCGACGTTGAAGTGTTCACGACGCCGCAGGGCACGACGTACATCGCCGTGATCGCAGCCGCTGCTGGCGGCACTCTCTACGCCACCTTGGGAGAAGGCGTGTGACGGTACGTTATCTGGGCTACAAGGCAGAGCGTCGGCGGCGGTATAACTCGCAGCCTGCTCCTGTGTTTACGCAGGACTTCACCACGGGTGGTGGAGGCGCTCTGCCGCCCGGATCGACGTTCAGTCGGGGTACTATTGGCACGCTGTACAACTCGCAGGGGTTGGTGGCGTATGCGCCGTCGAACTTGTTGTTGCAGAGTCAGGCGTTAAACCTAAGTCCTTGGGTAACGCAACCAAATGTCACGCTGACTTCAACAAATACAGGCGTGGCTCCTGACGGTACGTTAACAGCAAGTTTGTGGACGTTTTCTGGTACGTCTAACAATAGCATTTATCAAAGTTATAACACCGCAGTCAATCAAACATTGACTGGATCTGTTTATCTAAAAGGTCAGGCAGGTCAAACCATTAGTGTTTCGTGGCAACCGTTTTCAGGATCGGCGGTCTTTACGGTTTGGACGTTAACGGGAAATTGGGACAGAGTTTCTGCTACCGCTACTAACGGCGCGACAGCGGGTTCAGGCAATTTTGCGATTAGCGTAACCGCAGGACAAACTGCTACCGCAGTTTATGTCTGGGGCGCTCAACTAGAAGCCTCCCCCACCGCCACGACCTACACCCCCACGACCACCGCTGCCGTCTACGGCCCTCGGTTCGACTACGATCCGACAAACGTGTTGCAACAGAACTTTCTGCTGAATTCTGGAAATTTAAGCGCCGGAACTTGGAACACCAACAACCTTGTTGTTGCAAACAACGTGTTACAGGCTCCTGATGGAACTTACACAGGAGCATCTATAACAGCGCCTGTGACCGGGTTCGCTTATCTGAGCACGAACCCACCAGTTGCTTACAATTCCGCAACGACGTTAACGTATTCGGTGTTTGTAAAAGCAAACACAATTTCGCAATTGTATATTGGTTTGTACGACACTAGTTTTGTCGGAACATCTGCATCGGCGGTAGTGCTGTCTGGGCCGGGAAGTTTAGTCAACGTCACCGGATCGTTGTATTCGTTAACCGGATTGTCTACAACGCAATGGACTCAGGTTGCAGTCACCCGCACCGGATTTGCGGCGGCGGTGCAGTTGTATATTTACCCAAACAACAACGCTTCTACCCCTGCGGGTGGATCAATCGGCATTTGGCAACCTAACGTAAACCAAGGTTTTACCGCTCTCCCCTATCTCCCCACCACCTCAACTCCGCAAACCGTCTGCGCCCCCATAGGTTTGTTGATTGAGGAAACGCGGACGAATTCGGCGTTGTACTCGCAAGACCTGACAAACGCCACGGGTTGGAGTGCGTCTCTAAACGTGACCATTGCTAACGCATCAACGACGGCTCCTGACGGAACCGGAACGGCAAGTTACGTTCTTGCAAATACAACAAATGGTCAGCATTGGATAGAAAACGCATACATTTGTGCGGCAGGCACAACGTACACGCTCAGTTGCTATGCCAAAGCACTCGGATCAACAAGCGCCACCACGCTTGGTTTGGGGTTTGCTTATAACTCACAGGGTGGAAATTTCAATCTGCTGACTGGAGCAATTACTTCAACTTCGATTGGCGCAACTACATCCATTAAAAATGTTGGCAACGGATGGTATCGCTGCGCTGTCACTTATACCCCTACTTCACTAGGCGCTATTCTTGTTCAGCCCGGAGGATTACTTAGTTCGTTTGCTGGCGACAATGCGTCTGGTATTTATGTCTGGGGTATGCAAATAGAAATTGGTGTATTTGGTACCTCCTACATCCCGACCACATCGGCGGCGGTGGGGAGGGCTGCGGATGTTTTGTCACAACCCATTTCCTCAATCCCGTACTTCAGCGCAACGGCAGGTACGTTTGCTATAACGTACAGCCTTGATGAAGGTGCAAACTCCGGAAGTCCCGCTGCATTTACGATTGGCCCAAGCGGCACATCGTCAGGATTTAACACAAGCGGCGGCGGTGCAGCGCAATGGTGGAACGGCAGCACAAACATCATTACGACAAACGGATCTACAAATTGGGCGCTGCCTCGCAAAGAAGCATTTGCCTATACCGCATCCAGTCGCGCAATTTGTCAAAACGCAGGAACCGTTGCGACGGACGCCAACGTCCCTTGGGGAACGCTTGGAACAACTTTTGATTGGGGCAGCGGTTACGGCATATCGCAATGGATCAACGGTCACATCCGCTCGTTCAGTTACTTCAACTACGCGCTGACTAACACGCAACTTCAGCAGGTCACGACGTAATGGGTACCGTCGTTCACGGCCCGTTCAATACGTCAGGCACGGACACCGCGCCGTCCGGTACTACGTCTGTCACCATCCAACTCTGGGGTGCAGGCGGCGGCGGTGCGCGTGACACGGCAGGTAACGTCGGCTCTTCCGGTGGCTCTGGCCCGTACATCACCCAGACGGTTGCGTGTACCCCCGGTACGGTGTTCACTCACACCATTGTCGTGGGTGGCCTCGGGCGAACGGGTACTGACGGCCCCGGCGCTCCCGCTCTTGCCGCAACAACCTGTACTGGCACAGTCACAAGCGGAACAATCGCCCTCAGTTGTGCGGCAGGGCCAGGTGGCCCGATTCTGGGAACAGCGCCGACTGCGGCGGTCGCCACAAGTACCGGAACAGCAACCCCCGCTGCGGTCGCCACAATCGGCAACGTCTATGCGGGTACGGTTAATTCCAACGGCCCCGGCGCTCCCAATGGCGGCGGCGACCAGACAACCGCAGGCGGCGTGGGTACAACCCCCGGCGGTGGCGGCGCGGCGTGGCAGAACACCTCCGCAGGCAACGGCGGTAACGGCGCTCCGGGGCAGGTGACGTACACTTACACCACAAGCGGCGGCACGACCGCTCTGATGTACTATCAATCCAATCGACTCATTGCAATCTAGGAGAATGACATGGCTGGCAACGGTTTAATGTATATCGCTTCGTTCAATAACTTGTCAGTGACCAACGCCGCGCAAGATCTTTGGCAGGTGACGGCGGCAACGACCGCCTCGGTATTGATTCACTCGGTGCGCGTCACGTTCACCCCGACCATCACCTCGGGTGTGGCGCAGGACGCTCGTTACACCATCGGTTGGGCGCTGCGAACCGCTGCCGGATCGGGCGGTACTGCCGCGACCACGACCACCACGGGCGGTACGCAGTTGGCTCCGGTCAACAAGCGCAACAGCACGGCCCCGGTTTCAACGTGGACTCGCCAAGTCACAACCATCAACGGCGTAGGTAACACGCTGACCTCGGACAACGTGTCGGTCATCGTCCCTTACGAACGCATCTACACGCCGGATCAACGCATTGTTCTCCCGGCAGCGGCCTCGGGTTCTTACCTTGGCCTTTGGTTGGCGACCGCTCCGGGTGCAGCCTATAGTTGCTCCACGGAAATCTATTTCGAGGAAATCTAATATGGTTGGGGCCGGGGGCTAGTCCCTCGGCCCTTAATCAAAGGTGCAGCAGTGGGCGGCATGGTTCCGGTACAGTCTACAACGACGGTGCTGTACTCGGAGTGGACGGGCTTCCCTCGCGGCCCGAACCCGTCACAGAGTTTGTTGTTTGGCAGGCCGCAGGTCACACAGCCGAAACAGCCGTGGCTCGCGTACACCACGCCGCGCAGACCTACGATTGAAGCCGAACAAGACACGGCGCAACGGCATACGCAGTTCTACAACGTCGCCGCTCGCACGACCACGGTCACGCAGCCGTGGATGGCTTACACAACGCCTCGCAAGCCTACAGTGGAGGCAGAGCAAGACTTAGCGCAGCGTCGCAGTCAGTTCTACAACCCCCCGTATCAAACGGTTGGTCAGCCGTGGATTGCGCTGACGGTTCCGCGCAAGCCTGTCGTTGAGGCTGAACAAGACACCGCACAACGTCGTATTTGGTTCTACAACCAACAGACAACGACGGTCTCGGGTACGGTCGCCATTCAGGGCTACACGACCAACGTCCTGTATGAGGCGAACACGGGGTTTCCGCGAATCCCGCCGCCGTCGCAGCAACTGTTGTTTGGCAGAACAACGCCAACGGCCCCAACGCCGCAGCCTTTCTACGCCTACAAGTGGGCGAACCCGCCCACGGTCACGGCTGAGGACTACAGCACCTATCGGACGCCTGCCAACTTCCAGTTGTTCGTGCAGCCGCCCGTGGTCAACGGCACGGTGGGCGTTCTGGCCTACAGCGCCAACGTGCTGTACGAAGCAAACACCGGATTCCCACGGACGCCCGTCGATAACAGCCTGCTACTGTTCAACCGCACGACGGTCACGCGCACTCAGCCGTTCTATGCGTACAACTGGGGCAAGCCCCCGGTCGTTACCGCTGAGGAATACACGCCCCGGACGCCGATCAACTTCTGGTCGTTTGTTCAGCCTGCGCCCATCAACGGCACGTTGGCGTATTTGGCGTACCAGACCACCGTTCTACATGAAGCCAACACGGGCTTCCCACGGCAACCGGATCAGACCGCTAACCAGGCTCTGTTCTTTAACCGCACGGCTATCACGCCGACCGTCACGCAGCCGTTCTATGCCTTCCATTGGCAGCAGCCAGTCACGGTCGAGGCCGAACCGTATCGGGTAACGTCGCCGTTCCCGTGGCAGTCGTTCTACTACCGCAATCCGTTACTCACCATCTGGCAGGCCACTTACCAGGTTGTGAACGACAACATGATTGTCTACCCGATTGAATGGGTGACATCGCCCACGATCCCGTGGGGCTATGTGGTCAGCCGTACGCCGTACCCAGACGCCTCACAGCCGAACTGGACGTACATCAAGATGACGGCTTCCCTTGGGCCAGCCGCGCCTATCGGGTACGCCACCGTTCCCAACATCGTCCTGCTCCGGTCGTACGACGCAATCACAGGTCTGGCAGCGCTTTCCCTCAACTCAGGTACAGTCTTTCCCAACATCGTCCTGCTCCGGTCGTACGACGCAAGCACAGGTCTCGCGGCGCTTTCCCTCAATTCAGGTACAGTCTCGTACGCCAACAGCGGCACGGTTCCGTTTGGCTACGTCATCAGCCAGTCGGTCACGGCAGGCACGGTTGTGCCGACCGGAACGTCGGTCTCTTATGTGGTCAGCCTGGGGCCGGTCGCTACCACGGTATATATCAGCGTCCCGTCTGTTGTGGGGTTGAGCCTGTCTTCGGCGCTGTCCACGCTGGTGGCAAACAGCCTGATTGTTGCGCCGTCTGTTTATCAAGCGAGCGCTCAGCCTGCTGGGACGGTTCTGTCGCAGTCCGTTGCCGCCGGAACAAACGTGCTGCCGTGGACAACAATCAGTCTGGTAGTCAGTTCAGGAACGGGCGGGAGTGTGACGTACGTCACAGTTCCGAACATTGTTGGCGTCACCCCGGCGGTTGCTAACTCCAGCCTGCTGGCTTTGGGGCTTGCGCCGCTGTCCCAAACGTATGTTTATTCGGCGGTCTCGGCTGGCTTGATCGTGTCGCAGACGGTTTTGGCTGGATCGTCGGTCGCCGTGGGGTCGAATGTCGGGTACTCGGTCAGCATCGGGCCGCAACCTGTCACGCCAACAGTCACGGTTCCGAACGTGGTCGGCGTAGCGGTTGATGCTGCCAAGGCAACGCTGGTCAACGCCAACCTGATTGTTGGCCCTGTCACCTACGCGGCATCGGGAACGGTCACGGCGGGTAACGTCATCTCGCAATCCCCGGCGGCAGGTACGTCTGTTAACCTGTGGGCCACCGTCACCATCATAGTGAGTTCAGGATGAGCAGAGACTTAGACCTTCTGAAGCCCGAGTTTCGGCCCATGATCGACGGGTTTCTTGCTGACGTTAAGTCGGCAGGCATCGACATGATTGTGACTTGCACCTACCGGACTGGTGCGGAACAAATGGCGCTGTACGCTCAGGGTCGAACAGCCCCTGGCCCCATCGTCACAAACGCCAAGGCAGGACAGTCGGCCCACAATTACGGGTATGCTGTCGATGTTGTGCCGCTTGTTAACGGCAAGTGCTGTTGGGATGACAAAGCTCAGGTGTGGCAAGAGATCGGCAAGATCGGACAGTCACACGGTCTTGAGTGGTATGGCGCTCCGGGGGCAGTATTCCCTGAGACGCCGCATTTTCAAATGCCAAATTGGCCTTCAAAAATCTAGGAGATTCCCATGTCGTTTTTTCAGAGCATTGAGCAGGATTTCGCCGCCGTGAAGGCGTGGTTCAACGGCAGTTCCATCGGTCAGGCTATCGAAGCCGACTACCGGAGCGCGGTTGCTGAGTTGGAAACGGTTGCGACCGCAGACCTTGAGAACGCGGTGAAGGTGATCGGTCTTGCGGCCCTCGGCGGTCTCGCCACGGGCGGCACGGCGGGTGCGATTGCGGCTGGCATCGCCTCGGCTGAGACTGAGTTCAAGACCATCGGCAAGGATGTGACGGTTAAGACCCTCAACACCCTCGTCTCGACGGTCGTGAACCAGGTCAGCGCTCAGACGGCTCCAACCCCGGTAGTTCCCCCGGCGGTCTAAAAAAAAGCCCCCGAAAGGGGGCTTCTCTTATCGGGTTTTCTGCCACTCCCGAACGTCAGCGAGGTAATACCGCACCGGGTTACCTCGCGCGATCAGTCGGTGATATTTCGGCCCTTTGCCTTTGTACCGCCAGTTCGCCAGAGTCTTCACGCTGCACCCCAACCGAGCGGCGAGTTCCTCGGGGGTAAGTGATTTACCTTTTTTCATACGCCACACATCCCTTCGCATTCGTTGTTAAACATATCTACTTGCACGTGGCTTGGAACGTCTTTGAAATCCACTTCGTCTAACGGCTTCAGCGTTGAGTGCAGAAAAACTTCACCCCGTAACTTCGCCGTTCCCGTGGCCTGATTTGCCGCTCGTCGCAAGTCGTAATCGAATTTGACGGCACGCTCAAATTCTTTAGGTTCCTCGTCTTGCAATCGCTTCCATTCTGCGTCGGAATGAAATGGGCAGAACACGCACGCCGATCTCGGGGGGGTTGGATAGTTATGATTTCTCATCCAAGTTAAACAATCGTCGCGCGTCATACGCAAATCAATCAAAGGCCAATAATTTTCACACCACGGGTGCCGCGACGGTTTCATGCGTTGAAATTCATCAAGACTGATTCCAATAGCGGTTTTGCACATCACCGTTTTACAACCGCGTTTTACGTTTGCTAGTTGCCGTTGTTTTTTGATGATTGCCAGGATTTTGTAATCCGCGGTGCAGCGACGGCCCATCAACCCTTTGCCGTTCCCGCTTACAAAAAAAGCAGGAACCAACCCTTTGATATAGGTGTTCCCGGTTTTCTTGGAAACGCGCGTCGTTATTGCATCGTTCGCAAGATTCCCCGTAGAAACTCTGTACACGGGAAACGGCAATTGTTTTTCCAACCAATCAAGCCACGTATATACGCTTTCCGGTTCAGCCTGTGTGTCTGCAAAAATCGCGGCATCAAACGGTTCAACGTCACCGTGTGCAGACATCAAAGCCAGGGTGCTGGATTGGACCCCAGCACCCAATGACAGGATACGCATCATTAGAACAAGTCCTCTGATTGCATCGGAGGCTCCTCAGACGGCGGTGGAGCGGCCTTCAACGCATCCAGCACCTTCGGCCGCTTGCGTGGCGCAGGCGGTTCCACGGGCGTCTCAGGAGCCACTTCGGCCGTCGGCTGAGTCACGGCCTGTTCCTCCTCTTCAGGATCCCGTAGCGCGTCCACAATCATCTGATCCAAGATCGGCAGACGCTTCTTGAGGCGGTGCAGCACCGACTTCTGCGCCATGCGGTCGTACCAGACCTTCCAAGGGCCGCCATCGCCCGAGCGGCTGCTGCTTCGTACCTTGTCAATCTCTTCGATTGACATCGTCTCCACGTACGTGCGCGTGCCTACCTGAGCCACGGCCATCACGCCGACCAGATTGCCCCGGTCACCGAACACGACCGGACGGTGCATCACGTGTTGCCCGTCATCGTCGTTCCAGACTTCAATCTGGTCTTTCTCGTACACGCTCACCGCGTACGTCGGGATGCCGGCCTTACCCAACTGATGGATGATGCCTTCAACCATCGGCATGAAGCGCACCGCCTTCACCCAATTGTTGCCCATTTTCTGGTTGAAGATAACCAGCGCACCCTGCTTGCCATCAGGCAGCAATCCGTCGGCGGCCGCGCGGCAGATCGCGTTGTACAGCGACTGACGATCACCCTGAAGGATGTCCGGGTTCTGCTGGATCGCTACCATCGTCGTGCGCGTGAACCGATCCTGCGACACGTTCGGAGGCAGAAGTTGAGCCACCTGCTGCTTGAAGCCGGTGGACTGGATAGCCGTCAGGATTTCCTGAACGGCGGGGAGGTTGTTGCTCATTACTTGCCCTTCTTCTGAGTGATACGGAAGTTGCGGTATGCCTTGCGGGTGTAGGCCGGGATTTCGGCCTCTGCCACAACGCCAGCGCTGATGGTGAAGTTCTCGCCGGCAATCACGCGCTCGGCGTCGCCGATCAATTGCAGCAGTTTCGCCTTCGCGCTCTTCTGGCGCTCCTCTGCGCCGGCCTTGAGCAGCCCAGCATCGGCGTATTCCTTGCACAACTCGGTGACCTGCTGAGCCTCTGGACTGTCGCCTTGAGCGTCCAGAACCTTGTCAGGCGTCGCGAAGGCGTACAGGCGCGCAATCATGGTAGCGTCCTGCGGCAACTGGATCGGCGGCACGCGGTTGGCCTTAACGTCTTTCCAGAATGCTTTGGTGGCGTCTTCCAGAATCTGGCCGATCTCTGGGTCGCGCTCACGCACCAACAACTTGAGGCTGTTGCCGCCCACCAACACGCCGATCGCGGCCCACGACCGTTCGATCACGTGCAACTGGTGCTGCACCTGCAACTCAATATGTCCTGGCGCTTCAAGACCGTCGCCGTCATTTGTCCAATTGCGTTTGAACGCCAGCCAGTCCACATTCTTGATCTCAAGGATGCCCGGGCCGAGGTCGGTGTACATTGCCTGGAGCACCTTATCGTCGGGCGTCGCGTCTTCTTTGATTCCGACGATCTCGTAATCAAACGACGAGCCCATGCCTGTGCCGTCACGGCTGACGTACGCCGACAGTTTGCGAACCTTGACGCCGTAAACGTCAGCGATGGCACGGGCGATGGCTTCTTCCATCCGCAAACCCCACTCCATGCGCTCGGACGCTTCAAACTCGGTGACGGCGTCCAACTTTTTGGCGTGAAACAATTCAAAAGCGGTGAGGTACGGGCTCAAGCCTTTCAGCGCGCACGACTCTGTGCTGCTGACATACTTGTGTCGCAATTGCAGCCACTCTTCGCGGCTCTTCGGATGATGCATCGTCATTCGGTGTCTCCTTCGTCTTTTGTTTCGGTCGGCATCGGCTCAACCCGCTCGGTTGATTCAGGTATCAGCAGGTGAAGGCCGTGATCAATCGTGATCTTCCCGGTCTTCCAATCAATGATGAACGCTCGTAAATCAACATCCATAAAAACACCCCTTGCGTTTGGTGAGATGCGAGAATATTCTTTCCCTCAACTTCCGTCAACATCCCGAGTGAGGAAAATGAAACTCAGGCCGTATCAGGAACTGAACCTTCAAGCGTTGCGCGAGTCGTATCGAACCGGGCACAAAGCCCCTTTGTTTGTCGGCCCGACTGGGTATGGCAAGACGGTGCTGTTCGCTCACATCACGCGCAACGCCGTTGACCGGGGCCGGCGCGTGATGATCCTTTGCCATCGCGCGGAATTGATTGATCAGATCGTTACCGCATTGCGCGCCGTCAACATTGTGCCGTGCATCATCGCGCCCGATCAGCCCGAGTTTGATGCGCGCGTGTATGTCGCATCTGTATGGACGCTACACAATAGGTTGAGTCGTTACCCCACTCCAGATCTATTAGTGGTAGATGAGGCGCATCACGCTGTTCAGAAAACGACATGGGGGAAGATCATGTCGTTCTGGCCGAACGCGCACCGGCTCGGTGTGACCGCGACACCAATACGCTTGTCAGGCGAGGGATTGGGTGAGATGTTTGATGACCTCGTCATCGGGCCGACCACGCAAGAGTTGATTGACGGTGGTTACTTGAGTCCGGTGACGGTGTACGCCCCGTCTACGGCCGACATTACGGGTGTTAAGAAAAGGGGTGGTGACTATGTCCTCGCAGAACTTGAAACCGCCATTACGAAGTCAGGTGTGGTTGGTGATGCCATCACGCACTACAAACGCCTTGCTGCTGGCAAACGTGCTGTCGTGTTCTGCGTATCCGTGGAACACGCCAAAGCAATCTCAAATGCATTTAACCAAGAGGGAATCCCAAGTGAAAGTATTGATGGATCGCTTGATAGTGAAGAGCGCAAGCGTAGGATCAACGATTTTCGACAAGGACTTTGGTGCTTACGTCGTGCGACTTGGTGTCAGAAGGTTTTGATCTCCCAGCCATTGAGGTCGGAATATCCCTACGCCCTACCGCGTCAGAGGGACTCTGGCTTCAGCAAGTTGGACGATGTCTTCGTACCGCAGATGGAAAAACGAATGCAATCATTCTTGACCACGCCGGTAACACCCACCGACACGGGCTCCCGACCGACGAGCGCGAGTGGTCGCTCCAAGGCCGCCAAAAGAAAGAAGGCAAGGAAAAAAGTGATTCCGTCCGAACTTGTAAGCATTGCTTCGCTTGCAGCCCCTCTGCGGCATCGGCGTGTCGCGAGTGCGGAGAGCCCTTCCCCATCAAAGCCCGTAAAGTCGAAACGCGCGACGGCGAATTGTCCGAGGTCACTAAAACCACGCGAAAACAACGCCAGCGAAACGACGCCGCCACGCTGGAGGGATTGATCGAACTCGGCCGCCTGCGGGGTTACAAAAACCCCGTGGGTTGGGCGCATCATGTTTATCACGCACGACAAAACAGAAACTACAAGGAGACCCGGTATGGCCGGTAAAACACAAACAGGGCGC
>Ga0207955_1000083_pt1 | contig 34598 bp, 35 predicted proteins | sample CryBogCBE29Jun09_FD_184563 | JGI IMG/M metagenome (GOLD analysis project Ga0207955, IMG submission 184563) | Freshwater microbial communities from Crystal Bog, Wisconsin, USA - CBE29Jun09 (SPAdes) (version 2) | ecosystem: Environmental > Aquatic > Freshwater > Lake | place: Crystal Bog... | reverse complement strand
ACTCACTCAGCGAGTTCGATCTAAAGCTCGTCAAAGACGGCCAGATGAACGACACTGTGAAGACTATTGCAGTTCTCATTAGCGAACCTTGCGCTCCTGCGAAACTTCAACTCATTGGCGCAGTTGCCCGAGCTAACAACGTCAAAGTTGTGCGAGGTCAATACCAAAAGCGTTCATCAAAGAATGCAGTGCCGAATGACTGGCGCACTAAAGAGCCAATGCGAATTCTTAGCTCTGACAACAAGTCAGTTAACTATCGCACAGCGTGGCTCACAGGTTTCACTCGAGACATTGACGCAGTGACAATGCTGTACACATCAATGCTCATTCAAATCAACGCAACGCTTGCGAAAGAAGACATTCCTGCGTACGTTAATCGTGGCACATTCATGAGTCACTTCATTCAAGGTTTCGCTACGACTGTGCGCGTACGTCTCGCAAAGGCAAAAGGCATCAGCGAAAAAGAGCTCATCGATGAAGCGCGTGAAAACGGCCACGACATGCTCCCCATTCTTAAGTCTCGTCTCAAGCAAGTCGAAGCAGAGTACGAACGAATGTGGGCTGGAAGCTTGTCGACTGGACGAGGTGGGTACAACCGCACATCAACTGGCGGCTTCAATGCTGGTAGTACCGCAGGCGGTCGTGCTGACATCGGACAAAAGGGCGTAGGAGGCATAGGTGCACTTGGGAGAGGAGGCAACTGATGGCGCTAGTTGGTAACCTTGGCGACAATCAGCGGAAGGTGTATGAAGCCCAAGAGGCCATTAGACCTTGGCGTCAATTTGACACGTTGGATGAAATTCAAACGTGGCTCGATTCACTTAGTTCATCGAATTGGTGGGCGTCTCGTTACCCGGACATCACGCGTATCGAAGCGACGGCAAGTCCTTCACGCGTGTGCTCTGTTGCGCGACAACATCTCGATGAGCATTACGGCATCATCGCTTTGACGCCTGAGGGAATGAATGAGCGAACTGTGCTCCATGAAGTGGCGCATTGCGTCGCACCTCCGAACGCAAAGCACTCAGGCGCGTGGGTGCGCGAGTTTCTTGTGCTCACGTCATTGGCGTTAGGCGTCGAAAAATATCTCGAGCTCTATAACGCATTTTCGATGTACAACGTTGACCTCGGTTGATAAGATAAAGACCCGACGAAAGGACAAACATGCAAACATTTCTCCCATACGAGAATTTCACTCGTGTCGCGCAGGTGCTCGACATGAAACGTCTTGGCAAGCAGCGCGTTGAAACGTTGCAAGTAATCAAGGCGCTCAGTGACCCTAACTACGGTTGGCGTAATCACCCAGCCGTAAAAATGTGGCGCGGTTACGGCCCAACGCTTTTTGCTTATCAAGAAGCAATTTGCAATGAATGGACATCACGCGGCTACAAGGACACGTGCCTCGAGAAGTCACGCGAGGCTGTTCGTCCACTTTACGACACTGACAATTTTCACACTCCCGACTGGCTCCGCAACCCAGCACTGCACTTAAGTCATCAAAGCAATCTCATTCGCAAGTTGCCTGAGTTTTACCGTCCCATCTTTGGTGATGACGTTCCAGACGACCTCGAATATGTGTGGCCTGTGTGATGTGCACTAATTTGTTTTCGCAACGCATTAACTTGTTATGATTACTTCATCACGCGTCATTGAACGCATTATGGAGGATGAAACAAAGATGCCTAACATTTCAGACGAACTCACCGCAGCCGTGCAGGACGTCGGACGAAAGCTACGAGAAATTCGTATGCAACGAGGACTTTCACAAGCGGAGATTGCGAACATCATCGGCGTTCGTCAGCCAATCATTAGTCGCATTGAAAAAGGAACGCACATTCCTACGTGGCGTAATCTCGAACGCATCTCTCGTGCGCTTGACGCAACGCTGAGCGTCGATGTGACATCATCACAACGCTAAGTCGGTGTCAACACGATAAGCCAATGCGTTCGTTACGCAGTTCACGTGTAAGATTGTTGTATGTCTGACGAAATCAAAGACGTCACAATTCTTCCCAACATTTGCGCACACGTTAGCGCACGTGGGAAAAAGTGCACAACTCGCGCAGTTGAAGGCTATCCGCTTTGTCATACGCACTTGAGTAACGCATCAGTGCAAGAGATTGCGCTTGTGCGTGGCAAAGACTTAGCGTTCGACAAGATGAGTGGGCCCATCATTGACAACCCACTCGAAGAACTCGCTGCGTTAGTTAGTGAAGTTGTTCTGTATAAAGATTATTGCGCCGAACAAGTCGCTAAACTTCGAGGCGAGCATCGTTACGAAGGACGCGCTGGCGAACAACTTCGCGCTGAAGTTGCATTGTACGAACGCAGCCTCGATCGCGTTGGTAAGCTTTTGATTGAGTGGTCACGCCTCAACATTGACGAACGACTCATGCGCATTGAAGAAGCGAAAGCAACTGCAATTATTGAAGTCATTCGTCGTTCGTTGATGTCTGCGGAACTCACTGAAGAGCAACGTAAAATCGCAGAGGACACAGCGATACGAGAACTACGAGCGTTGGAACGTGGCTGATAGCACAAAGATTCGAACGCGCAAGTCTGCGTTTGACTTAGCCGCAGACAAGATTGAGCACGATCGTAAGCAACTCGAAATTGCGCGTGACCCTGTGCAATGGATTCACGAAGTGCTCGGCGAAACGCCTTGGAGTAAGCAACGTGAAATTGCGTATTCAGTGCGCGATAACCGACGCACTGCAGTGCAATCGTGCCACGACGTTGGAAAATCGTACATTGCTTCACGGCTCGTTGCGTGGTGGATTAGTGCTCACCCGCCAGGAGAAGCGTTCGTCGTAACGTCAGCACCTACGTTCCAACAGGTGCGCGCAATTCTTTGGCGTGAAATCGGAAAAGCGCATACGAAAGGCAACCTCATTGGTCACACTAATGAAGTTGAGTGGAAAATTGGAAAAGAACTTGTTGGCTTTGGACGTAAGCCAAGTGACTACTCACCAACTGCGTTTCAAGGTATTCACGCGCGTTACGTTTTAGTCGTTCTCGACGAAGCGTGCGGCATCCCCGAATCGTTGTGGGACGCAGCAGACACACTCATCACTAACGACTCATCACGCATTCTCGCAATTGGTAACCCTGACGACCCAACGAGTGAATTTCAGAAAATCTGTCGTGAAGGCACTGACTGGAACAAGATTCGCATTAACGCATTTGACTCACCCAATCTTACGGGTGAAGAGATTCCTGAAGCAGTGCGCGAAGTACTCGTCTCTGAAACGTGGGTCGAAGAAAAGCGTAGGAAGTGGGGAGAGTCGCACCCATTCTGGCAATCAAAGGTGCTCGGCTTATTCCCATCGCAGAGTTCAACTGCGTTGCTCCCATTAAATTGGCTTCTCGAAGCAACACGACGCGACTTGCCTCCAGATGAAGATTCGAAAGTTGCGCTCGGCGTTGACGTCGCGCGCTTTGGTAATGACCGCACTGTTGTCGCAGTGCGTCAAGGCGGGCGAGGTCGTATCATTCACAACGTGAATGGAAATGACACGATGGAAACTGCAAGCAACGTACGACGCTTCATTAAAGCGTACAAAGCAGACATCACAGGTATTGACACCGTAGGTGTGGGCGGTGGTGTGTATGACCGACTTTATGAAGAGAATGAATCAGTTTTCGAAATGGTTGCATCAGGACGCGCAAAAGACTACGCAACATACGCAAACAATCGTGCTGAGTGGTATTGGAACTTTCGCGAAGCTCTCGAGCGTGGTGAAGTTGACTTAGACGAAGAAGACGAAGACCTCATTTCTGAATTGGCAGGAATGCAATTCAAGATTGACGCTCGTGGACGCATCCTCGTTGAAAGTAAAGAAGAAATGAAAAAGCGAGGACTTCAATCTCCTGACCTCGCTGACGCATTAGTCATGGCGTTTGCAGCGCCTGCGGACCAAGACTGGAACGCAGCGTATGGCATTACGCTATGCGTTGGATGTAATCGTGGCTTCTTATCAGAGTCGCGTAATTCATGCCCATATTGTGGAAAGAAGATTGACTAACAATGAGTCGTTTAGTGCGCAACAAAAAAGTAAAACAACAAAGTGTAGAATCAACAATAAGTTTCGAAGAGTTCGAAAAGTTGAAGTGTTCGCATTGCGGAGGCGCACATTTACGTGCGTGTCCGAGAGTGAAAAGAATGCTCTTCCACGCATCGGGCTCATTGAACGAAATAGAATTTTGGCAGGACGGGCAATGGGATACGACAAACGTGTTGTGGCCTGAGTCCGTAATCGAATCAGGAGAAGCAAATGAGTGAAGTACAAAAGATTCACGAGAAGATTGACGCTCTTATCGAGCGTCTCAGCGACGGCAGACTCATTTCTGCGCAAGTTCTCCCATTGGCGCATGCTCTTAAAGAAGAAATTCGTAAGGTTCTGGGGGATGATGCAAAAGAAATCATTGAGACTGACGTTCCTGCTCCTGTCATCGCTGCTGTTGACGCTTCTGTCGCGGCAGTCGAAGAAGACGTCAAAGAAGAAGAAGACGTCGCAGATGTCGCACCCATCGCAACGAAAAAGAATCGCACCACTTCCGTAAAGTCAGAATAGTCGAGGCGTTTTGAGCGAAGACTCGATTGCAAAAGGACTCAAAGCACGTGCGCAAGCGCGTAGCGCACAAGGTCGTGGGGGCGGAGGCGCATCGTCTGGCCCAGGACCGCAAACGTTTGGCACCAACTTTGGTCAAGGTGGTGTAGCATCGCAATACAATGAGTGGAGCTTTGGCATCTCTTATGGGACCGGGCTTGACCGTCCTTGGAGCGACTTCCTCTCAGGCGCGTTCGGACCTCTCGCGCCAATTCAACCGCTTGGCATTGACACACCTCAAACTGAGTCGGGACGTCCTGAGCCTCGTCGAATGCAGTACCCAGTCGGCTGGAACATGCCGATGGGTCAGCCAGGCTCTGAAGGTCTTAAGCTCGTCTCATTTGCGAACCTTCGCGCGTACGCTGACATGTATTCTGTTGTTCGCGCATGCATTCAAGTGCGCAAAGAAGAAATCATGGGACTCGACTGGGACATTGTGCCCACGGACGAAGCAGCGCGCGCAATGCGTGGCGATGAAGACGCGCACTCAGACTTTCAAGAACGTCGCGCTGAAGCGCTCAAATTCTTCAAGCGTCCTGACCCTAACTACCACGACTTTCAGGGTTGGTTGAGCGCAGTTCTTGAAGACGTGTTTGTTGTTGACGCATTGGCTCTTTATTTGCACCCATCACGTCTCCCGGGCAAAGGCCTCTTCAAGTCCGACTTGGCCGCAATTGAAGTGCTTGATGGTACAACTATTCGCCCATTGCTCGATGTACGTGGAGGAACACCTAGGCCTCCCTCAGTGGCTTATCAGCAATACCTCTGGGGTGTACCACGAACTGACTTGATGGACATCATTCTCGAGGCTGACATCGAAGAGATGGGCGAGCCAGTTGATGAATATCGCGCTGACCAACTTTTGTACTTACCGTACACGCGTCGTTCGTGGACGCCTTACGGTTTCCCAGGTATCGAGCGCGCAATCATTCCTGTGATGACAGGTTTGCGTCGTCAACAGTTTCAACTCGACTTCTTCAGCGAAGGTTCTATCCCAGGACAATTCGTTGTCCCGGGCGATGACATTAGCACGCCGCAACAAATTCGTCAGTTGCAAGACACGCTGAACGCACTCGCAGGTGACCAAGCGTACAAGCACAAGATTATCGTTCTTCCACGAGGCTCGTCTGCGCAACCGCAAAAGCCAATCGATCTCGCAGGCAAGATTGACGAGATTCTTCTCAATATGATATGCATGGCGTATGACGTTATGCCAATGGAACTCGGCATGTCGCCTTCAGTGTCAGCGTCTCAGTCTTCTGGCGCTGCATCACAAATGGCGAAGGCGAGTCAAGAAATCAATCAGCGCAAAGCGCTAAAGCCGATGCTTTCGTGGTTGAAAGGTGCAATCTTCGACCACATTCTTCAAGACGTGTGTTCGCAAGACGACATGCAATTCGTATGGATTGGACTTGAAGACACGCAAGACGAAGAAACGATGGCGAACAACTTTAAGACGCTCATCAGTTCTGGTCTTATGTCAATTGACGAAGCACGCGCACAAATGGGCATGAGTCCTTGGGGCTTGCCACTTACGAGTGACCCAATTTACATGTCAGCGACGGGCGTATCGACGTTGGGTGCGATTGCGCCTAACATCGCAGACTCTGACTTGAATGACCCAATCGCGGATAACAACGCATTGCAAACTGCGCCCACTTCAATTGGTGGCGCAGCAGGCGCACCTCCCGCTGCACCTACGTCTGCTCCTACGACGCCTCAACCTGCAACATCCGCAGGTACGCCAGGCGTTGGCGGACGTCCACGTGGAGGTGGAGGTGGCGCGCCTCAAATCACGCAACCTGCCGCAGGAACGAGCACGCCTCTTCATGGCGCAAGTGGAAAGAAGACGCAACAAAAAGCAGTCGACAAAGCGATTCAATCAGAATTCGAATCACTACGTCGCTTTTTGAAGAAAGGCCGTTCAATCGACAAATGGACGCCTGAGTTCATTCCTTCATCAACGTTCACTTCATTGAAGAAGTCATTGTCGCAAGGCGTCGAACTTGGCGCTGCAATCACTAAAGCAAAGAACAACGCAAAAGTGCAAGCACATGTCGCGCGACGTGATGCAGCAATCGCTTCAGTGTCGTCTTCTGTTGAAGGAGACTTGAACGATCTTGCGTCTCAAATCAATGACCCTAACGTTGGAATGATTGGTTTCGTCGATCGCGGTACGAAGATTCTTCAGCAAGGCTATCATGCAATTTACAACGCGGCAACTCGAGACGCTGCTGCAAATTACGACAACGTATCTCGAGTGATTCCGCAAGACGTTGCAATTCTCGCTGCGCAACGCGCAGAAAAGCAACGTGACTTCCTCACAGGTTTTGCGCAAGACATTAAGTCAAATGTGTCAAACGCAAAGAAGAAGCAACGCATTGCTCTTTACGCACGTTCATTGCAACCTGCGTATGAAGAAGGTCATGGCCTTGCAGTGCTCTCAGGCCAAGCACTTGGAAATTCGACAAACTCGAATGACAACAAGTACATCGACATGCACGCTGGACCCGCGTTCTCGAGTGACTACCTTCCCGCTGGCACAGGCGTAAACGACTATAGCGAACTTTCGCCAATGTACGACGAAAGCGCTGGCATGGACTCGTCCAACATCACTGATGGAAGTGGCGATGGGATGTCATCACTTCTTGCTTTCGCAGGCATGGTTGGAATTGGTCTTCTCGCTGGCGCGATTGGCGCTGACCAGACTGATGAAAACGGCGTAATGACTGCGCCTGAAGATGGGAACTACGATTCTCCGCCAGCGCAAGTCATCATCTGGCACGCGACTGACGATGAAGCGTGCGACTTGTGCGCTGACCGAGATGGCGAAGAGTACACGCTTGACACTCTCCCATGTTGGCCTGGTGATGGCGGCTTTGGCGAATTCTGCGACGGCGCAGCAAATTGTCGTTGCACGCTTGAGTACGTTAATGGTGATGACAGCACGCTCGCAGACAACCCATTCAGTTCGGACTCTGTCGACTTTTATGCGCAACGTCTCGCTGAAGAAAATGCGTATGACCAAGCCGCAATTGACGCTCGCGCCGCTGACATCGCAAATGTCGCATTGACGAGCCCAGACGCAGCAGCACGTATGCAAATGAATGATATGCTTTACGGTGTGCCTAACACGCGTCAGTCGTATCGCGCAGGCGCAGAAGCAGTCATCACTAAGAGCGAGAACAATCTCACTGACGTCGTTTGGAACTACCTTAAGCAGCACTATAAGAAGAGCGCAATTCGATGGGCGAAGGAAGCAACGTGGACGTTCAATCCTGACATGCCAATTGATGACCTCATTCTTATGCGTCCAACGAACACGATTGACCAAGACAAAGTTGCGCAAATCGAAGATGAGATTCGTCAAGGTGAACCGATTGCGCCTATCGTTCTCGTAAAGACGTCTGAAGGATACGACGTCGCTGATGGTAATCACCGTGTCACAGCAATGCGTAACGTTGGCATTAAGACGACAACAGCGTACATCGCAACGGGCGTAGGCGACGCTGGCCCCTGGGCGACAATGATGCAGAATAATCAACTCAAAAAGTTTGCTAATGTTGAAATCGCAAAGAGCGTCATTGAGATGAGCGCATTCATGGCATACAAGTCGTTAAGCGCAGACGCAATGTCAGTGATTCAAGTTGGCGACATCATCAGCGATGATGAGCCTGTGACGTTCTCATCAACTCGCCCAGAGAGTGCGTATGTTGCAGTGGTGAAGTATCTGCCAACTGGTCGTCTCCTCCCAGGACAAGAACTCATTGTCACGAGTGTGAGCGATAACGAGGTTGTGCTGGAGATTCTCTAGTGAGCATCTTCTCAGACACGCGCTCAAAATGGACGCCCATTGTGGCTCGAAGCACGTGGGAACCTAACATCATTTCAAAGTACGCGCCTGGACAAGAGCGCGCTTGGAATGGAGAGTTCGCAAGTAACGACAACGAAATCATTCAAGCCCCACCGCCTCCAGGCACTGAACCTCGCACGTGGGACAAGATGAACGTTGGCGACACAATTGTGTGGGGTCGTCATGGCAACGTAAAAATTACGTCAATTGATGACAATCCAAAGCAGCCAAACTACAAACGTATTCGTGGCACAACGTCTGAAGGCAAGCCCACTACGTTTTACATTAGTCTTAAAGGTCAATACCCAATTGTCGTCTCAGGAGACACCGCAGAAGGCGAACAGAAGCCTTCAATCACTCCTGCGGGCACTCAAAAGCCAGACGAAGGTAAGCCATTACAAACGCCTACTGATATCTCAGAGCTTAAACAAGCAGTTGCTGACGCGCTTCCTGCGTACGCTGCAGCGCTCGCAGAAGTTAACGACTTAAAACTTAAAGTTAACGCTGCTGAGTTTGAAGCAGAACGTGAAATTGGGCCAAACGGTTGGAAGACTGAAGACGAAATAAAACAAAGCAAAAAAGATTACAAAGTCGCAAAGAACGATCTCGCAAAAGCAGACGCAAAACTGATTGACACCATGACGACACTTGGTGGAAGCGTAAACGCGTACATTGACGCTGAAGTACAGCAAAGAATCGATGCGCAAGGCATAACGCGTATGACGCCAGACCAACGCGTTGAAATGCTAAAAGAAGAAGCTCGTAAAATTGAAGATGCAGCGCAAACACCAGAATTAGTTAAAGAACGTGACGCAATTTGCAAAGATATGCTCGCTGAGATACGCGCAGGTTTTAGCGACGGCACGCTAACGTCTGGTTGGATGATGTCATCAACTGACAGCGATGAAACTATTCTTGATCGATTGCGTGGTCGTTACATATCGCAAGAGCACACAAACGTAGTGATGAGGCCTGGGAGAATGATAGATGCGTATTCACCTTCGCCTCGCATTGAACTCGCAATGAATGAATACAACGCAAAATACGGCGCTCAAAATAAAGCAATGATTGATGCGTATAATGCGCTACGAGAAAAGTCGCGTAATGACGTCGATAAAGTGCTTGCTATCACAAGTGCTGTGACGTTTGAAACAATTGGTCAAATGCGTGAAATGAGCAGCGGCAACGACTTAACATACACTCTCTCAAGAATTGGCGCAATGTCAGCGTCAGACGACGAAAAAATGAAAGAGATTGTCGCATCAGCGACGCAAATGTTTCCTAAAGATTGGATTGACGACGTCAATTCAAAGATGCCGAATGGCATACGTGTCGAGTACACATTTTCAGAAGCAGGACGAAGCTATCATCAACGTGACTGCGTTCATCTTACACTTGGAAGTGAACACAAGAAAGGAGATAGCGCAAAAATCTCTACAACATTGCATGAAATTATGCATTACTTAGAAAGTGCGTCTGGCGTCCAATCCACTGAAGCGTCATTCTGGCGTGTGCGATGCCCTAAGCAACGTACATCGCAAGACGTAGTTGGAGGCAGAGGCGACCCTGACGACTTTAAGATTAAGTACGCAGGTCGATGGTACGGCGGAGGTAACTATGAAATCATGACAATGGGCATGGAATCGCTGTACGCTGGCATTACTGAAAGGTCAACACTTACGCTAGATGACCCTCAATATCGTAACTTTATGGTTGGCACGCTATTGCTCGCAGGTAGGAAGTAAAGCTAATGATCGAAGACTATGGGTCGCCTACTCGTTGGAAAGCTGAAGTGTTTTTTAGTGACTACGAATTTGAAGCTCTTCTCACGACTGACAACGAATTTTTTTGCGATGACCCACGCGTCAATGACGCAATGCAATTCGCAATTTTCGACAAAACACTAGTTTCTCCAATTGGCGTTATGCCGCCTCTTCCTTCGCTTGCTACGTCGTTAAATAATCCTCCTTCGATTGCGTCTGCGTTTTATGACGCGGTGCTTAGCGTTTATTCAGATGAAAGCAACTTGCGCATTGCGTTCACAGGCTCAAACATTCTTATGCCTGGCATTGAAATCGATGACGTCGATAAGAATGACATTGACAGTTTCAACTTAGGAGACGTGCTCACAATCACATCGCGTAACGCAGCAGTGAGCAAGTTGTTTGTTGGCAAAGTTGGGCACGACGTTTCAGACGAAGAGCGAGATTCGCATGGACGTTTTGCGTTAGAGGGTGACGCAAAGCAGAGTCCCGCTGAAACAACAAAAATCACAGGCCACGACTTGCACGAAGGCGTCATCTTTCAACACAAAACGTATGGGCGATGCGAAGTCGTTAGCACCAAGCCTGACACTAAGCAACCTGACTCATATGTGAAGTTGAAGTTAAAGCAACTTGACGGTTCGAACACAGTGCGAACTGTGTGTATGACGCGTAAGAACGTCATTAACGCCGAGTCAAACACGTACAAGCCTGCAAATGCGCCTGCTCCCGCGCCCGCGCCTGTAAACGAAGAAAAAGTGGGTGGAGGTTCGACGTATCTCGCTACTCACACAGATGAAGCAAACAAAATTTGCGCAATGGCCGCTGACCAACGCGTTGCGCTTGCGGCACGTGTTTGCAATATACGTCAACTCTCAGCCGAAGAAGAAGACAGCGTTGTGAGATACACAAACAATCTTTTCTACGGCGTAAATAGAATGCTACGCACAGGTTCTCAGATGAACGGGAATTACTTGGGTCATGTCGCGCGTATAGATAGCGCATTAGAGCGTCATCGTCTTACAGAAACAATGTGGTCCTACCGCACAATCACGCACCGGGATTATGACGTTCACATGTTTGACGAAAATGAGAAAGAAGTGACAGAGTCTCTTAGTATTGGCACTACACTAGTAGACAAAGCGTTTATGTCAACGTCTGTTGCGCCAGAGCTTACCACTATGGTTGGTACGCCTTACAATAATACGCAAATATTCCCTAACCGACGCGATGTTTCGACCGTGGACGTAAATTCATACGCAAAAATTGGCTTCTCTATAGCATCGCCGCCAGGCACACCTGCTGCGTACGTTAATGACATATCTGAATACGATGACGAACACGAAATTTTGTTAGGCCGAGGCTTGAAGACAGTCGTTACTAGAATGGAAGAAATCGATACGGTAGCGGGCAAGAGTCTTCTCGTTCACATCACAGTCATACCAGAGACAACTACACCACCACTTCCACAAATTAAAGGCATCTAATCAATGGAAATTACTGAAGTCATTTTAAGAAAAAATGCAAAGACGCGTCAAAAACAAGAAGAAGAGCAGCAGTTTGTGGTCTCGGGCCAATGCGTTAATTGTGTGCATCGCAACACGGGCAAAGACAATTGGGCAACGTGCGCTGCGTTCCCTAATGAAATTCCAATGCACATCTTTGTGGGAAACGTATTGCATAACGTTCCTATTCACGGCGACCACGGCATTCAATTTGAAGCGATAAAAGACGCATCACAATGATGTGCGCACTTTTAGTATTATAAGTGCTTAGGTATTCGTTCCTCATAAAACGATGCCACGTAGTTTTTAGAATTCACTAACACGGAGATATTCTGGCTCGCATTCTAGATGAAGCGGTTGTAGAACTTGGTGGAGACACAGCATTTGGCGTCCCAATCACTAAGGCTGAAGAGCAGGCTGACGGTAGCGTCATTGTCTCGGGTCTTTGCACAAGCGACATGGTTGACCTCGATGACCAAATCATCGACCTTGACTTTTCGCGTAAGGGTCTCGCAACTTGGGCGCAGTCTTTCGGTAACGTCCGTCAGATGCACTCAACGAATCTTCCTCCCGCAGGTAAAGCAATTAGCGTCGACACTACGCGTCCTGAAGGTGTGTACCTCACTGCGCGGATTGTTGAACCTGGCGCAGTAAAGCTCGTTAAAGAAGGCGTGTACTCTGCATTTAGCGTTGGCATCTCTAAGCCACGAATCATTCGTGACAAAGTTGCTAAACAAGGACGTGTGACCGACGGCATCTTCTCAGAAGTCTCAATCGTAGACTTCCCCGCTCTGCCCACGGCAAAGTTTGAGATCGTCAAGCGTTCAAAGACAGAAATCAACAAAATTGAAAAGACATTGACGCCTATCGGCTCAATCATCAAGCGTCAATCAGACGAGAAGGAACAAACACCTGTGAGTGAGATGAACGAAGTAGAAAAGGGCGTCGATGGCGTCTGCGACATGTGCAAGGGCGCAGGTTGCGAAAAGTGCATGGGCAAGGCTGCTGAGGCTGAAGTCGAAAAGAAGAAGCTTCCAAAGGATGACGCTGACGTCACCGAAAGTCTTAGTGAAGCCGATGACGCTATCGAGGATGCGAAGGATTCGCAAGCCAAAGACAACGCTAAGCACATGGCTGACAATGATGATGACGATGATGACGATGATGACGACGACGACGATGACTCAATGAGCAAGTCAATTGATGGCGTTGCTTACGGTCTTCGTCGCGCGCACGACGCAGTATGCGATGCGTACTCGCACGACATCGTCAAGTCTGCTCACCCATCAGTTGTCACTAGCGGCTACAAGTCTGTGCTCGAGCCTGAAGTAATTCGCACTCTTCTTTCATCTCTCGCTGAGAGTGAAGACCCAATGAAGTTAGCGTCTTTGGCCGCTGCTGTTGGCGCCGCTCAAACGCTTTCAACGATGAGTGACACGCAAATTCGCGATGCTCACGACGCATTGCACAAGTCATTCACTGACGCGTATCCGACTGCTCACGTCACGCCAGGTAGCATCACGCCTGGACAATTCCAACGCGCATTCGTAAGCGCAGGTCGTGCCCCACTGAGTTCGACTGGCGCTAATCCTCGCATTCCAGACGTAGGCAACAGCACTATCGATGGCGATGACTTCACGCGCGGTCCTCTCACTGATGGTCGTGAGAACCCATCTCCTGAGAACACCGGCAGTCACACTCCTACGAATGCAACTGCCGCTGATCGAATCGCTGAGGCAACTGCAGATGCTGCGATGAACGCACTTGCCGCACTTCACGACCACATCTCATCAGCATACCCACGCATTTGCGCACTTGACGCAGGTGCTGGCACTTCGTACGCTGGCGTAAGCTCACTTCTCACTGATGGAAGCATCAAGCCAATTGCCGCAAGCGCAACGCCTTCATTGACGAAGGCTGAGAAGAAGATTCTTAAGCAAGCGAAGAAGATTAAGAAGGCGCAAAAGCTTCTGCAAAAGTCGCAAGACTTTGAAGCGCAAGAGCCTCTCTTCGTTGAAGAACACACCGGCCAAACGATCCCTGTCACTACTGACAGCGACGGGCAGGTTTTGATCGACACTGACACCCTCAACGACATCGTTAAGTCGCTCGTTGAGTTGCACACGAAGGCGAAGTTTGAAGCCCTCGATGATGTTCTCGGTGTCGTACAATCGGAGGTTGAAAAGCTCGGTAGCGAGCCCGACCCCGCCAAGGCCCCGGTAAGGGGTACGGTGGTGCTCGAGCGTGCAATCGAAAAGTCAGCCACTGAAGCAGACTTGCTTCGCAAGGCTGCCGAGGACAGTTTGAAGGAAGAAGTTGCGTACCTTGAGGTGCTCACGAAGTCAGGTAACCCTGAACTGCGTATGCGCGCTGAGCAGCAACTATCACGTTTGCGCGAGCGCGTGGCCTTCGAGCAAAACTAACTACCACTAAAACTTTAAGGAGTTTTATCGCACAGATTGACACCACCGACGCTGGACGTTACTCCGGCGCTTCGGACATGATTACGGGGCGCATGCCTGCGTTGGTCAAGGGTGCAGGCTTCGCTAAGGTCGGCGGCAATCAGCCTCTGACTGACGACAGCGAAATCTTCAAGCGTTCGTACGAGGCTGAGCGTGCTCTTCGCACCTCCGTCAAGAACTCGATCGCTTCGCCCGACAGCGTTCGCAAGAGCATCAACCCCGCGTTCTCATCGCAATTCGGCTTGTTCATGACTGAAGGCAATAACCCTGGCTATGGCCAGTTGGTTGGCGAACTTCAGAGTGTGCTCTCCGCTGAATTGGGTAAGAACATCACCCTTTCATCGCCTCTCTCGAGCGGCTTCGTGCCTTTCGACTTGGTTGCGCCTTCGCGACTCATCTACCCGGTGTACTCGCCTCTGCGTAACAAGGTCCCACGCGTTGCTGGTCAGGGTACTTCACACCGTGCCAAGTTGGTCACCGCAATTAGCGGTTCGCAGACTGGTCTTGCCAACAAGCGTATTTCCATCTCGGAAATTCCTTCGGGTCAGACCATCGGCGGCAACTGGCCGTTGAACATCCCAGGCGCAGGCGCGCAGTCCGCAGTCGACATGAACATTCCTTACTCGTTCTTCGGAATGTCGGAATCGCTCTCGTGGCTCGCTCAGTTCGCAGGTCAAGGCTTCGAAGACATCTCTGCTCTTGCTAACCTCGTTCTCCTTCAGGAGTTCATGCTTGGTGAAGAGTACACGATGCTCTCGGGTACTTCGTCTGCGCTTGCTCAGCCCGCTGCGCCTACGCTTACTGCTCGTACGCCTAACTCGGTTGAGACTGCACTGTCTGCCACGACCAATAACCTTTACGTACTCGTCACGGCTAAGAACTACTTCGGTGAGACCGCTGGTAGCACGAGCCTTGTCGCTAACGTCGCGCTTGCAGCGAACAAGGTTGTGGACGTCAAGATTGCCCCAGTTCGCGGTGCATACCAGTACAACATCTACGTCGCCAACGCTGCTTCAGCGCCTGGTGCACTTACGAGTTACTGGCTCATGGCTTCGAACGTCGGTGCTACTACCTTCACGTTGCAGGGCACTATCCCATCATCGGGCACCAACCCTTCAGGAACCGACTCCGGCACTTCGTCTTCCACGGACTACGAAGGCTGGCTGTCAATCTTGGACGGTCACGCTTCCACTGACGCTTCAGTGTACCCAACCGGTTTCACTGGTTCGTACATCAACAAGTCTGTCAACTCAACTCTTACGCACGGAGTCCTCTTCACTGCGCTCGAGGCGATGTGGAATGGCTCGACCACCGGCAACAACAACTCGTCGACGACTGGCGGCTTCCGCGCTGACCCTGCTGAATTGGTTGCAGAAGGCTCGGACATCGCTCGTCTCGCTGACGAGGTAATTGCTTCAGGTGCTAACACCAACTACCGTCTCTTCCTCTCGCAGGACGAGGTCGGTGGCGTGCGCACCGGTGCTGCGGTTTCTGAGATTCAGAACCCCATCACTCGTAGCATCCTCCGCTGCGTTGTTCACCCCTACCTGACCCAGGGCACCGCGTTCTTGAACTCGTACACCCTGCCCATGTCGTGGAGCAACGTCTCCAACGTCTGGGAGAACGTCATGGTCCAGGACTACCTGTCGATCAACTGGCCTGTCATTGACGCTTCGTTCCGCTACAGCATTTACATGTACGGTGCGCTCGTCAACTACGCTCCGCAGTACAACGGCGTGATTCAGGGTCTTCAGCAGTCGGTCGCTGGCACCACCGGTACCAACTCGTAGTATCCCTCAACGAAAATGGGTCGGGGCAGAGATTACGGTCTCTGTCCCGACTCATCTTCATTTCTAGGAGAACATCATGGCTTTTGCTCCCGTTGAAACATACAACTATCAACACATCAGTGGCGCAGGCACTTTCACAATTCACAACGGCGCAGCGAATCTTGTCTCAATTGTTGTGAACACTGCTGGAACATTGTGCACGGTGTACGACAGCGTCACTGCGTCTGGCTCTGTTGTCGCAAAGATTACGACTACGCAACTTGGAACGTTTACGTTTAAAGCACGTATTGGCCAAGGCATTACGATCGTAACAACCGGCACAAACACTGACCTCACGGTGATGTACGGCGCTGCAGCGTAACACGCTTCAAACTAGAGAAAGCAGCGACTTACGTCGCTGCTTTTTCTTTTGCGCAAGTATAGAATAGAACTAACACGCTAACTAGTGGAGATGAATAGATGTCGACTTTCTCAGTGCCTCCTGGGTGCACGGGCGTTGAATTGCCCAATGGTCAAAAAATTGACGCAAATAAGCAAGGCAAATTGACGATCGATGACCCACGCGCAGAGAAGTTTGCAAGCAAATCTTTTCTCTCAAAGCAAGGCGTAGTTTCAAGGACGACATTAGGCTTTGGCCATGTGAAAGGTGAGACGTCTCAATGTACGTCTTGCGTTTTCTCTGGCTTTGCTTGGCAAACAACCTGCCCTAAGTGTGGCAGTGAGATGAAGATTATGGAGACACAATGACAGTTTACGCACCTACTGGCGTCACGGAAGTTTCAATTTCGGGCGCAGGTCACTCGCACGTTATCACTAAAGATGAAGAGCACATGTCTGTTTCATGCGCAGCGTGTGAGCCTGAGCTTTTGACGATGGGTTGGGCGCGCGATCTTCGCGATGTACCGCTTACGTTTGACGAGATTCGCGAGTCAGAAATTGCGCAGCAGGACATTGCTCGCTTCGAGCAACTGAAGGTCGCTGAGTCTGCGCGCGCAGCGGCGACTGCTGTGCGAAGCGCAGGAGTGAAGACGACTCGACGTGGGTCAGCCCGCTAAAAAGTGCGTCGGCTGCTCTAAGCCGGGTCGCTTTGTAGTTGGTTGGTGCGACGACTGCTCAGGCGGATGTTGCGAAAAGCACATTCGTTGGTCGTCTACTCGCGAGAATTGGCTGTGCCCACGATGTAAGAAGTCTGAGGACGCACAACCTAATCAACAAACGAACGCGGAGTAGATGTGGCGACGCCATACATAACACCTAGCATTCTCATCAATGCGCCAACGGGCATTTCATGGGAAACGATTCCTGACTTTGGCTCAGACCCTGACGCGCAACTCGCTGAACAAACAAACATGTGTTGGCGAGCAACGCACTGGATTGACTCGTATTGCAATCAACCTTTGCGTTCAACTGTAGACACTGAAGAGTTTATTGGGCCAGACTATCGAATGACTGTCGACTGGCAAGGGCTCGTGCGCGTTCTTACGTCACGTTGGCCAGTCACTGACATTGTTGGTGCGCAATACGCATCATCGACTGTTGCGCCTGCAAATTGGCAGACAATCAACACAGAATATTTGTACATTGAAAACGCATTGAACATCTCGAGCGGCGTGTCAATCGAATCTGCTGCTGGTCCATCTGCAATTCGCATCACGCCTGGGTACGTTTCATGGCAGAGTGGGCGCAACGGTCTACGTCTTCAACTTACATACGTGAACGGTTGGGCGCACGCAGGCATCACTGCGAACGCAAACATTGGCGACACTACGCTTAACGTCGATGACTGCACAGGCATGGTGAACTCATCAGGTTCAGGTCGTGGAATGTGGATATATGACGGTTCGAACACTGAGTACGTTCACGTAAAAAGCACGAGCGTGTCGTCAGGCGCTGGAGTTGTAACGTTAAACTCTCCACTAACGTATTCACACAGCGCAAGTGTGCAACAACCCATCATCATCTCGTCATTACCTGAGTCAGTGCAAGAAGCAGCGATCATGCACGCTACGATGCAAGCACTTGCGCGTGGTTCAACCGCGACAACTGTTCAAACGATGCCCGGTAGTACGTCAAACATGGGCGGGCAAACTGCGCAGATGATGACTGACATTAAAGACATTTTGAAGCCTTATCGTCGAGTCATCTAATGGGCGTAAACGCAGTTCAAACATACGCAAAGACGCTCACTGATGGCATCACTGCGCCTCTCAACAATCGTCCAATTGTTGCGTACATTACGCCTCCTAACCCAGGTAAATTGCCTGGGCCTGCTGCATACATCTGGGTGACGCAAGGCACAAACGCTCGACAGACTGCACCTCGTGGTGCAGGTTTTCGTCAAAGCGTGTGGACTGTTAGCGTTTGGTTAATGAGCCCGAGCAGTGCAACGAACCCTAACGCTGATTCAGCATTTGCGTGTTTGATTGACGCTGTTGTTGAAGCGTGGGTTACGACGCCAATGCCTGTCACTATAACTGACGCAGTGACGCAACGCACTACGCAATTTATTTCAGTCGGTGAGCAGTTCACTATTCAACAATCTCCTGTGCACGCGCTTTCAGACCAACGTCTGTTTCTTTATGAAGCGCTACTCGAATTCACGTTGAAAGAAATTGCGCAACCGTAATGAATAACGAATACATTAACGCGCGTATTCAAGGTCTCGATAAGCTTTATTTCGATTGGCTGCAAACATCTCGTATCGCTGCAGCCGCAATCATTCCTACAGTGCTCGTTGAACTTAAACGAAAAGCTCCTGTTAGCGCAGTGAAGCCTGACGCTGGACGATTCCGAGATTCAATTGGGTATCGCATTGACACAGAAGGAGGCGTGCTCAAGATTAACTTTGTGTCTACAGCATCGTACGCTCCGTACGTCATTAACCCAACGCAAGGCGGGACAATCATTGAGCCGCAAAACACACTTGCATTGCGATATGCTGATGGCTTTGGTGACTACATCTTTGCGAGTTCAGTCATTCGAGGCGACACGCCTGGGAATGACTTTAACGTTCAAGTGAAAGACAAGATAGGCTCATTCATTCAAGCCTCTTTCGCGCGCTCTATCGTAACGTTTTCTACGCAAAAATAAGTTAGTATTTAGACATGGCGCAACTGCAATACATTGGTTATGTAGAGAAGACGTTAGTCGACATCGGTCCAGTGGCGAATGGCACTACGTTTGTTGTCGATGATGATACCGCTGCGCGCTTTATTGCGGCATATCCGAACGACTATGTCATCGTCGTAGACGCTCCAATTGTGAGTGCTCCTGCGGCCCAAGTAGCGACGGACGTCGCTGACACAACAGACGCATCGCAGGACGCAACAACGACGACGACTTCAAAGAAGTCTGCGTCCTCAACTACGACTAACTAACTCAGGAGAGGTTTCTGGCTACCACAGTCACAGAAAAGTACGGTTCACTTTCAGCCGTAGGCATTGCGAAAGAAGCAACGTTTGGCACTGCAGTTGCGCCTACGACTTTTATCCCGTTCACTGACGTAACGCTCGAGTCCGACCCAGGTCTCTTCTTCCCACAAGTTGTGATGGGCATTCGTGACGTAAACGTTTTTGCGTTGTACGGTGAGCGCAAGAACACGGGTGACATCTCCGCGCCGTTCTTCCCAACAAATGGCACCGAGCTTTTCGTTGCTTCCGTTGGTTACGATGGCGGACAGTCTTCGCCTTCTCTCTCAGGTTACGGTGTAGTGCCAGTCGGAACTGCAACTGCAACTACTACGCCTACTACTTCAATCACTGCTGGAGCCACCTCAGTCACTCTTACGTCCGCGACTGGGTTCGTCCAGGGTGGTTTTATTCAAGTAGACGTAAACAACACCACGACTCCTACAACGTCTGAAGTTCGTAAGATTGCGACATTGGCCGGCTCTGTTGTTACGTTCGACCAGCCGCTCAACTTTGCTCACGCATCTTCTGCGTCTTTGAAGTTTTTTCCTGCAGTCACGGGCACCACTATTTCTGTCTCAGGCTCTACGTCTGTCAGCAGCACAACGCTCGCCACGACTAGCACGACCGGCGTTGTCAACGGCATGAGTGTCGTCGGTAACGGCATTCCTGCGGGCACGACTGTCGTATCGTTCGTAGCAAACACGTCAATCACGTTGTCAAACGCCGCAACGCTTACGAACAATTCAACGAGTCTTTTCACGCTTTCAAACGTCGCAAATCAATTCGTTCACACGATTCTCCCCGGTAATGCACTTCCTTCAATGACAATTGAAAAGAACATTGGCGGTACGCAATCTCTTCAATTCACTGGCTCACGCGTTGGTAAGTTCAGCCTTAAGCTCGCCGCAGGAGAGGAAGCAGCGTCAATGGGCGTGTCTGTCGTTTCAAAGGCAGTGAACATTCTCGACACTCCTTCATCGCCTATCTCCGTGACTAACGAGTCTCCTTTCGTGTTTGCCGAAGCGACGCTCGGTCTCTTCGGTGACTCAGTCGTGGCGCAAGTAACGAACGTAAGTTTTGACATTGAAAACGGTCTCAAGCCTACGTATACGTTTAACGGCTCACACGACCTTCAGTTTCTGACCCCAGTGACTCGTAAAATCACGGGCCAAATTGAAGTCGTATTCGACAGCTTGGACGACCCAGACTGGGGCTACTATGCAAAGATGCAAGAGCAAGTGCAAGGAAGTCTCGTGCTTACGCTTGCGCACTCGACTGGTTCAGCGATCTCAATTACGTTGCCGCAAATCAACATCGCTAAGTACGCTGATTCGATCAAACTTGAAGACGTCGTAATGTCAACGCTCGACTTTGAAGCGTCATACGATCTCTCAATTTCGCCTGCTACCGTGATGACTTCAACAGTCACAAACGCGGTCTGGCTCCCTTACTAGGACGCAACCGACTAATAGACATAAGGAAGAATGATGTCAGGTTTTTTATCACTATTCAACGAGCCCGAGCGCATCATTGTCGCAGACGGTTATTGGATTGACGTTAAATCGTCATTGAACGCAGCAGACTATGAAGCAGCGCAACGCGCACTTCTTGGCAAGATGTCAATGCAAGGCGGGAATCTCTCCGCTGAGCCTGACACTGTTGCGTACCAGCACGAACTCGTCTTCCGCGCAATTGTTGATTGGAACTTAACTGACGAAGACGGTCAACTTCTTCCATTGACTCCCGCTACCGAAAAGCACACTTCAATTCGTCGACTTCCTCAGTCGGCGTTCGTTGCAATCTACGAAAAGATTAACGATGCAGCGACTCCTAGAAAGCGAGAAGAAGAGATTCGGTTTCCTGTCGGCAGTGAGAGCGGCGATAACGGGTCAGCCGGTCTCGACGGAGTTTCCGAGTCTTCAGAAGTTTCTGATTGAAAGCGCTCTCTATAAGCACGTCGGCTTAAACTTTGAGACACTTAAGACGCGTCCGTTAAACGAAGTTTCGGACTACATCACAATCATTAATATGATTGCGGCGGAAGAGCAAAGGCAACAGAAAAAGAACGAAGTAGAGTCGAGTAGAGGTAGGCAAAAGTACTAATGGGACTGAAGAGCGACCTCACACTTCTTCTCGGACTCGAAGTCAGAGAGAATATCTTTGGCGCATTTGAGCGCGCGAATGGCGCACTCGAAAAAGTTCAAAGAAAGTTTCAAGAACTTGGTGGCATTGCAAATGACGCCGGCGCGAGAATGTCTGGCGCGCTTAGCGACCCTGAACTTACTGGCGGACTTCTTCAAGCGCGCATTGATGAGTTGCAACACGCAGAGGATAATCTTCAAGCAGCGATGCTTCGCGTTCGCGATGCAAATCAACTCATCACTGATGGCGTCACTGGCGGTGCACTTGCGCAACGCGCAGCGCTAGAAGATGTCACAATTGCATTAGATAAGCAGGCTGCTGCGCAACGTCGTGTTGAAGACGCTACAAAGTTAAACATGGCTGCGCAAGAAAAAAGCGCAGGCGTAGGCGCAGCATCTTTTGGCGAAAAAGCAGGCAAAGGCTTAGACAAGATTGGGCCAAAGGCTGGGATAGTCACTGCAGCAATGATTGGCATCGGTTACGCATCAATCAAATCCGCAGCAGAGTACAATGAGTCAGTCGTAAAAATTGCGAATGGCGCAAACATTTCATCTGCTGCTGCGCAAAAAATTGGCGACCAATTTCTGTCAATGTCTACGCAGAGTTCATTTTCTGCGACGGAGATGGCTGATTCGTATGGCAAGGTTGCAGGTCAGTTAAGCACACTTCAAGGTCATGCGCTTTCGACAAAACAAGCGACAGACTTTATGCGTGTTGCAATTGATGGCGCTGCTGCGTCAGGCCAACCGTTGTCGAGCGTAACGTCTGGTCTCGCAAAAATGATGCAACAGTATGGCATGACTGTTGGCCAAGCCGCAGCCGCTGAAAGCGACTTATATAATGCTGCACGTTTGACAGGGCAAAACTTGCCTCAACTTACGAATCAAATTAGTCGCATGAAATCGCAACTTGGTGTCATGGCGCCAAGCATCGGCGAAACTTCTTCATTGCTCCTTGACATGTCTGAGCACGGTCTCGCTGGGCGTCAAGCGACAATGGTGTTGAGCACGTCAATGAACACGTTGTTGAAGACTGGAAAAGTTGGTACACCAACAATTACAGAGTTGAATAACGCCATTTCGAAAATGCCTGCGTCAGTTCAAGGCGTTTCACGTGAATTGGCTAATGGTCGCATTACACTTGCGCAGTACACAGCAGACATGAAGAAACTTCAGCAAGGCGGTTCAATACAAGGCGGCATCGTCTCAGGCTACATGAAGCAATTCGAATCTTTGGCGCAACAAGCAAAGACGTCGAATGGGACAATTAATGCGTTAAAACTTACGCCTGCTCAAATTGAACTTTCAGACTTAGGCATCAGCGTCTTTAACGCACATGACAAGTTCATTGGCATGGGCGCAATTATTGAGCAACTCGGTCCGAAACTTAGCAAGATGAAAGACCAGCAGCAACAACTCGCGATTGTTAATCAGTTGTTCGGTGCGTCAGTTGGTCGTAAACTTTTGCCGATGATTCTCGCAGGCAAAGACGGATACGAAAAAGCGACAAAAGCGATTGAAGACCAGACTGCGATGCAAAAAGCCGCAGAGCGCGCTGAAAATACGATGCAAGCAAACATGAAGAAGTTGCACAACACTGTTAAAGCGCTTGGCATCGCAATTGGAAACGCTCTTCTCCCATTCGTAGAAAAGTTTATGAGCGCGCTTGTCAAAGGCATTAAGCCGATTGCTCAGTTTATTGAGTCGCATAAAAAATTGGCTGGCATTCTTCTTGCTGTTGTAGGCTCTATCGCAGGCGTTATCACGGTGCTTTGGGGCTTGCACAAAGTTATTGGCGTTGCAAAAAGCGCGTGGGACGCGTTTAAGATTGTCACTGGCCCATTAAAGTCGTTTGGCACACTTATTGCTGGGCAAATTACTACGTTAGGCGAATGGGCGACGGCGACTTTCACAGCCGCTGCCGCAGAAGATGGCTTAGCCGCAGGCGTATGGGCAGTGACGTGGCCGATTCTCGCAGTCATCGCTGCAATTGCGCTCGTTGTCGTTGCAGTGTACGAATTGTACAAGCACTGGAACACGGTGTGGAATTTCATGAAGCCAATCGTTAAAAGTGTCGCAAAGTTCTTCATCGGTTTGTGGAATGGCGTAGTTGCAGTGTTTAAGACGATATGGCACGCAATTGTCGCTGTCGTAAAAATCGCAATTGATGTGCTTAAAGTCGTGCTGCTCATTCTTCTTGCGCCTATCGCTCTCATCATTGCCGGTGTCATGCTTCTTTGGAAGCATTGGCAAGAAATTTGGTCAGCGATTGGGCCTATTGTTAAAAAGGCTGTTGACGATGTACTCGGTTTCGCTAAGAAAATCATCGACTTCTTCTTAAATCTCGGCAGCGAAATTCTTGGTGCAATTGAATCACTCGGGTCGGACTTGCTTAACGCAGGCGAAAAGTTAGTTGAGTTTATTGCTAACGGTATTATGGGCGCCGCAGGTAAAGTTGGTAGCGCAGTTTTGCACGTCATTAAAAAGATTCCAATCATTGGTGGGCTCGTGTCAGGCGCAAGCAATGTGCTCGGCCACGTTGCTAGTTTTCTTGGCTTTCACACGGGTGGAGTTGTCCCAGGCAATCCTGGAAAAGAAGTCCCCGCAGTACTTCAAGCAGGTGAGACAGTTCTCACTGCGCAACAAGCGCAAGCAATGGGCGTCAAATTGAACGCAGCGAGCGCAATGAGTCGTTCACTTGTTGGTGGCACTGGAAGTGGGCAAACAGTTGTCGTAAATGTGACAGTGAGTGGCGCAGTGTACGGTTCTCTTAATGACTTAGCAACTGCACTCGGTAAGCAACTCAATACACGCATTCTTCCGCAAGCAGGCGTCGTTCTTCACTAATGACAATTCTTGCGCCTCAACTCCAATGCCTAATCACTGCGCCCAACGGTCAGTCAATAGACTATAGCGCTAATCTCGTTTACAATGGCGGACGAGGTGGCATTAGCATTACGCAAAACTTTGGTCGTCAAGGAGACACTGCAACACTCAACGTTATTGACGCACAATATTCTTCGGGTGCTCCACCGCATTTAGTTGTTAAGCCTTCGTTCAAAATACCTGCGTACTCAACAATCACGTTGCGCGACATCGCAGCGTACTATTATCTCATTGGCCATGGCTACAGCATCCAAGACGCGCTAGACGCTGCTACAATTTTTGCGGGTTACGTTCAACATCCAACGTTATACATCAATTCTCCTCTCGAGGCTGAGTGGAGTCTTTCGTGCGTAGACTATTCCGGATACGCAAATGCGTCAATTGTTCAAGGGCTTTACGAAGGCATTCCAATGGGCGATGCAGTCGTCGATCTCGTTAACAAAGCGAATTGCGGCATCAGTGCTGCGTTAATTTCAAACGGCGGATACGTAGAGCCTGGGCCACTTCTTCCGCGCACAATCATTCACTACACAAACTTAACGAATGGTTTGCAACGTATCTCTCGCATGGCATCATCGCAAAGCGCATATGGTTGGTACGTCGATGAGTCGCTTAATCTTCACTTTTACGACCAACAACAAGCAACTAGTTCAGGTGTCACAGTGACTGACGCGCCTACGAGCTCTGGTCTTCTTTCGTATACTGAGTGCCACATCGATCAAGCGCAAGGGCTTCAATATGAATTCGATGGGACTTCATTGTACAATCGCGCGCTTGTCGTTGGCGCTTCAAAAGTAATCGCAACAAATACGCAATCTCCTGCTACAGATTCGTGGACTAGCGACGGCAAGACTACGCAATGGTACCTCTCACATGTACCCGATACGACAGTGCGTTTGACGTCAACTACTGCGTCAACAAGACTTGAGCTTCCAGTTGTGATTGTCAATGGCACAAATCAAAACGTTACTGTGTTCGATGGAGTCACGCCTGTGACGACGCCTTACACAATTACGCAAACTGACGCAGGTCGTTGGATATTGAAAGTGACGCCTGGGTACGGCACTGTGCCTAGTCCCGGCTCAACTGTTTCAATCTGGTATCGTTACAAAACTACAATCACAGCGCAAGCAGACTTAAAGCGATCGCAACACGCAGTGAATGGGCCGAACAAAGGCATCTTTGCGAAAGTCATCAGTCAAACGTCTATTGATACAACTGCAGCGGCGTATCAACGCGCTACACGCGAACTCGCAGAATACGGGCACCCGCAAGAACGCATTGTTTTTACAACAACGCCTGAGTTTATCGGTGTGTGGCGCGCTGGTCAAACGTTTGTGTTAAAGAGTCAGTTTCTTCTTGATTCACAACGCAATTTTGAGCCGGGCTTACACGCAAAGTTTATGATATCTCAACAAACGTGCACCGTGGGTGACAACGGTTTTCGCACATGGCAAGTGACTGCGATTAGAGTCGGCTAATGGCACTATCAAACATTAACGCAACGCTTACAATTTCATTTTCTACGAATGGCTTCACGGCGGTGCAACCTTCATCGCCAACGCAACTTTTTACGCCTGCCACGGGTCAACGCGCGTACACGCTCGCAGACACAATTACGTCACTCAACAATCAAATCAACGCAAACACTGACCCAACTTCAACGGGTGGCGACTCTCCCGATGTGCTCTATAACTTTCAAACATCTTCCGATGGTATGATTCTTATTGACGTAGTGTCATCTTCGCAATATTCAACATTTTCAACGTGGGACGGCGCGAAGACATATCTTCAAGGTACGTGGCAATGAACGCAGGACTAAACTTTCACGGTAAGCTTATCATTGAAACGTTTAAAGATGACGAAAAGACGAGTCATCACGAAGCGGACAATGTAATCTGTATTGCCGGTCTCAGTGATGTGGCATCCGCAATTTCGTACTTAGGTGTGCAAGACATCGCAGCAGACATTGGCACTTCTCCCGTTACGATTACTCCGCTTTACGGTGCAATTGGAATCGGCGACGTAACTACAACGCCTCCTGCGCTTACAGATACGCAACTTATAAGTGAAGTTTCACGCGTCACTGTTTCAGCGTCTGGCTTTGCTCCAGCGCTTGGCTCAAATCCTGGTCAAGCAATCTGGCAATTTCAATTTCCAATCAATAACACGGGTACGTCATACACGCTCACTGAAGCAGGCGTTTTCGTTCTCGCAACAAGCGCAACAAATAGCGGCGATATGTTCGATCACGCGGCGTTTAGTCCTACAGTGACGTGGCCTTCAGGTCAGTTTTTAATTTTGTCTCTTCAACTTTCTCTTTACGCGGTGTCTTGGTAATGCCTATCCCAACATGGTCTTCAGCAACTCCTGGTCAAGCGACATTGGCCGGTCAACTCAATCAGTTCTTAGTGCCTCATGCGTCTACGTTTACGTACGCAGGTTCAGCGCTCACTCTCACGTCGTCTAATCCAACGCCAGTCGGTTCAACTGCAGACAGTCTCACATCAAATAACGCACTTGCATATCGCTTTCAAACATCGAGTAGTGCTGTGCAGTTGTCTCGTGTCACTCTCGCTTTAGGGGTAGTTGGCTCTGGAGTTGACGTGTTGATGACACTACAGAGTGACTCAGGGACCGGTCCAAGCGGTACAACGCTCGCTCAGTGCTACATTCCTGCTGAATGGTTGCCAACTGGCGTTTCAACAACATTGACGCCAAGTCACGGCTTTCCTCTCTCATACACGTTAGCCGCAAACACTTACTACAACATCGTTCTTAGCGTTGTGAACGCGTCATCAACGTCTAACGTCACAGCGAAATGGACGCGCACTACAAGTGGCGTCACATCAGGCGCACTTACGCAAAATGCAGCAGGAACGTGGACAACGCAATCATACGGATATTCAATTGGTTTATACGGTGGAACGTCTGGGCTTCTCGAGATCGTCACTGACGACACTCAATCAAAGATGACAGGCTTTTCGTACACAGGAACGCAAGTCACGACGATTCGTCAGTGGGTAGCGAAGTCTTCTTCTGCGCCGCAAAATCTTCTTGCTCGAGACGATGCTGCATTCACCACAACAACTGGCAACATGGCAGGGACGAACTGCAGTGTCGCTCTCGTAACTACGCCTGTGTACTATGGTTCTCATTCATTGAAGATGACATCTACTGCGTCAACGTTCACGTACATCGCTGCGTACGCTGCAACGCTAAACTCCTCCTCTGGAAGTGGCGTAACGTATGTACCAGTGACTGCTGGTAACAACTATTCTGCTGTGTGTTACATTGCGCCGAACTCAACTCTTCGCAATGTGTATGCTCAATTGAACTTTTACAACTCGTCCGGCACTGTTATCGGCTCTTCTATTCAGGGCACATACGTTTCGCAAACCGCTGCGAATACGTTTACGCAATGCACAGTTTCTGCGACGGCGCCCACAGGCGCAATAACGTGTCTTGTAACCGCAGTTGTCTCCGCAGCGTCTGGCGATATTGCAAACGGTGAAATTCATTATCTCGGCGCAATGGGCTTATTCTCAGGCTCTAACACGACGTGGTCATACCCAGGTCTTGGTGTTGCGTCATCAAGAACATTAGCATACGGTAGTTCAACGACAGGTTCGCCAGTCACGTCAATGTCATGACATTAAACACTACTTGGCGTTCAGTTAATCAGAGTGTCGCAGCAAGTTCTGGCGACGTTAATGAGTACCTCACGGTGCACCCTTCAACATCAGTGTTCGGTGGCACAAACTTTGCGCTTCAAACAAGCAACGTAACGTACAATGGTGGGCAATTTCTCGGTTGGGTGCCAATGTCTTCCACTGGCATCACGTCAATCACTCAAACTTTGTACGCTGGTGGCTCGCCACTGAGCAACGCAAATGGCGGAGTATTTCGCATTCCAATTTCATACACTTCATTGCCTTCACCGACGTCAAGCAGCGGCACTTCATTTGCTATGCCTTCGCCAATAACTGTGTCTTTTGGCGGAAGCGTAACCGAAGTACCAGATGAGTTTATTGCGTCACTTACGTCAACATCATTTCCAGAAGCGCAAAGCGTTATGTTTAGCGCAATTACCCCAACAGTAAACGCAAATGTCGCGTTTCCAGGCCTGAGTACTGCGCTTTCTTCTTTCTTAAACGTATATACACTAGCGTTTCCAGCGACAATTAACGTAGTAAGTACGTCCGGCTTTCCTTCAAGCGGATACATCACACTGACATCGTTCTCTGCGCAAAATGTGCCAACGTCTACGCAATTTCAATACTCGTCAATCACTGCGACGTCTTTTAACGTGACTGGCTTTAATTACGCTCCACCGCTTGGCAACAACACGCAAGTTCAATACAACGTTGGCACTGCAGTCACACTCACTAATCCACCGAGTTTTACGTACATTAACGCTGGCGGTTGGGTGTTTGCTACGAACACTGTTGCGCCATACTCTGGGTTGAACAATGCAACGTACGCTGCTCAATGTGGAAACGGTTCTTTAGGTCAATGGATACAAGGTCAAGACCTTCCTGAATACGACTGCTCATGCGCATACGCGCTTTCAACGCAAACGCTTTTTGCATACGGCCCAAGTGGCACGCTTTACAGCGCGTCATTTGACGTTAATACTGGGACAATCGGTGCGTGGGCAGCGCAACAAATCTCAATTAACAACGTCAACTACACATTCCCATTCACAGGCTACGCGTACGCAGCGCTTCCAACGTTATGCGTTGTGACAATTAGCGCAATTGATTATCTCTTTATGCTCGGCGGCACAACAAATGCGCAAAGCGCATCAACTACGTATGTGTGGGGTGAAATTGACCCGACAACTGGCGGACTCAACACCGTAACTGAAGTCGATGTAGGTCTTGTTACGCAATTAGGCGCTAAGTTTTTTGTGTCAGTGCCTCAATCAGAACCTAATACGTACGCTCCTGTGTCTGGCGTCCGATCGTTTTATAGCGACGGCTCGTTGTACGTATGCGCAGACGATGAAAACGTTTATGCAGCGCCAGTGTGGATTGACGTCAATCAAAACTTACAAATTGGTTCATACTTTGTAAACGTCGGTTCGCCTTCAAGTCTTTCATCAACGTCAGGCCCTACAAACTTTTATGTGTCATGCGCTGGCGCGTTTAACAACTCAATGATATGCACTGATGGAGCGTATGCGCTATCACCGCTTGGATGCGGAGGCAGCACTGCGCTAACAACGCTAAGCAGCAATGTTTATGCGGGACGAAGCTCCTTCTATTTTCGCCCGTTTCTTTTTAGCGCAATCAATGAAAACATCGATGGAAGCGCAACGCTTTTTTCGAGTCTTGGTTTTTGCGTAAACGTCTATCCTGTGACATGGTTGAATGTGCCTGTGCTTCCTGGGAGTTCTGCGACATCAATCACAATTGCAATTGATGAGAGTGCTTCAACGCATTACGGCGTAAACGTAGGTGTCGTAGGTCCGCAATACATCATTCAAGCGTTCACAGGTTCGCTTGTTACGTACTCAACGCAAGGCACGTACGCAACATCTACTTCTTCAGGCGAATTGGTTGTGAATAGTTCAGACACTGTGAACGTTAGCGCGCTAACGGTTGGCACTGACTTCGCTGGAAACGCTGCATGGAATATCACAACTCAAGGTCCATGCCCATTCGTCATTGGTCAACAAGTTACGTTAAGTGGTTTTGTCCCAACTGCGTACAATGGAACGTACACAATTTCGCAAGTGTATGGAAACGTCTTTTTCGTGGACACTGCATTGACACCGGGAACGGTGACGTCTTTTGGCACTGCATCGGTTACCACGTATCCTGCGCTTGTGCCAGTGTATTACGATTCAACGCAAACGCAATATCCAACTGCAATCTTTAGCGACACTGCAGACAAATACACGTATATGTGGCGCGAATATCCGACGAATCTTTTGACAACGATTGGCGCGTACACTGATGACCCATCAGACGTATTCGATTCTTACGCGATGGTGGCTGTGAATTATGATGGAATAGGCGGACAAAATGCTACGTCGCCTATGATAACTTCAACAATGGAGATTGTGTAATGGATTCAGAGCTCGCGTACCTTCTCGCAATGGTGAATCAAGGCATTTATCAGCCTTCACAAATTGTGCCTTCGGCAACGAACAATCAAGTGCTCACAACTGTCAGTGGAGCGACGGCATGGGCTACGCCAATCACAGGCACAAAAGCCACGAGCTTTATTTCAACTGCAGGCAGCGGCAGTACGACAGCGTCAAACATCACAAGTGTTTCATTAGTCGCAGGCACATGGCTCATTACCGCGCAAGCAATTGTTAAATACGGCGCAGCTTCTGTGACTGCTGACCTTTGGCTTGGGCCTAATAGCGCAAGCGGCACTGGCGCGTACACAAGCGGTTCAACGTCAGTCATCTCAACTGACACTTCGCGTGAAGTGACGCTTATGACAGTGCAAACGTTTGCGTCTACGACTACGGTGTACTTCAGCACTCAAGGAGGCGCTGGATACACAATTGCTGCGTCATCGTCTACGTACGGATATGCAAGCGGTACCACCACGGGTATCACTGCTGTACGACTCGCTTAATCGTAAAAGATAAAATAAACATAAGCACGACACTTACGTAAGGAATGAAAATGTCGATTGATACTCGCGAAACGCAAATTGCATGGGCTAAGTGGTTCGTTGCAAATAAGGGCGCACATCACTTTAACTATTCTGAAGGTAGCAATCGTATGAGCGCAATTGGTGTGTGGCCGATTAAGTGGCCCGTCAATTGCGACTGCTCAGCGTTTTGCACATTCATTGCGTGGCTCGGCGGCGCTGCAGACCCTAACGGTTTGAACTTTGACCACGAAGGCTACACGGGTACGTTTCTTTCGCATGAAGAGCACATTGCACTGTGGGCGAAGAATCACGCAGGCGTTAACGTAGAGCAAGTCATTCCTGGAGACTATGTCGTATATGGCCCAGGCACAGGCGAACACATTGCATTCATCGTCGAAGTCAATGATAATGACATTCTCACGGTGAGCATGGGCGAACAAGGCGACCCTTCGTACGTATGGGTCAACACGCCGAAGTCTAACCCTCACGGATACGCAGTCGATGGTCGTCAACCTCAGACGTTCCTTCGCTCAGTCACTGCATCGGTTCGCACGCCTCACACGCCTCCGACCGCTTAATCGTCTGCGTCTCTACGAGTAATCAGGTCAAAGTTTTCTGCTATTCAATTTTCTTAACACGTGGGTCGGCTTCTTATCGTCACTCGGCTTCACGCTTGGTTTCGTATGGGGAGGCGTTCGCTTAGTACAAAAACTAATCGCAGCGAATGAACGAAAGAAAATTGAAAAAGAACGAAAAATCGAAGAAGATGCTGCGATGCGTCAAAGCATTAAAGACTTACATTCAGCAATCAATGAATTGCGCGGTGACGTTAACAAAATTCGTAATGAAGAATTGCATTCAATTCGTAAAGACATTACGCCTAACGGTAAAAACACGCAACGTTTAGGTGACATTGCAGCGCGCACTGAAGAGAAAGTTGAAAATCTCGTAGCATTCATGGAGCGTTACGCCGAAAAAGTCGACACTGTCGTTGAAAAAGTTGAACATCACTTGGGCTTTCATGAAGGTCAAAGCGAATGAAATATCCAATTGCACCTGACGCAGAAGTAACGTATTTTGAGAGTGGGCAGCATTGTGTTGACGCTGTTCACGGTGACCTAATTCTCGTCATTCATGATGGGAAGATGCCAATGCTTATTCGTGCTGGACAGCGCGTTCGTTATTGGGCACGTAGAACGTTTCAACGAGACCCACGGTATGATGCAGCATATTGCGTATGGAATCATGCGATGATTGTCGTTGAAGGTGGCGCGCGCGCTCGAGTTTCACAGATGGAAGCGAAAGGCGGCGTCGTTGTCGATCTTCTCGATTATGTCGATCGCATGTATGCAGTTGTGCACCCAATCAATGCAACAGAAGAACAGCGTAGCGCAGCAGCAAAATTTGCGTGGTGGTGTGAAGGCATTGAATACGGTTGGTTTTCAATCTTTGGCATGGTTGTAAACGTTCTTGTGCCTATCGTTGAAATTGCGTTAAGTGCTGGTCAACGAATGGTGTGCTCTACGGCTGCGTCTCTCGCGCATCGTTGTGTAGGATTGATTCCAGACCACGCTGACACTGGCGTGTTTCCCGCAGACATTGCGCGTTATTACGACGTAAAGTAGAGACATCATGCCATTGACGTACTATGGGGAATCTTCAGTTGCGTATCCAGCAATTTTTGGGGGTACCGCAGCCCCATCAACGTATTACTTCGGTTTGCAATTTGCTAATACGCTTTGGACTGCAAGCACAGTGACAGCCGCAGGCGTGTACGTCATGCCTAATGCGTTTAATACGTTCACTACATCAGGCACAGGCAATAATCGCATTTTTGTTTCAGTGAGCAGCGGTACGACTGGCACCACAGAGCCTACGTGGACTTCTGTGACAGCGGGCGGGACTGTTACTGATGGAACTGTTACATGGCAAGACGTGGCTTCTACGAGTACACCGTATTGGTTGAGCACTGCGCCTTCATTCAATGAAGTGAACGGCAATGCGTATGCTCGAGTCTCATACTCAAATACAACGTCAAACTTTCCTGCACCGAGTGGGACATCACCAACGTCAGGAACGAACGCAAACATCATTACGTTCCCAACAGCGACGGGCACATGGGGACTTCTCGCTGCTGTGTCAATTCATGACGCAGCAACTGGCGGTGATACTGTTGCGTTTGCGTATCTTTCAAAGTATCTTAGCGTAACGTCAGGCATTACGCCAAGCATCCCAGCGTCCACGGGCCTCACACTCAGTCTCACATAAAATTGACGTTGATGTTGTAGTATTGGTATCAGTTAATCGCACTCGATTGCCACAGGAGACTTCATGGCATTAACATATTTACCCGCTGCGCAGGCTAACGTTGGCATCGCTGCAATGTTCGTCCCTTCAACTACGTACTACGGTTCATTGCACACTTCATCGCCCGGAACGACTGGTGCGAATGAAGTGACTGGCGGCTCATACGCTCGTCAAGCAGTCATATTTGGTTCTGCGAGCTCAGGCGTTGAAGCAACGACTGATGCGCAAAACTGGACGTCAATGCCTTCAGTGACAGTCGCATACTTTGGCTTTTGGAGTGCATCAACGAGTGGAACGTATCTTGGAGGTGGTCAGTTGAGTTCATCTCTCACGGTGCCTTCAGGCGCAACTGTCGCAGCCGCAATCGGCGCAATCACTGTTTCAGTGCAAGGTTAAGGATAACGTATGAGCGCAGAGATTCGAGCAGTTAAGACGTACCTTGGTGACAATGCTGACGGTACTCCGAACTTCAATTATGACTTTACTAACGTACTTAACGCAGACACGCACACTGCGATGCTGACTGGCCCAATCGCAGGGCCGATTACGTTGGCCGATGGGACAACGTACATTGTCACTGACTTCGCAATTGGCGTCAAGAATGAGCATGTCGATGAACTTCTTGCTGCGATCAACGACGCGCAAGTTTCAGCCGGTAACGTTTCGCCCGCCGCGTCTTAGTCGTCGTTCAACGCTTCATCGTTGAGATGAAAGTAGAAAGAGTTTTTCGATGGACGCACTAAAAAACTTTGCGTATTCAGCAGTCGCAACTCCGCCTTCTCCTGCGACATCTGGCACATCACTCGTGGTCACGGCTGGGCAAGGTTCTTTGTTTCCTACTGCCCCGTTCGACGCAACTATCTGGCCTGCGGGCGTTCAGCCTCTTAGCACCAATGCCGAGATTGTTCGTGTGACTGCCGTTTCTACGGACACGTTTACGATTACTCGCGCCCAGTACGGCACGACGGCTCAGAGCATCACGGCTGGCTACCAGATTGCTCAGACGATTACGGCAAACTTGCTCAACCAGTTGAACATCGTCTATCAACAGCAATCAACGGTGCGAGCGACATCAACTTCGACGTTCACGCCAGTCATCGGCTCTTACTACCCAGTGGACACAACGAGCGGAGCAATCTCGGTCACTATGCCAACCGGCATCGGCGGTGGCACGGTCATCGGCTTTCAGTTAAAGGCTGGCACGAACGCACTGACGATTAACGCTGGTAGTGGGCAGACAATTAACGGTT
>Ga0207955_1000074_pt1 | contig 36386 bp, 54 predicted proteins | sample CryBogCBE29Jun09_FD_184563 | JGI IMG/M metagenome (GOLD analysis project Ga0207955, IMG submission 184563) | Freshwater microbial communities from Crystal Bog, Wisconsin, USA - CBE29Jun09 (SPAdes) (version 2) | ecosystem: Environmental > Aquatic > Freshwater > Lake | place: Crystal Bog... | reverse complement strand
ACGAGCGGAGCAATCTCGGTCACTATGCCAACCGGCATCGGCGGTGGCACGGTCATCGGCTTTCAGTTAAAGGCTGGCACGAACGCACTGACGATTAACGCTGGTAGTGGGCAGACAATTAACGGTTTCAGCTCAATCAAACTCACCGCCGTTGGTCAGAGCATTTACCTGCAGTATTACGCCACTGGCGCAACGTGGGAAATCCTCTCCGGCGTGGAAATCCCAGCGAGCGCAACCGGCTTCACGGCTGGTGGCGACCTCACCGGCAACTTCCCAAACCCCACACTGGCGGCGACCACCAACGTCGAGAGCATCATCTCGGCAAACACCACTGTCGCTGGTGCGCTTCAGGCTGCGAACAACCTGTCGGACGTTGCCTCGACCTCAACAGCCCTGAGCAATCTTGGCGGTGCTCCACTCGCCAGCCCAGCCCTGACCGGCACTCCTACGGCTCCTACGGCGACCACCGGCACGAACACCACGCAAATCGCTACCACAGCGTTCGTCCAGTCGGCAGTTCCCACCTCGTTTCCACCGTCAGGAACGGCTGGTGGCGACTTGACGGGAACGTATCCAAATCCCACCCTGGCTACGGCTGGCACTGCCGGAACCTACGGATCCGCTACGGCTGTCCCTGTCATAACTACCGACACAAAGGGCCGTGTCACGGGCGTATCAACCGCCGCACCACTGGACGCTACCAAGTTGCCGTTGACGGGTGGCACAATGTCCGGCGCTATTGCTATGAGCGGAAACGGCATCACGGGCTCTGGCGAAATCGTCGCAACTGACTTCAAGGTCACGGGTCTCACGGGTGCGACTGCCGGAACGACTCGCCTCGTCGGTGTCACCGCTGCTGGTGCTCCTACGTCCGGCACGTTTCAGGCTGGCGACGTAGTGGCCGACCAGACCGGCACGTTCTGGGTCTGTATTACCGGCGGCACTCCCGGCACTTGGACGAACGTAGTCCCGAACTCGCTGGTCACTCGCTCGTCAACTGCGACGGCTGGAGTTGGTGAGTTCACCATCTTCAACGGCTCGACTCAGTATCAGGTCATCACGCTTCCTTTGAACCCCGTCAACGGCTCGACCTACCAAATCAAGAACCTCTCACTAAACACCGTCTACATCAACGGTGGGCTGAACAACGTTTCGGTGTCGGGCAACGTCTACGCTCCCTCATTCACCGCAACGACCACAGCCTCGTCCCCAACGCTGACCAGCGTAAGTTCGACGAGCAACCTCTACGTTGGTCAGGAAGTATCGGGAACCTACACACCTGCTGGCACAACCATCGTGTCAATCAACTCAGGCGCATCCACGATTACACTCAGCGCCAACGCCACCACATCGGCAACAGGCCAGATAATCAAGGCCAACTACGCAGTGACTGTGAACGCCGCCTACACGTTCACCTACAGCGGAACTGGCACCGGAGGCACTTGGTACGCTTTCGTCACGACTGACTTGGCGCAGATGGCAAACGTTCTCCCTGTGACTGCAGGTGGCACTGGTGTGACCACATCAACTGGCTCTGGCTCCAATGTCCTTTCAACATCACCAAGTCTTACAACTCCCAGCTTCTCCAGCATTGTGAACTCCGGAACGCTGACCCTGCCGACCTCGACGGACACGCTGGTCGGACGTGCCACCACCGACACTCTGACAAACAAGCGCATCACCAAGCGAGTGACCTCGACGACGGCCAACGCTTCGTCCTACGCAATCAACACCGACAATGTTGATGTGTATCACGTCACCAGCCAGACCACAACGCCGGTGCAGTTCACAAGCTCAGGAACGCCCGTGGACGGCGACACCTTGCGGATCTCAATGACCGGCACAACTTCTATCGGTCTGACGTGGGGAGGCACGTTCGAGTCTTCTGGTGGCGTCCTGCTTCCCGTGGCAACGGCAGGAACGACACGCCTTGACGTGGGCTTCATCTGGAACTCTGAAACCTCCAAGTGGCGATTGGTGGCGGTGGCGTAGTGGCTATTGCTTACCGAGGTGGGACAACGACTTCGTCAATCTCCACAACTGTCCCTGTGCTTTCAACATTGCCAGGTGACCTCATCCTCATCGTGGTCTCCTCAACCAACACCACTGCCTGGTCTCAGACTGGTGCGAACAAATACCTGCCTGCCTACACTGTCAGTGGAGCTGGAGCAACGTGGGTCGGTCTGACGGCCAACGGCAACGGCGCACCAAACGCCAACAACGGCTTCTCCGCTTGGCTGGGCTACAACGTGACCACCACCGGCACAACCTCGGTGACGCTTAGCGGAGTGCCAACAACAACGGGCGGCTTCTGCACAGCGACGTTCTCCGGATGCTCGACCACAAACCCAATCGCAATCAACGGAACGCCACACGGACAGGGAACCGCAATCGGCAACGCCACCAGTCAGGCACAAGGTTTCAACTACTACTGGCAGCCTGGGCAACTTCTTCTCGGTATGACTGGCGCACCTACGTTCTCAACCACGCCACCTTCTGGTGGTGGCTGGGGAACTTCTCCCTACAACCTGCCAAACAATGACACAGTGGCTACCTACGTCACCGGCTCACGTCAGTCAGCCATCACCTACCAAATCGCCACCTATCCGCAAACAACAAGTGGTGGCGCACTGGGCTTCTGGCAGTCACCGGCAGCGACTACCGGCATCAACATCTCGGTTGCACTCGGTCTGGTCATCAACCCTGCCACGACCACGAACAGCACCAACTTCCTAGAACTTCTGTAAGGAGACCCAATGCTGGGCGCAAACTATCTAGGCGCACCATATCTTGGGCAGACATACGCAGGAAACACAGCGCTTTCAGTCGCTGGCGCAAGCACATCTTCATTTTCTGCGAATTCACTTGACGTTATAGTCATTAATGCGTCTGGCGCTGCGTCTAATTCTTTTGTTGCAAATGCATCTCCAGTCACGGTGATGCAAACGACTGGCGCGCTATCGTCAACGTTTACAGCGACTGAATCATTGACGACAGTGATGCAAACATCATTTTCAGCCCCATTTACCTTCTCCTCATCACTCTCTGGGGTCATTAATGTAGGCGCTAATGGCTCACTATTGGCGACATTTGCTGGTAATGACACGTCAACCGTGAACGTGTCTGCGACAGGCAGTTTGCAAACGTCATTTTCTGCGTCTGAAAGCGCAACGCTAAAATTAACGTCATCGGGTGCGTTTTCTTCGCAGTTTAGCGCATCGCTTTCTTCAATTATCACGGTGCCTACGACTGAGAGTTTGCAAGCATCATTTAGTTCAACGGCTAATTTGCGTACTATTGTGCCAATGGCGTCTTCAACAATGTCAAATGTATTTAGCGCTACGATCGCGCCAATCACGCGCATTTCTACGTCTGGTGCTTTATCTTCTACGTTCATTACAAATGTGTCAAATCCCACGGTGTTTCTCTCAGCGTCAGGCACATTGACGACAAAGTTCTCCGCGTATGCGTCATTAATTGAGAGCATCATCGGTGGCATCGCTGTTGCGACAACTTCACTCGTCACAGGCGCGAAGAACGCAACATCGTTAGTCACATTAGCAACGCCTACGTCTTCGATTGTCACGCTATCGTACGCAAGTGAATCGCAAGTGACAAACGCAACTACGTCAGAGTCTTCTCTAACATCTGCATCAGCCAACGTTTCGCTCTAAATCACGGTGCTATAGCGATTAGAATGGGTTTGTAAGGAGTTCATGGCATCTCAACAAATCAACACATACGTTGAAGGCAACGTCTTAAACTTTGAAGTGCAATTTACGAATGAGCTAACGGGCGCTGCGATTAACCCAACGAATGTTGCGTTTGGCTACCGTGTGAACGGCGGAAACGTAACATCATTTACGTATGGCGTTGGTTCGCAAATTACGAATCCATCAACCGGCACTTTTGCGATACAAATCGCAACCGTTAGTCTCCCAGGCACGTGGGTGTGGGAGTGGCAAAGCACAGGAAACGGCGCTGCAGTCGTTTCTGGCGCAATCACCGTGACACCTAAGCCAATGACACTACTCTAATGTCTGAAGAAATCGCCGCTCACGTTCAAACGACAACGCATCATTATTTGGTGCACTATCCGCCGCACCCACCTCGAGAAGGTGACCCGCACTACAAAGACTTTCATCACTTCCGTGAAAGGACTAAGGCTACTGCGCAATGCATGATAGGCGCTCACCGAAACGACTTCAGCGAATGCTCGTTAGACAAGCCGCTCGAACTTCATCACGCACACGTCGAATTTTCGCTGCAAAACGGTGTTGACCTCGCGTGGTTAGAAGTCGACTATCCTGGAATCTCTGACCCCGATGAAGTTGGTGCTTGGGTCGAAAGTGCAGCAAATCTTGTGTGGCTTTGCGAAGCGCATCACCGTGGGCCAGGAGGCGTTCACGTCGCTGCTGCCTCAGACTTTGAAGCAGAAAAGTACGTTCGTGGACTTATAACATCAGCGAACAATACCGTGACGCAACACAATACGCAAACTCAAAACTAAATAGAATTTTATTAGCCTATGACGGAGGTACGTATGACGAATGATGTTTCATCGACACATATCGTAATACCCGATACGCAAGTTAAAGATGGCGTCCCACTCGAGCATCTCGCTTGGATAGGTCAATACATTGTTGACAAATTCGCGGGCGAAGAGAACGTCACAATCATTCATCTTGGCGACCACGCAGACATGCCTTCGCTTTCATCATACGATGAAGGCAAAGTTTCGATGGAAGGTCGCTTGTATGAGACGGACATTGCCGCAGCGAATAAAGGCTTTGACATTCTTAATGCGCCGCTTATCGAATACAACACACGTAAACGCGCGCAAGGTAAGAAGCAATGGCACCCTCGCAGAATTATTTTGCACGGCAATCACGAGCATCGAATTGCGCGTGTGCTCGAGTTGAGTAAGACGGCGAAATATAACGTCAGTCTCGAGCATCTCAACTACGCAGAACACGGGTGGGAAGTCGTTCCTTTTCTTAAGCCTATCGTTCTCGATGGCGTAACATACGCTCACTACTTTTACAACCCAATGACCGGTCAATCGTACAGCGGAATGATCGATACGCGTTTGAAGAATCTCGGCATCTCGTTTACACAAGGTCATCAGCAACTTCTTCTTTACGGCATTCGTTATCACGCGAACGGTCAACCTATTCACGGTCTCGTTGCGGGTGCATGCTACCTTCACGATGAAGAGTATAAAGGCGCGCAAGGTAACGCACATTGGCGAGGCATTATCGTCAAACATGAAGTCGCTGACGGTGCGTACGACCCAATGTTTGTGTCATTGAATTATTTGTGCAAGCGTTATGAAGGCGTTACGCTTGACGAGTTCATGGCGAAAAAGTTTTAATGGTAGGATTGAATGATGCAGCCTGACTTCTTTACGGTTTACGACAAAGGTCGTCAACTCGACTTTGAAGGCCTTCATCTCGCAACAGCGACTTCATTTTTACCGTCGAAAATTCGTTGGTTTGTAGTTGACATCTACAAAACTGTAGGTGGCAAATACATTGTCGCAGGCTCTGGAAAGAGCATAGTTGTGCACCGTCCCAACTGCGCTATGATGAAAGAGAAGAACGCTGAATTAGCGCCTGCTTCGAAGACATCAGTGCCATGTTCAACGTGTCGCCCTATGCTTACTGAAGATGTGTGCCACGAAGTTAACCGTGAATGGGCGCAAGTGTCTGAAGACCCCGCAGCGATTATTGAGCGATTGAGATTGCGCGATGCTGACGGTGTGTGGTACTTGCCAAAGACGTCTTCGAGCGCTTTGTTACAAGCCGCAGAACTTGATGATGGCATCAAGCGAGCGTTTTACGCGCCCACTCGCATTGAGTAATATTTAACTCACAACAAAAACGGAGGACGAATGCTTATCATCTTAGAAGGTGTCGATTGCAGCGGTAAGTCGACATTGGCGAATGAACTCGTATCGCTTATCGGCGACGCAGAGTTGATTCACCGTGGGGTGCCTATCGATCACGTCCTTGACGAGTACGAACTTGCGCTTCTTAACTATGTGCCTCAACAATCACGGTCAATCGTTTGCGATCGTTGGCACATTGGCCCTGACGTATACGGTCCCATCAAGCGCGGTGACAATGGGTTGGACCCAGTCATTCGTTGGCACATCAATGCGTTCCTTCAAGCGAAAGGAGCGTACTTAGTGTACACGGAAATGCCGCTAGATGCACTTCTAAGTCGAATGAATGAGCGAGGTGAAGACTATCTAGCGCGTGATGAAGTGGCGTCTGTCATTGACCTTTACCGTGAAGTGATTCAGAAAACACCTCTCCACTTCATGTCATCAGTCACTGGCTTTCATGACGCTCACGGTGTCATCACAGCAGCGCTTGCGCCTGAAGCGAGTTCGTCTCAGTGCGGCGCATTCACGTCTTACGTTGGCACTCGTCGCCCATCACGACTAATTGTCGGTGACTCGCCAACGCCTATCGCTTTCATGCCATATGAAGGTACACACAATTACGATATCGTAAAGCGATATGCACTTGGCGGCGACACAGATACCGCGTTTGTGAATTACACTGAGCAATTGAATGAATTGTGGGACGCAATATACAACCCGCTTGTAATTGCAATCGATCAAAAGTCTGCGGATGCATGTCATCACGCTCACATCCCATTCGCATACAAAATGGAGGACAAATGAAACAACTAACACACGCATTTGACATTGAAAATGTGCAGACTGATTATCCTGCGCTTCTTCAATACCTACGAACTCATGGTGAGTCAACGTCTCCTCGAGGACAGAACACTCGAGAAATCTTTGATGTTGTCATGCGACTAGACCCACACTACGCAATCGTCACGGGCATCGATCGAAAGTTGAGCACAAAGCTCATCAGTCTTGAGGCATTGCAACTTATCTCGTGCACATCGATGCCTGCTCGCACCGTGAAGGCTGCGCCGAACATGGCGAACTTCATGAACGGCGAAACGTTTCATGGGCCTTACGGCACACGCATCGGTGCGCAGTTAGAAGCAGTGATTCGTCGTTTGCAATCAGACCGTGACACTCGTCAAGCAGTCATCACAATCTGGGACCCGCTCCTTGACGCATTCCGCACGACGCAAGCGAAAGATGTACCGTGCACAACAATGCTTCAATTCTTCATTCGCAATGACAAACTCGTAATGCACGTGACAATGCGCAGCAACGACGCATGGTGGGGCACTCCTCATGACTGGGGCCAGTTGTCACAATTGCAACTTGCACTCGCAAACGTTCTCGGAATTGAAGCCGGCGATTATTATCACCACGCAGTTTCGTTTCATCTTTACGAACGTGACTTCGACAAGATTGACACGCTTTCGTTTCCTACGTCTGACTTAGTGCGTCACGACGGTTTCGGTTGGAAAGGCATTACGTTTGAAGAAATTCAAGCGCGTGCGCTTACGTTTATGACGCATCCAACGTCCGTGACCGCTGAAAGCACAACAGAATCATGGCATCTTCAGCAGCAACTTTCGATTGATAAGTTGTAAGCCGTGAACGAAGGACGCATATCATGGGACGAGTTGTGGATGTCAACTGCTCGCAACGTAGGTCGTAGAAGTTGGTGCTCACGGGCGCAGTATGGCGCTGTCATTGTGTCTGAAGACAATCGAGTGTTGTCTGTTGGTTACAACGGTACGCCTGCGCATCAAAGCGCTAGCACATCATGCGAAACGTGGTGCACACGCGCTGTGAACGCACGTGTTCACGGTGAACACGCAGTCAATCCGAACTACACCGACTGCCACGCAGTGCACGCGGAAATGAATGCAATTTTGCGCGCAAATAATCTTTGGCTCGAGAAAAGCCCCACACTTTACGTTAATGGCGTAACGTGTCTACGGTGTGCGTTGACAATCTCAAACTCAGGCATTAAGCAAGTTGTTCTATTCATTAGCGACTACGAACTAAAACGCAATCCAGAAGAAACGCAAGAACTTCTCGAGCGCTACGGTGTGAAGGTGAGGACAATGAAATGAGTTTAGAAGACACGCGACTAGAGTTTGTCGATACGCTCGACAAAGCTAATGAATTTATGCGTTGGCTCGGTGAACGACGCGAAGTACTTGCATTTGACACAGAAACGGGCGGGCTCGACCCAGAAAAGTGCGCACTACGTCTCGTTCAGTTCGGCGATATGGGCGCTGGTTGGGCAATACCGTGGGAACGATGGGGTGGCTTAGCGATTGAAGCCATCAAAAAGTATGAAGGCGAAATGGTTGCGCACAACTCTAAGTTTGATGTGCGTTACATTGAACGTCACGGTGGCATTCGTATGAAGCGCGAAAATATTCACGACACTCGTATCATGTGTCACATTCTCGACCCGTCAAGTCGCACAGCGCTGAAGCCAGTCGCTGCGCGTCTCGTAGACGCACGAGCAGCGTACGCAAGTCAAGCGCTTGATGAAGCGATGTCATTGCAAAAATGGACGTGGGCTACGGTGCCAGTAGACTTCAAGTTGTATTGGTGTTACGGTGCATTGGACACGGTGCTCACTGCACACGTGTACAACAAACTAAAGCCTCAGATTGACGCAGAGTTCGCAGATGTGTACGCTCTCGAGCAGGCCGTTCAATTTGTTCTCGCTGATATGGAAGCTCGTGGCTCGCGAATCGACTTAGACTACACGAAAAAGAAGGCGGCGGAACTCGAGACGTTTGCGAATAGCGTTAGTGACTGGTGTCTCAAGAATTATCGCGTAAGCCCTGGCTCTAACCGTGAAGTGACTGACAAACTTCTCGAACTTGGCGTCCCACTTACGACACGGACAAAGAGTGGCAATTACGCACTCGATGAAGACGTCATTCAAGAAATCATTGGCGGCTCGCTTGAAGACGTTGACGTAACATCATTGAATGAGGGACAGACTCTTGCGTACCAAGTTCTCGCACGGCGCAAGGCTGAAAAAATTCGTTCAACGTATCTCGACCCATTCCTTGACTATGTCGATGAGAACGGTTTTGTGCACCCTCAAATAAATCAGTTAGGCGCACGGACAGGCCGCATGTCGATGGAACGACCAGCCCTTCAAACACTCCCTCGCGGTCGAGTTGTGCGAGATTGCTTTATCCCTCGAGAAGGTCACTCTCTTGTGAGTGCGGACTTTGATGGCGTTGAAATGCGTATCCTTGCGCATTTTGCGCAAGACCAGAATCTCATTGACGCAATCAACTCTGGTGACATTCACTTGACCACCGCACGTCGCGTTTACAACGATGACACGATCGACAAGAAAGACCCACGGCGTCAAATCGCAAAGAGCGTAGGCTTCGCAAAAATCTACGGTGCTGGCGCCGATAAAATTGCTTTAACGGCAGGCGTATCACCCGACGAAGCGCGAGACTTTTTGACTCAGTATGACGCAACATTCCCAGGTGTAAAAGCGTTTCAAGGCACGGTGGCTAAAGTCGTTGAGCAGCGTAAACGTGAAACTGGACGTGCGTTTGTAAAGACACCAATTGGTCGTCTTCAACTCAGCGATAATGACCGTGACTACGCATTGGTTAATGCACTTATTCAAGGCATGGCCGCTGACGTGTTTAAAGAAGCATTGGTGCGTCTCGACGAATCGGACGTAGGTGAGTATTTACTTCTTCCTGTGCATGACGAAATCATCGCAGACATTCCTAATGACGACATGGACGAGCTAAAGGACGTAATCACAAAGGCTATGAGTGACGATCGTTGGGCTGTGCCTCTCACTGTCGGTATTGACGGTCCACTTCCTCGATGGGGAGCCAAGTATGGAGGTTAGTGCCCACAATTCTCGCTGTCGACCCAGGTCGTACTACGGGCTTCGTAATTTGGAGAGACGATGAACGTATCGAGAAAGAACTCGAGTGCAGTCGCTTTCTTGCGTATGCTGCACCGTTAATTGAACGAGGAGAGATTGACTTTGTTGTATGTGAACGTTTCATCATCAGCACACAAACAGCCAAGTACTCACAAGCACCGTGGTCCCTCGAGCAAATCGGAGTCCTTCGGTTTTTGTGCGAACGATACGATGTTTCATTCGTTCTTCAAAACGTCAGTGACGCAAAACGCTTCGGCACAGACGATCGTCTCAACGCAATCGGGTGGAAGCGCCCTAAAGGTGGTGGGCACGCCCGTGACGCACAACGGCACTTACTACTTTTTCTGGTGAAACACGACATGATTGACGACTATTTGCTCGTCAAGAATTCGCAAAAGTAACATACATTTGTTATAATAGACTTATGAGGTGCATGGAGCACTTCATTGAAGGGAGTCACCGTGGCAAAAGTAACGTGGACACACACAGAAAATTGCGATCGTTCGTCAACAATGATAAAGAATCATCGCGTGTCAGTGTTTCGCGCAACACCTACAAAGTATGTACTTTTCATCGATGGTGTGCGAGCAGAAGTCAATGAGCGACGAGTGAGCAAGACGGGTAACAAAGAATTGCTCATGAAGAAGGGCGTAGAGATTGCGTCCAACATGCCGAAGCGCGCAACACCGTACCCGCAAAAACTTCCACGACCAGCGGTCAAATCAACAAGTGCAAATGGCATCTTTCTCGCCAAGATGCTGAAGTAAAATTGACTCACAAATGAAAGAGGACGAATGCCTTTAGCACACATCGAAAACAACGAAATCACGGTGCAAACAGAATTCCGTGATAAGAACGCAATCAAAAGTGTGCCCGGTGCGAAGTGGTCGCAAACTGGATGTTGGCGTCTGCCTCTCAGTTGGGCGAGTTGCGTTGCATTGCGCGGCGTCTTTGGCGATCGTCTCGACATCAGCGATGAACTACGTCAGTGGGCCGTGAACGAGCGTGCTCAACGCGTTGACCCATCAATGGCGTTACGCGATGCGATTAGCGCTGACGGAGATGAACGTCTATTCCCACCGCAGCGAGCAGGCGTAAAGTGGTTGCAAGCAACTAAACGTGGACTTTTAGGTGACCCTATGGGGACCGGAAAAACACGTCAGTTGTTGATGGCTATACCGGAAGACGGTTGGCCAGCGATCGTTGTGACGCCTAACGGTGTGCGTCAAGGCTGGAAGAACGAAGTTGACAAGCTCGGGCTTGACGTAAACGTCATCATTCTCGACGGGTCGACTGCTGCTCGCAAAAAGCAATTGGCTGACATTAATGACGGCGACAAAACACTTGTCGTCATCAATTGGGAATCACTACGATCATTGTCGCGTCTTGCTCCGTATGGCTCAATCGGTTTAACGCGTTGCGTTGAGCACGGTGGTGAAGACCCTGCTGTCACAGAAGCGCGATGTGAAGTGCATCCGAAAGCGCTCAATCAAATTCAGTGGCGCACCGTCATTCGAGACGAAGCGCATCGAGCAAAGGACCCACAAAGTAAGCAAACGCGTGCGTCATGGGCTTTGCAACATGCACCCACGGTGCGCTATTGTTGGGACGCAACTGGTACGCCAGTTGCTCAACACTTAGGTGACTTATGGGCGATTATGCACGGTAACTCGCCAGAAGACTTCCCACGCAAGAGCTCATTCATTGAACGATACGCAACTGCGTCATGGAATTCATGGGGTGCGTTAGATATTGGCGGCATCAATCCGCAAACATCGTCAGAGCTTTTCTCATTCTTAGACCCACGGTTTCGCCACGTTCCTAAAGAAGCGTTGCTCCCATTTCTCCCACCGAAGATTCGTCAAGAGTGGACGTGTCCGATGTCGAAAAAGCAAAAGCAAGCGTACGAAGACATGGCAGCAACGATGATTGCCGAACTCGAGAGCGGTGTGCTCATCACTACGAACCCACTTTCGCAATACGCACGGCTGATGCAATTCTCAAGTGCGTATGCGGAGATTCAAGAAGATGGGTCCGTGAAACTAAGCGACCCATCATGTAAAGTTGACGCACTCATTGAGATTCTCGATAGTCTCGGCGATGAGCCTGTTGCAGTGGGCATGGTGTCACGGCAACTTCTCGAATTGTGCGCCACACACTTACGTGAGAACAACATTTCATTCAGCGTAGTGCAAGGCGGACAGACGATGGACGAACGTCAGAAGTCAATTGACGACTTTCAAGACAAGCGCGTGCGAGTGATTCTTCTCACGGTGCAATCTGGTGGCACAGGTATCACACTTACAACTGCGCCTTACCTCGTTATGCTTCAGCGCTCATGGTCATTGATTGACAACCTTCAAACTGAAGACCGTGTGCACCGCATTGGTTCAGAGCAACACACGCAAGTCACAATCATTGATGTGCTCACCGAAGGCACGATGGAAGTTGGGCGTCAAATCGAACGCCTTCAAGAAAAAGGCGCTAATCTCAATGAAATTCTTCGAGACGCCGACACGCTTAAGAAAGTGTTGTACGGTGAAAAGTTGTAATTCGAAAGCGTTATTGTTATAGACATGACAGAGAGACAAATGCACGTAAGTAATTCAGAAGTTCAGTGCTTCAAACGTTGCCGTCGTAAGTGGTGGTTAACGTATCATCGTAAACTTCGCAAAGTTGAAGAGCGCACAACGGGTGCGTTAATGTTGGGAACGCGTGTGCACGAAGCACTCGCCGCTCTTTATAGCCCAACACCGCAAGACCCCATTGAAGTTATTCGTAACGAATACAACAAAGCCCGTGAAGGCGTAGACCCAGAGACCTTTGACTTTGAAGACCTCAACAAAGAGGCAGCGCTCGCTTTAGCGATGATTGAAGGATACGTCCAATGGGTCGAAGAGACTGGCATTGACGACGACCTTGAAGTCATCTCTGTCGAAGAAGAATTGTCTGCGCCGTTTGACGGTGTGCCTGTGACAATCATCGGAAAACTCGACACGCGTGTACGTCGTAAGTCTGACGGTCGTCTTCTTTCAATGGACCACAAAACATGTGCATCGTTCGATAGTCTCACGCGTACGCTCGAGCTCAATGAACAACCGCTCATGTATCAACTTCTCGAGCGCCTTACGCAGCCAAGTGACCAACACGTCACGGGCGGTATGTACAACATGTTGCGCAAAGTTAAGCGCACTGGAAACGCTAAGCCACCTTTCTATCTTCGTGAAATGATTCACCACAACGACACAGAGCTTCGTAACTTCTGGTTGCGTCTTCTCGGTACGTTGCAAACGATGGTTGAAGTTGAAAATCGTTTGAATGACGGTGAAGACCACCATTTAGTCGCGTATCCCACTCCTACAAGCACGTGCGCTTGGGACTGCGACTTTCGAGCAGTGTGCCCACTGTTCGACGATGGCTCCCACGCAGAGGGCCTAATTGAATCTGCGTACCGAGTTCACAACCCATATGAAAGATACCAGACAGAGGTGACACTATGACGCAAGGCGTCAGTATGCTAATTCACGGCTTAAGCAAGAGCGGTAAGTCGTACTTTGGAGACTCGGCGCCTGCGCCACGTCTCATTCTCGACGCTGAAGGTGGCGCAAGCACTCGCTTCACGGGCTCATCGAAAGTTGTGTGGGACCCGATGCGTGATGCGCCTCCTGCGTATGACGGTACGTGGGAGACGTGCGTTGTATACGTTCGTTCATTCCAAGACGTCCAACGTGTGTACGATTGGTTGAACTCAGGCAAGCACTCATTTCAAAGCGTCGTAATCGACTCGCTTTCAGAAACGCAACAGCGTTGCATTGACGCTCTCGTAGGCACAGACCAGATGAAGACGCAAGACTGGGGCGACTTGCTTCGCAAGATGTCGGCTCTCGTTCGCTCTTACCGTGACCTCATTATTCACCCGACCAACCCACTGCAAGCGGTAATCTTTGTCGCTATGACGCGTGAGTTTAACAACGTACGACGCCCGTACGTTCAGGGCCAACTTTCTAACACACTGCCTTACTACGTCGACGTCTGCGGTTACTTGTGGACGGAGCTCGGAGAAGACGGTGTCGTTAGACGGCGTTTGTTGTGTGCACCGCACAGTGCTTTTGAGGCTGGCGATCGCACTGGCAAACTTGGTAATGTTATTGACAACCCGGACGTCATCACCATGTTGGAGATGATATACGGTGGCAATAACTAACGCATCAAAAAATAAAACACTTAGACTCTTAGAAGGAGTAGACGTATGACAACTTGGGGCGACCTTTTGAAGGAAGCAGGCACCGTAACGCAGGGGTATGACCCACTGCCCAGCGGTACCTATGATGTAACGGTCGAAAAGGCCGAACACAAGATTGCGCAGTCGGGCAAGTCAATGTTCGAAGTGCAGTTCAAAGTAATCTCGGGACCGCACGCGAATCGCTTCGTGTGGAATCGCTTTGTAGTCGTACCTGACAGCCCTCGTGCTCTCGCGTACTTCTTCTCGAACATGCGTGCACTCGGCCTCGACTCTGACTTCTTTGCAGCATCACCAAGCGATGACGTTGTTGCCTCGGCACTCGTTGGTCGCACCGTGACAATTGAAGTCGGTCAGACTGAGTACAACGGCGCACTGCGTAACGAAGTCAAGAAGGTGCTCGCGTCGAAGGGCGCAACTGCAACGGTCGCTGCGCCTGTCGCTTCTGCTCCTGCCGCTCCTGTGACGCCTATGAGTGCACCAGCACCCACGCCCACCTCAGCGCCTGTTGCACCTGCCGCACCGTTCTAACGAGCAAACGTGAAAATCGCAATTTACGAACCGGAGCCACGCATTTGTGGGCCGCTTACGTATGCGTATCACGTCAAGGCGGGTCTTATCGCACTTGGTCACGAAGTAGACGTAGTCTCCTTCACTAAGTCCGGTAAGGCCCGCGTCTCGTGGGGCACACCTAAGCCTGGCGCACGTTGGTGGTTGAAGCCAATTGACCGTGTCGATAAGAACTCAAACGCAATCTCAGTGTTGCAAGAATACGACATGGTTATTCTTCCTGAGATTCGCAATCCCTCTCACGACAAAGAGGCATTGAAAGAAGAGACTGTCCCGCTTTACGTTGACGCACTTGTGAAAGCCGGTGTGCCTTGGACAACTGCGTTGCACGGTACGAATTATGGCGAGAAGGAGACGGTGTTTACTGAGCAACTTCTCGCATCGCCAACGCGTGGCAAGACGCTTGTCACGGCAAGTTGGTCATCAGTCGAATCGTCACCTTTGTTTAAAGACATCGATTGGGCGTTTGCGCATCTGCCTTACGTTCCTACGTTTGATGTTGACGCTGACATCCCTCGAGACCCGCGTACTGTGGGCGGCATGGGTCGCTTCATTTGGAATAAAGGCCAGCACATTGTAGCGATGGCTGGTGCATTTCTTCCTGAAGACGTCACAGTAGAAATCTGGGGCGCGTGCTCAATTGGAATGTCTGCGTCTCCTACGTTCGTTGTGTACGAAGAATTTGTGCGTAAGGGCGAGTGGGAAGGCAAGCGCTTTGGCCCTGACGGGACCGATGGCAACGTCATTCAACCGTACAATTGGGAAGCACGTCTCCCAGGTCACGCAATGGTGAAGTACTTGGGCAATTATGACAAGCCGCTTCAAACAGCGTCACGCATGGTTGCACACGCTGGTTTGACGTCGGGCAACTTCTCTCGAGGGCTTGTCGAATTCTCAACGCTTGAAGCGATGGACGCCGGCGCATTCCCTATTGTGCCTAAGCACTTGTCGGACCCTGAGTTCGAAATGTTTGTGCTGCCTACGTACGAGAACGCATTGTCATTCGCAAAGCTTCGCGTTGATGATTCGACGGTGCGTGAACTCGCAAGCATGTATGAGAAGTGTCTCGATGTGTGGCAGAACGAAGCAGAACGTAAGCGTATCGTTCAGCACAACCGTGAAGTGATTCGCAAGCGCAATAACGTGGTTGCAATTGCACAAACGTTCGTTGATTCGGCGATGTCATGAGCGCATGGGAGTGGCTAAAAGAAACTCGCACGCTTCAAATTGAAGCGTATGGGAAAGACCCTTCTGCGCTCACGGGCGAAGAACTTGCGGACTTCGTTCTTTGGAATCACGTCGCTCTAGTCGACGAAATGAGCGAATTCCTCGGTGAAATTCAATGGAAGCCGTGGGCAAAGCCTCGCGGCGGCGCAAATCGAGATGCAGCAATCGGTGAACTCATTGATGTTGCTCACTTTCTCGCAAATCTCGCCGTCGCGATGGGATGCACTGATGAAGAATGGGTGCGCCGCTATAAAGCGAAGATGGAAATCAACGCAAAACGTCAGCGAGATGGCTACGACAATAAGAACAAATGTCAAAAATGTCGACGCGCACTCGATGACGTCGCAGTTAAGTGCACATCTGAACGATGTGTAGAGGAGCAATAATGAGCAATACGTTTCGATTCGTCGACGTTCACGGGTTCGCTGGAGGTCTTTCACTAGGCGTCCAACAAAGTGGCTTTGAACTTGTCGGCAAGAAAGAAACGAAGGGTGGCTTTGGCGCACCGAACATGGAAGCCAACCGTCACATTCTTGGAAATAATTGGGAGACTGAAGTCGAGTCGTACGAAAATTGGACGCCAATTGACGCTGAGCTCGTCATCGGTAATCCACCGTGCAGCGGCTTCAGTTTGCTCTCGAGCAAGTCGTTTCGAGGTGTGAACTCGCGCGCAAATGCATGCATGTGGGGAATCACTGAGTACGCTGCGAAGATTGCGCCTCCCATCTTTGCGTTTGAGTCCGTGCAAGGCGCATTTACGCAAGGCCATGAACTGATGGTTGACTTGCGTGCTCGTCTTGAAGAACTCACGGGCGCAAAGTACGACCTCACTCACGTGTTGCACTCTGCTCGTTCGATGGGCTCACCTCAAATGCGTCGTCGCTATATGTTCGTCGCTCACCGTGTGCCATTCGGCGTAGAAGAGCCTCAGCCTCGCGAGTTGCCTAACGTCTGGGACGCAATTGGCGACTTGTCGGGTCTTCAACTTCAATGGGAAGCGCAGCCGTACGTTCACGATGCATTTTCAAAGTGGGCAAAGTCAAAGCGCAATAAGACAAAAGTAGACGGTCACGTCACTCTCGACATTCCTCACACTCGTCGCGTCAAGGAGTTGTTGGCCACCGGCATGTGGGACCAAGGTATGGACCTCGGTAAAGTGATGCGTCGTCTCGATGATGAGAACATTGAATGGCCTGAGTTTTACGAACGTCGTCACGCGCACTTTCAAGGCAACGGCTACAATTTTGGTTTTACGCAACCGTATCGTTTACGCGCTGATTACGTATGCCCAGTCATCACGGGTGGGGGTCTCGACTTGCTCATTCACCCAACTGAAGACCGCAACATTACGCACCGCGAAGTCGCGCGTCTCATGGGTTACCCAGACAATTGGAAGATTGAGCCGCTTCGCGATTACAAAGCATTGCGTTTGACGTGGGGCAAAGGCGTCACTGTTGACGTTGGTCGTTATTTTGGCGAATGGTTGTACAAGTCGCTTGACGGTACGCCTGGTACGTACACTGGCGAACTTATTGGTGACCGCGAACGTCTCATCAATGTCACTCAAACGTGGAAGAAGTTTGAAGAGTAGTAACACCTTCGACTAATATTTCGAAGACACTAAAGTGAATTGGGGGCCCTTGATTGGGCCCTCAATTCCTTTTATTGTAAGGTTTTCAAAGATTCTTTAAGAATAGTGTCACACGGGTACAAATTATTGTTATAGTGATTCTGTCTGGTAATTCAACCGGGCAGGACGAAAGGACACAACATGAAGGCAAGCGAAAAGCAAATCGCATTCATTGAGAAACTCATCAGTGAGCGTATCCGCATTACCCTCAACGAGAAGGACACTGAGTTTCTCTCAAACATTGAAGCAGCGTATCAGCGCGTTCGAGCACAGGACCAACTGACGATGCACGGCGCAAGTTGGGTAATTGACGCACTGCTTAGCATTTCAACGAAGATTGCGGACAAGAAAGTTGAAGTCGAGCAGTCAGCACCAAGCATCCCACTTGGGACGTACACCGTCGTACTCGGTGAGAACGACTATGTCACGCTTCGCGTAGGCATTGCAACGTTCACTGAAGAGAAGCGAATCATGGTGTCATATCTCTCAGGTGCAGACAACGAAAACTCGTACACGGGCTTTGCATTCGTCAACGCCAACGGCATTAAAGTCTGGGGCAAGTTCGCAGGCAACGAGCGTCTTGCACACGCCGCAAAAGTGCTCTTCGCAATCGCACAGACTGAGGCGGGTCTCGGTCAAGCGCATGAAGAATTCCTCAAGCACGCTGAAGCGTACGCAATTGCAAGCGGTAAGTGCGCACGTTGTAATCGCAAGTTGACGGTGCCTGCGTCACTGCACCGCGGTCTTGGCCCTGAGTGCGCTAACAAGGAGGGTCTCTAATATGTGGCTCGTTACGACAATCGGCTTCTTCTCTGCAACAATTTCGAATGTAGACGGGAGCGTGCAAATTCGAGCACGCGACCGTCAAGACCTCGAAAATCTCAAAGAGAAGTACGCACCAGAACTCAGTGACATCATCGAAACGTACACGGCGGATTACCCATTCCGTGCGCTATGCACTCGAGAAGAATTCCCCTCAATTCTCGCTCGCATCGGTGCAGATGTCGACTACAGCAACTTCAAAGACGAAGTGTACAAAAAGCAAGGCGAAAAGCGAGCACGGCTTTACGGAGACGTGTGGACGACGCTTCTCGCTCTCGAAACGAAAGAAACGGCACAGAAGCGTGCAAAAGTTAATGGTGTCCTTGACGTCACGGCACCAGAACTTCTCATTGGCGACAAAACGGAGTGGGGCATTGTAGCGTCAATCGTTTCTACTCGTGGCAATGTATCGACTACTGTGACGTTCGAAGACGGTTCGACAAAGACGTTCAATAAGTTTGAACGCATCATTGTACTTTGATTGTGCAAGGTGTTAGAATGAGTTATACACAGGACGAAGGGACGCATATGAAAAGCACTGTCGAGACTTGGAAGGGTCTCATTCCGGGTGACATAGTCACGGTCACTGAAGCACCCGGTTCATACAAATTCATTAACGCAACAATTAACGCCGAGACTGGTGAAACTTTGTGGGTCACCGTCATTGGCGGGCGTAAAGGTCGATCGTTAACACGTATGTTCACTGAAGAGCGTATTGTGTTACCGAAAGAAAAGGCTCTGCAAAAGCAGAGGTCAAACCGTGGCATTGCCACAGAAGGAGAAGGACAATAATGTTGCCAACACTTAAAGGCGTCGCAAAAGTCGCCGAAGGTATTACCAGCATCAGCGAAGCACTCGAGCGTAACGGTCTCAACTGGTCCGTTGAAAAGCGCCCGACGTTCTACATGAAGGACAACGGCACTCCAGCGCCAATGACTTCGTCTTACGCCACTCTTCGCAGTGACAACGAGGCGTATCTTGGCCGTGTCGGTGGGGACTACGTTCCAATGAGCAACGCAAACGCACTCGCTCACGTGGACGCACTTCTCATCTCAGGTGCAGCAACACTCGACACTGTGTTCGAATTAAAGGGCGGTAAGCGCGTTGGTGCAACGTTGAAGTTGAACGAAGGCATCAACATTAAGGGTGAAGACTTGGTCGACATGTACATTACGGTGACGACATCGCACGATGGCACCCGAGCAACTCGCACGGACATCACGCCGATTCGTCTCTTCTGCACAAATCAGTTGGCACTCATCAGTCGCACCGCGAAGCAGTCGTGGTCAGTGCGTCACCTCTCAACGATGGAAGAAAACTTAAAGTTCGTCGAAGAAGAGTTGCAAGAAATCACCGGCTACGCTGAGTGGTTCGAAAGCACGGCTAACGCACTCATCGAGAAGACGCTCACTGAAATGGACTTGCAGCAGATTCTTGGCGCGTCACTCGACTTTGTCAAGGAGAAGGACAAGAAGGCGAAGATGATTAGCGAAATCACCGACGTCTTTAAGTACAGCAATCTCATCGGTGAGCAGTTCAAGGGCACTGCATGGGCTGGGCTGAACGCAGCGACTGAGTACTTTGACCACCACCGCAACTACCGCACGGCTGCTGCTCGTTACGCAGCAATCACGTCAGGAGTCGGTGCTCGAGTGCGCAACAACGTCTCAGAGAATCTCATTCTTCTCTAATGACGGTACGTCTAAACGTTTTGTTCAACGGGTCGCCAGACGAAGGTGAGCAAACGTTTCGCGAAGTTGTGGGAATGGGGTACGAACGTATCCCATTCTCACGCTTCGTGCGTTGGCGTCTCGCAAGCAAGAGCGCAGACATTTGGTCAATGGACATTGACGTTTTGCCACTCGATAGGCCAAGGGTAATCTATTTGCTCACACCGTTGAGTGTCTCTAATGAGGACGTAGAAGCCTCAATGCGGGACATAACTCACGCGAACGGGCTACCTTTAAGGCTAATGGGCGAAGAGACGTTGAGTGAAACACAACGCATTGAGATGAAGCACAATTGCGTAGATGTGTGCGACCGTGTGTTCGTAGTAAATTCAAATGAAACAATCGATGATGAAACGCAAAGCATCATCGATATCGCAACAGACACGGGTAAGAAAGTTTCTTACCTTAAGTATTAGGAGACGACATGTCAGAAGACACCAACATTGAAGAAGTAGCACCGGCTCTCGAGAGTTCGCTTGACAAAGCGTTGAAGCGCGCCGAAGAAAAGGCGCAAGTGAGTGTCGTAGAAGAGACGGTTGACGAAGAGTCTTCAGAAGAGCGTCCTCCAATGGAGTGGCCGCTTCCCGTCTATCCATTGGTTGCCATGTTCGACGTACAAAAGGTTGACTTAGAGGACCAACAAGCGCTTGTCATCGCTTTGTACACGGGTGCTGGAGCGTCATTTGGTCTCGTCACGCGCGATGGTGCGTTGGCCCTTGCAAAGCGTCTCAAGCAAGTCGCCAATACGGTCGTTGAAGTCAAGAAGTAAGGAGCAAATGCAGCAGAATAACCGCAGAGCAAATTCCCGCTAGCACACCGATAGGCAATACGTCTCGCCTGAAGTTTAGGCTCGGCTCGAATGCATTGACGGCGGAACGCTCGCACAAGTGAAACGACCTAGGTCAAAGATAGACCACACTAAGGAGTAACAACATGCGAAAAAGTACGATCGCAAAATGGACGTTTGCAACAGTTATGTTAGCGACTGTAACCGTCCCTCAAATCGCAAGTCAAGCGACAACTAAGACAACTGCAGTGACAACAACGACAATTAAAGTTGCACGGCACATTATGAAGAAAAAGATGTATGTCCCTCTTGTCTCAGAGACAATGATGGCGATGTGGCGCAAAGTAAACATCTGCGAAGAAGGTGGGCGTTGGAATGTGCGCGGGTCGCTTTATTCAGGTGGACTCGGCATCACTAACGCAAATTGGATTGCGTTTGGCGGTGAAGCGTTATTCGGCCCAGCATGGGCTGCGACGCCAATGCAACAAGTTTTTATCGCGGAACGAATTCAAAAAAGATTGAGTGCTGGCGCTTACGTACCCGACCAATATGGATGCGGACACGGTTGGTAAAATAAGAATGTGCATCACGAGATGCGCAGTACATAAATAGCACGGAATGGAGATTCACGCTATGACAGTTGAACTAGACAAAGAAACAATCGCATACCTGAGCCGCCTAATCAAGCGCGGTGGGCATCAAGGCGAGCAAGCGCGTGATGTGCTTAAAGCTGCGGGTCTTTCCGACAATGACTTCATCGCAAAAGAAGAAGAAGAGCGCGACTCTCACGGACGTTGGACCAGTAGTGGCACACGTGCAGCGGCATCACAAGCAAGTGCTGCAGCGTCTTCTGCGTCGGCAGAAACAAAGGAAACTCGAAGTCGCGAGTTCAATCACAATGACGTCAGTAGAGGCGGTGCGGAAGAGTTTGCAAAAGCGTTAGACAAAAGTGCTGCAGCGCATATGGCAGCAGCAGATGCGTGGCGTGAACATGCGAATCAGTTGCGCAGTGAAGGAAAAAACGCAGAAGCACGCGCGGCTGAAACGGTAGCCAATAAGCACGAAGCGGCTGCCGAAAAGCACACGCAAGTATCGAAAGACTTCTCAGGTTGGTCGCGTGGCGTTGCTACGTTCACTCAAGGATACACGCGAGGCGTTGCTAGTCGGCAACCTGACACTGTCGATTGGCGAGTCGGTGAGCAACTCGACAAGTACAACGCAAAATACGGCGCAAATAAATGACGCTTAACATCACACCTGAATACCGTGCATATCTCGAAGCACAAGTAATGCGAGGCGGAGAGCGAGGTGCATCCGCGTCTTTGATTCTTATGAAGTATGACCCAGACCAAGCGCGAGACTCAAACGGAGAGTTTGCAAGCGGTTCGTCAGGCGGTGGTTCGCGCGAAGACCTCACTGGAAAGTACACACCAGCCGACTATGGCGCCGACCCTAAGTTCACTGAAGAAGTTAAAATGGCGCAAGAAGCAATGAAGAACGGCGTTACGCCTGAAGAATTCAAGACAAAAAATGTAGCAGAACAAATTAAAAACGCTACTGGAAGAATTACTACTAGCCCATTCCTTGACTTAAATCAACGTAGAGACACAGCTTCTGGGCACCGTGCTGCAGCCGGCGCACTTCGCGAAGCTGCAAAACTTACGTCTGACGCAGGTAAAAAAGCGGAGTTTGAACGCGCTGCAAGTTTGCATGATAAAGCTTATGAGGCGCACGGGAGAGTTTTTATAAAGCAAGACTCGGGCGTCAGTGATATGACTAAATACGAACGAAGCGCATTTAACGCAACTCAAAAAGCGATGGATGCAACAAAAGGTCTAATGTAGTGTCAAACGAATACGAAAACTATCTTGAAGCACTCGCCATTCGCGGCGGGTCTGAAGGTCTCGCGGCCCAGGAGCAACTGGAAAAGCTCCGTGACGCTGAAGTCAAGAAGTCTAACGAAGATGAAGCACGTGACGAGCATGGACGTTGGGTAAGTGGCGGCGGCGGCGATTCAAGTAAAGAACACGCTGAGGCGATGACTAAAGCCGCGAACGAAGCAGAAGCTAAAAGTAAGTCGACTACTGACCCTTTAAAACGCGAATCATTGCGCGGTCAAGCGAATGCGCTACGCGAAGCAGCGGCTGAGCGCGTTGCTGGTGGACACATTGATTACGTTGGAAAACAAAAAGAAGCGGATGCCGCTGAAAAAGAAAGTATGTACAACGGTCGATCGACGCAAGGCTCAGCGTATCATGGTGGACGCTCAGACGGATACGCATATGCGAAACAAATTGCGTCAGACGGACATCGTTAACGTTAGTCGTTCAAAGAAATAGTAAGAAAGCAAAATGAAAAACATTACGCCTGAATACCAAGCTTATCTTGAAGCACTCGCTCTTCAAGGCGGTGCGCAAGGTCTCGCTGCGCGTGAAACGCTTGAAAAAGCAAAGACCGACTACGACAACATCATCTCCGATCGTAAAGGCGACCCAGCAAATGAAGACCTTTACAACGTTGTGATTCGCGAAGCAAAAAAGAAGTTTGATGTGTACCCGTCAGCGGTTGCAAATGCTTGGGTCGTTCAAGAATACAAAAAACGCGGTGGAACATACGGCCCCGTAAAGAAAGCGGAAGTCGCAGTCCCTGAGGGCCACACTGTTGAAGACGTATTGCGTCACGATAAAGGCCATGACGATTGGCACGCATCGCACGGTGACCAACCTTGTAAAGATGAAGCAGACTGCGCACGTATGCGTGCAACGTATAAGTCATTTAGCGCAACGCTCGTCAAAGAAGAAGAACGCGATGAGCACGGACGTTGGACCAGTGGTGGCAGAGAAGCGGCGGCTCAAAATCTAATGGACCAAGCGAAATTTGTCGGTGAAATGGCTAAGTCGAACGATGACAAAGCTTACGGCATGATTGAAGGACTGTCTCGCGGCGCGCAAATAATTAGAACGTCTGAAAATCCGTCTGCTGAAATCGACAAAATTCGCTCAGGAATTAGCAGCACTGTCTCATCACACGAGCCGTACGGGTCTAATGAGCACGGACTTGACATTGGCTTACAACGAGCACAAATGCTAATTCCCAATTCACCTGAAAGTCAGGTTGACACGTCTAAGTTGAGCCAACTGCTTGGACAAAAAAATCCTGGGAATAACGCGTACGACGGACCAATGCTCGCGCGTCATCTAGCAGAAGGCGACACAATCAAAGAAATGGGAATGATGCGCAGCACCGGTGTCGTGACGTCAGTCACGCATAATGGTGACGGCACTTTGACTGCTCAGTTTAATCGACCAGACGGTTCGTACGGCGGCTTTCAGAATTACGGTTTGACGGATATTGTTCGAGTTAATCGTTCAATGAAACAATAAGAATAGCGTGATGAACACGGACGTTGTCAGTGTCGATCGCTCAAAAAGTAAAACGTAATAACGCATTAAAAAGAGGCATGATGAAAGACACGCAAAAAATAAAAGAGTGGCCCGAAAGCTATTTTCCACTTTATTTTCGAGTGATGAACGAAAATAAAGTGCGTCTTCGAAAAAATAGCGTAGTGAACATCACGCCATCGAAAAACATCATCGACTATTTTACGCATGAAAACGTTGAAACGTTTGTTTGCGATGATAAGTCAATGGTGAAACTTCTTGCGCCTGCGGGCACGTATCACATCACTGCAATTTTGCGTGACGGTACACTCTTTGAAGACGATTACGTTGTCATGGACCCATTTACTTCTTCAATTACAGAGACGTTCCGTGACGGGCAACCGATTATGTTTCGTCCTGGGCGATGGGATCGCTACATCCTCAAAGAAAACAGTTACAAACTTCTACCAATTGAAGGCGTGGTTATGGACCTTGGCGCTCACATCGGCACATTTACGCGTGACGCGCTTACGCATGAAAGTGTGACGAAAGTTATTTCATACGAACCTGACAACACAAACTTTAAGTTTCTTACAATGAACGTTACGTCGCCTAAAGTAACGTTAATTCACGGTGCTGTAGCAAATGAAGTTGGAGAGCGAACACTTTATTTAAGCTTAAAAGGTGAAGGTGGCGGGTCAGGTCTGCACAGTCTCATCCGTGCAACAACGAATAGAGCTCCCATCACGGTGAAAACGTATGACTTTCGCGAAGAACTTGAGAAGCATCAACCGACTACGCTAAAAATAGACATTGAAGGCGCAGAACGAACGTTCTCTTTTAAAGATTTGCCGTCATCATTGCGTCACATTGCCGTTGAATTTGAGTTTGAACCTGAGATGGAAGAACAAACACGAGACATTGAAGCGCAAGGTTTTCATATTCTTCAAGCGACAAAAGGTTGGGCAAAACTTCGCGTTTGGACGAGAGATTAACGTGGATGACGCGCAACTCCCTCTCGATAAGCGAGGGCGCCCTAATCGTTCTTACTTAGGTCATACAAGCGACATCATTCCCACACCGTGGGAGAATGAAGGTGCGTATCTTGAGCCTGGTGCACCGCGTCGTTTCCCATTGCGTTCAGTTCGTACGTACGCGCAAGAGAAAGAACGTCGTCGTTTAGCGCAAATTGAAAATGCTGGACGGTGCCAAAGTCGAGCAAACAAATATGATGCATGGTGTCGCAAGTGGCCGATGAATGGGCTTGACGTATGTCGCTTTCACGGTGGGAAGTTTGCTCACTCAAAGAAAGCCGCAGCGCGCAATGTTGCAGAGCAGAAGTTGAAGCAGCAAGCGCAGAAGATTCTTCGAAACACGAAGTAGAATGTATATATGCGTACGCGTGATAACTCAACTATCATCTCTCTTCGTGTTGAGAAAGCATTGCACCGTGAATTCACTGCGTTGTCAACAGAACTTGGTGCTTTAACGCCTCGCAAATTGCGCGAAGCGTATTTGCAACAACTCAAAGAAATGCGCGTGCAAGTGAATGAAAAACGTGCGCTTCACGGTCGTCCCACATGGGAAGAAGAATTTGGCACGCAGAATGTCGAAGCTTAAGGCTGCACTCGAACAAGCACGCGGCATTGTAAAGTACAACGCTGACGAAGAACGAGATAGTCACGGTAGGTTCGCGGGTAGTGGTGGCCAAGGAATACCATCTCACTCAGAGTTGATGAGCATGGAGAGGGTTTCAGGGCCTCTTGGGAGCCAAGGCGGTGAGTGGCGTAAGGACGCTAACGGCCAGCAGTATCTCGTTAAGCCGCTTATCGATGAGAAGCATGGACAAAACGAAGTCGCTGCTGCTGCGGTGTATCACGAAGCAGGCGTACGATTCCCTAACACGGGCGTAGTCAAAGACGCTAATGGAGACTCTTATCTCGTCAGTCAAAAGATTGATGGGCTCACTCAAAAGAGCGCCGGTGCGTGGCAACGCGACTCAGAACTTCAAGCGCGCGCAGCACACGACTTTGGCACTGACGCGTTGCTTAGTCACTGGGACGTGCACGGCTTAGAAGCAGACAACACTCTCGTTGCGCAAGACGGTACGCCTACTCGCATCGAGTCAGGCGGTGCGATGGCGTATCGTGCAATGGGCGGAAACAAAACGACATTCTCCCCTGACGCTGAATGGGTTGAACCGTCATCAATGCGTACGTCTGACCAAGGCCAAGCGATGTACGGAAACATGACTGATGCGCAAGCGGCCGATTCTCTCGAGCGTGCTGGCAACATCAATCTCGATAACGTTCAATCACGGTGGGATGCGATGGGCATCCCTCGTTCAGTGTCTGACCCGTGGATGCAAACACTTCAAGCGCGACAAGCGCAAATTCCTGCGTTAGTTGCGTCATTACGCGGTGCAAGTAAAGCGTTAAGCGCGTTGAAGCAAGCACGGGCGCTTCTCAAATATGATGAGAATGAAGCGCGTGGTGAAAAGGGAAGATGGGTTGCTGGTGAAAATACTGGCGCGCATATTGAAGACCTTGCACAAAGTAGAAGTTTCATTAATCGCTTTCACGACTCTAAAGCAACAAATGTCGCTAGAGGAATCAGCGAAGGCAAAATTAAAGTCGTCTCTGCAACGCATGAAGGTAATACAAGTCACATTGTCACGGCACAAGGTACATTACACGTTACGCGCAATGGTAAAGAAGAATGGGCTGGACACTTCTTTCCGAAAGGAATGCCAACTGAATCTGGCACTGGACGAGTCGTATTCTCTGGGAAGAACGTAAGCGGCCTAACAGGACCCGAGCAACTCGCATTGACTGGGTACAAAGGTGGAATGTTCGTAAACATCAATAATGAATTGCGCGGTACGGGCAAGCAAGAATTAAGTGAATACGATCGACAACGAGTAAAAGAAAGCATTACGCAAATCGATCGTATGATGCAACGTTCACCGCTACCTGAAGCGCAAACAGTGTACCGTGGTGTTGCGGGAAAACTTCTTCAAGGCTTAAAAGTCGGCGACTCATTCACTGATAAAGCATACTCGTCTACGTCACTTTCAAGAAACGTTGCTGAACGTTTTTCTGGCGGTACACGCGGGAGTGTGCTCGAGGTTTCTCTACCTATTGGGACGCGTGGTATTGAGTTCACGGGTGGGAAACTTGGAAAAGTTGAGCAAGAGATTCTAGTCGACAGAAACACTACATACACTGTGACGTCAATTTCTTCTGACGGCACTGTTCACGTGAAGGCTTCACAATGAGTGACAATTACTTTGTATGGGACGATGAAGATGTCGTTATTCATCGTAATGAAAATGCCACCGAAAAGTCTTTAATGGATGCGTCTCGCGCTGATCGTTTTGCTTGGAGTGAAGATGACATCACTTCTAAAAATAAAGACGCAAAAAAATCGCTAAGCGTTCTTATTGAAGAAGCACGGGCAATTTCTAAATACAACCCAGAGCAAGAGCGCAACTATCACGGGCGTTTCGCTAGCGGCACGAGCGAAGAAACGACTATGATACATCAGTCTGTCTTTAACGGTGCGACACTCGAGCAACTTGAAGAGAAGTACGGCAAAGATAACGCAGAAGTAGAAAAAATTGGCAACGCTATTGACGCATGGACGTGGTCAAGAGACACTTCAACTAACATTCGAAATGAGTTCTCTGCAATGCAACGCGGCGAAACAACGAAATCGAATGAAGGCGTCAAAGAAATCGCTGACACATTCGCAAGACTGCTAAGTGCAGCGCCACCAGTGGGCGAAATGTATCGCGGAATGTGTTTAAACTCGGAAGAAGCAGAGAAGTTTCTTCAGCAAGTGTATCAAGGACACGTTGACATCGGTCTTTCATCATTTTCGAAAGAGATGACTATTGCGGATAGATTCTCTGGGCTTGGCTTAAACGCAGATGAATTAGCGGGTCGCACGCCGTTTCGAATTACCGTTGAAGGTGGTGCGCGAGGCATTGACATTTCTGCGATGAGCCAATTAAAATACGAAAAAGAAATCGTTTCAGCGGGTCGTTTTGAAGTATTACAAGACAAACTAGGAGAGAATGGACAACACTTCATTCGTTTAAGGCAGGTGCAATGACAAAGATTAGTTGGATACCGAAAGACTGGAACCCCACGGTCGACATGCCTTCATTTGCAGAAATGCGTGAAGACATGCCGAAAGCAAATGAAGTGAATGACGCGGTGAAAGCCGTGCGCAGAGCGCGTAAAGTTTTGCGCGATAAAGAAGTAGAATAAACACATGAGTAAAGTACGTGCAAAAGACACGGGCAAGTATGGGAAGCATTCGACTGGACTAAGCGTTCAGCCGAGCATTGACCAACTTGACTTGCGCAGCACTACGCGCCCCGTAGTTAATAACTTTCAACGCGGTGAATTAGGACCAGACGCAGGACGAGCACGGGCGAACATGCCTGCGGAATCTCAAGGCCCAACCGTACCCACGTTTGGACCTGAGACACCTCCGCACCCACATGCCTGACTTTGAGTGTGCGGCAGGTTGCTCAAATAGAGGCGTAGAGGCCTCTCAAACCTTGACCATGTCACCCGTCCCACCCGAGGGATGGATTACCTTAGGGCTGGACATAGCGTCCGCTCAGCCTCCCTATCAGTTTAGGGACGGACGATATAGTGCGATTGTTTGCTCGCTTGATTGCGCAATCACGTTTTTGTCACGGCAAAAGCGATTGTTTGCGATGGATGTCACGCCTGCGGGTATCGGCTCAAACATTCACGTTCGTGAAGAAACGAGAAGCGACATCACGCGTCGCATCGGTGCGTTAATTTTGGAAGCGATCGATGAAATGCCAGATGATGGGCGTGCAGTTCTTATTCCGCTTGACCGTGAACGCGACCAATTGCATCGCAATGTTGCAATCGGCTTACTTTCTTTCGATACTCTCGAGAGCGACACGGAAGAGATCGCGGAAGCGTAGCGACTTCTTCTCTTCGTGCATAGGCACATGAAGCGCTTTAGCGAGAGAGTTTAACGTCACCATGTCATCGCGAGGCGATGGCTCAGTAATCATGTGCACCGCTGCGGCAGGCACCATCGCTGTCACGGTGCCTACTTGCGTATACGCCATTTGCGAGTTAATTGCGAAAAGAGCGCCGAGAGCGAATGCTCGTAACTGCTCTTCGTTAAACGAATCACATTCAATCTTCTCGAGATGTTCGCGAATGCTTGCGCGCAATTGTTCGACGGTGACTTGCGCAATGCCTGGGCCAGTTTGCTCCATCGCCATCGTAAACATGTAACGAATCACATCTACCATTTCATCGTAATTTGGCACTTCGTCCTCTTCATCTTCGATGTATTCGTTGAAGTCCGACATGAGACTATTCTACAAAGTCGGGATTGAGAATGTATCGAGTTGTAGCACGGCCGCCTTCATTATCAAGAGTGATGAAGGCGCCTTGCGATATAAGTTCATCAATCGCTGCGTCTGCGGCGGGTGTTGAATCATTCATTAGTTTCTTAATCTGTGACCGTGAATGCGGCTGGTCATTAGCGCGAAGTTCGTGAACAATGCGCGTTTTAATCGCACGCTTTTGATTGTCATACTGTTGCGATAGCGCACCGATAGGAGCAGATGACGGTACGTCAACAGTGATGTCGAGACGTGAACCGTTATCGCGTGGGTGAAATTTCACTGTCGCTGCGGACTCACCTTCACGGCCAACTTCACCGCCTCGGTCTTTCGCAATGACAAGATTGATGAAGCCGTCATTAGTGCGACTAAACGGCACGGTGCTTTCGACTGCGTATGCAGCGTGCAAACGTCCAAGCTTATCACCTGCGCCTCGAGCCCAACGACCACGACCTTCACCGTTTTTCGTAACGTGGTCAACGATAACGAGCGCTGCTTGCGGCTTAATGCCTCGCATGAGCCACCGTGCATGAGCGTACCACGCACCAACTTCTGCGTTGTCTTTTTCGTTTAGTCCAAGTTCGACGAGTGCGGGCGCCATCGTATCGACAATCACGAGAGACGGTTGCCATGCTTTAAGTTGTTGCTTCAACTTCAGCCATGCTAACTGACCTTTGCCCATGCCTTGCGGATTGAGGTAGCGAAGGTGCTCACTAACGAGTGACGGGTTGACGCCTAACGAAAGCAAACGCAACGCCATCGACTTACCGCCATCGTCTTCGTCATAGTCGAGATACGCAACAGTCTCGCCCGCTTCAATGCGTTCACGCACGAGATACAACGACACCCATGTCTTACCGTGACCGGGCTCACCGTAGATTGAGTGAAGACGTCCTGCATAGATGAGACACTTCCCATCGCTGCGACGCAACATAGACGGGTATTCGCGCTCAATCTCTCCGCCCGACATCAATGCGCCTACGTCAAACGGCTCAGCGGGGTCGCGGTCACCTTCATCTTCTTCGTCTTCATCTTCTGTCAAAGAGGTCAAATTATCCACAAAAGACGGGCCCTGAGATGATGTTGTAGGCCCTGCGAGAGCGGGGCTAATGGTATTTACTGGCGCTGACGCGGCTGTTTTTTGTGATTGCTTGGCAGCACGGGCGTCAGTCTTCTGCGCCCATGCAACGAGCATCTCGTTCAGTTCTTCTGGCGCGTCCCAACGCTTATAGCCGCGTTCAATCTTTTCATATGCGGTGCCAAGTGGGAAGTAGTCCGATTCAGTCTGGTCGGTCTTCTCCCACACTTGCTTGACAATGATGTACGCCGTGTCGATCGAATCGCCGCGAGCACGAAGAATGCCAGCGAGACGTGTGAAGCCGTCATCACGTTCGCCTAAGCGAAAGCCTTCTTTAACGAGCGTCTGAACGTTAAGTGATTGTGTTGTCTCGAGCTTAGCGCCCGTGCTTGTTGTCGATGATTGACGCTTCTCATTCGCAAGAATTGTGATGAGATCGTTCGATATCGCAGACAACGCTGCGCCGTCACGCCAATGATAAAAGTTGCCGCTCACGTGTTGAGACGGTGCTGCTACGATGTACCCACCATCAGCCCTAATGTCAACGCCTGGGAGCCAATTAGTTCTACTCGAGATGAGAGGTCGCGGGCCTGAGACGGGCCCTGGCCAGTCAAGGAGAATGTGAGAGCCGCCACCTCCTGTCGTCTGAATCTTTGTCGTAGGCAATTCAATGCCACGTGATGCGAGCCAGACCTTAAGCTCATATTCGCCGTCAACAATGTCATCACCGTTCTCACGAACGTCAAGGTCAAGAACAACGAGATTACTTGCGGCACCGGTCGCAATTGCGATGTTCATTTGCGGCGCTTGACGCGCCCACGCTTCAATCGTCCCTGTGTCGTTACTCGCGGACTTCAACCCATCGGGCACCATATAACCGATTGGGTGCTTGCCTGCGGCACGGCAATTCGTATCACCGCACGCACAACGTCCTTGAACGACCCACCAAATTGGGAGAACACGCCACCCGTGAGAAGCGTATTCGAGCGCGTATTCGAGAGAATTAGTAGGCATGATACGTTCTGCCGATGAGTGAATCATATGCGTCTTCCTGATGCGTCCCTGAGTTAATTACATTAACACTCAGCCGCGAATAATTACCGCGCTTTAAAAGAGTGTTAGGTGCTTTCCTCGAGACGACGGCGAGCACGAAGTTCACGGGACGTAGCGCGACGGTCTTTGATGTCGATGTTGATGAGACGTTTGCGCTGTTCTTCATTCATCCCTCCGTGAATGCCGTCAACGATGCGATTGTCGATTGAGTACGCGAGACACTCGTCAATGACGGGGCATCGAGCACAGTAGTATCCGGGATTGCCTACTTCATCTTTTACGACGAAGTCACTGATTGAAATGATGTCGTCTTCGGTTTCAATTTGTGGATAGAAAAGCGAAAAGCCGACGTCTTTGCATGCAGCGTCGTCTTTCCACTTTTCTGAGTTAGCGCTTTTTGCGCTCATCGTTATCCTGCGCTATTCAATACTTCGCTACACGCTTGCATCACGCCGATAACTTCACCCCACTCATCGAGTGTGCCATCGACAATGCGAACGAATATGGTGTCATCGTCCTCGTTAGTATACGTCTTAATTTCTGCAATGGCGGCGTCAACGGTTGACTTCACCATCTTTACGAACTTCATCGCTGCGGTCCATGACTCGAGAAACGTTGCGTTCATTATGTCTTGCTGACTCACGGCGTTGAGAATGTTGCGATCGACAACGTGCCCTGCGTCAGTGAACTTCTTTAAGTTTGCGTGCGCAACGTTCGCTTCGTGACGGTGCAAATCACGCTCAACCTCTAACGCCATAATGTGATTGCGCATCGCTTTTTTTGAGTTTTTACGCGGTGTCATTTGTCCTCTTTCTCGATGAGTCGTATAAATGCGCGAGCAATGTACAACGCGCCTACCTCAACGAAAAATGCGCCCAAGCCTGCACGTACGCTCACGGCGAACAACAGCACGGCTGGAAGAAATGCGATAACGCATGCAATAAAAATGACGAGCATGACGGCGAGTGCGTCAGTTAGTTTCATTTTTGTCCTTGTCTTCAAGTCCAACTTTGATAAAGCCTTTTGCAAAGCCGATTGCGAACCACTCATCATACGTCATTTCTTTTTTGAACGCATTAATGATGTTCTTCTTAACTTCTGGCGTAATGATGCGTGACATCACATGATGTCCTTATACGGTGCGATAGCTTCCGTGATTGCGACGTTAATGAATTCACTAAACGTCATATTGCGAAGAACGCATGCTTTTGCAATGTTCATTAATTCGTCGCCCGTGAAGTCAATTTCGATTGTTGTGTTTTTCGAATCACTCATCATTGCTCCAAAGTATGTTTGATAGATACGGACTCACTAATGCATATTCTTCTGCTTCACGCCCAACAGCGTTAAAGATAGAGCGCAAAAGCTTCTTCTGTTTGCGAGGTAAACGTGTCGCGTAAGCAATGCATAGTCGTTTGTCACGCATAGTCACCGTCCAATATTCGCACTTTCGTTCCATGATTAGCGCGTTCGCCCTCTCATGTATAAACTCGCTGCTTCACGACACGGTGCACAACGACAACCATAATTTGTGTATGCGTTGTATGTCCCATGAATAACATAGTCCGGTACGATAACTTCTGGCGCGCACTTTTCGCAGAGAACGCGTTTGTCGCCTCTAAGCGTCTGCCAACCTGCGGCGATTGCTTTTGTCGTTGTAACGAAAAACTTCTTTACGCCGCATTCATCACATTCAATAAGCCAGCCTTTAATTTTCGCCATCATTCACATCCGTTCATGCATTTTCTTTTGAGACGGTTATCTTTGCCGAAAATAAATTGTGTGTCGCATTTTGCGCAGTGATACACATCAACAACTATGCGTCGAACGACGGGTCCAGTCGGCGGTTTGTGCGTACGCTTCTTTGTCTTCTTCACAATTCATTTGCTTTCGTGATAGCGGGTGGGCTATCGATTGTATTACGCTTTAAACGTTACGGCAGGCTTTTTGCTAATGTGTCACTGGTGTGTGCATCAATTATGTCAGAGAGTGCTTGGTAGCAATCCCACCACCCCATGTCGTAGCCCTTGCGATGCGCCAGTTCGGTTTCAGTGGGTGGGTAGTCGAGGTCGGTCATGCGCTTGTCGTCGGCTTCGACTTCTCCCTTCGACGGTGGCTTGTGCTTCAGCAGGCGCTCGGAGATGAGTTCTAAAAGGAGTTCCTCGACACGCTTGCTATGCACATCTCGTAGGGCTTGGCGTTCTTCGGGGGTCACGGTACGTCATCTCCCATGTGCATCTTATCGATGATTGCTTTGTTTCGATCGGCGACTTTCTTAAAGTCACCGTCCCAACCTTTGCCGCCCAGCCAAGCGGCGAACGCTGCGCCGAGCTCATCATCGGTGATGTTATGCTTTGCGACAAACGCGTCAAAATCGTCGAATGCTTCGCTCATTTCGTTACCGTGCGATGAATGCGCGTAAGAAATAACCTGCGGCGAACGCTATCAATGCGTGTGCGACACCTATCGACATTACAACTCCAAGCCACACATTGGGCAGAACTTGAATGCGGTGTTTGCGCGGAAGTACTTGTGGTCGCCGTAACGACGGTCCTTGTTGTCGTGAGCTGATTCGAAACGACGAAGGAGTCCGCCAACGTTCACGAGACCGTCAGTCACGGGAGTGTCATTCTTCTTTACGTTAATTGTCTTCATTGTCTTCACTTTCTTTTGTAGGTGGGGTTGCGACACGGGCGGGTAAGCGACATTCGTCATACCATTCAATTAGCATTCCGAAGTCGTTACGTAACACGTGAGTGTATGCAATCACATTATCATCAGTGTCATATTCTTCAATTGGCATATCGCATAGTGTGCATTTCATCGACGATACACCCACCAACACGTCATAATGATTGCGAACATCACAATCATAATGCCAAGCATTATGAACGGCAATTGGAGAAAGAACATCGCGCCTTCACGGTCACGAAAGTTATCGCTGAAAAACATCGCGAGACCGAAATATGCAAGCACGGGCAGTGCGAACTTAAGAATCTCGCGTATCATTCCGGCTTCTTTTTCGTTATCTCATGAGGCCAATTCTTTTTCAGCCAATGATTCGAAACAATCTTCCATTCACTTGTCATCTTCGGCGTCGCAGTTTGAATAGCCCGACATTGGTCGGGGGCGTCAAGGACGACAGGGTAAATGTGACGATACCGCCCATCGAATCGGATGTCTTTGATGATGGCTTCACCGCAATGTTCGCATTCTTCATGCGGAATGTGCTTATCAATGTCATGCGCTTCAGCGAGCGCGGTTGCTTCGCTTTCGGACGCACACGCCGTGAACACTGAACACTCGTGACACGAGAACACCCATATTTGATTAACTTTCGCCGTCATTAGAGAGGCCTCCATTCATTACAGTCGCACGTGAGTGTGCACATCATTACATTGTCGATGAGACGGTGAGCGTCAGCGAGATGTGAGCACTCACAAATCGATGTGTCAATCACCGGCTCAATGTCATACGGTATTGCAATTGTCATACTTCTCCTTCTGTGATAAGAATTCCCGTGTTCATGTCAAAACGTTCACGAACGACTTTACGCTTCTTGTTGTTCTTTTCGCTGACGAGACGAAATTGCACGAGACACGCTTCGCACGCTTGTTCGCCTCGACGCTTATGCGCACGGTACCCGCCAGCGCCAGGCTTCCCACATTCGAACGTACGAATTGCGGGATTGTTTGTCGCTGATGTGTGCGGTTGACGAGTGAATGCATCAGTGAGTTTGACGCGGCGAATCTTACGTATCTGAATGCGCTCACGCTCAGTCGTCCCACCCCAAAAGCCGTAGCGTTCATAAAGGAGTGCGTAGTCTAGGCAATCGTTTACGATGGTGCACTTATCGCACATCATTCGTACTCGAAAAGGCACCGGCTCTTCGAAAAAGTCGACCTTCGACTTTGCGCATTCGCCGAGTTCACGGATGTCGAGAAGACGACGCTTTGCGTCTTCTAACGTACCGTCAATTGTCTCTTTGTACTTCGTCATTACTTGTCCTCTTTCGTCTTACAACTTTCTTTGTGTGCGTTTCGCAAAAAACGAAACGCCCACTTTTGTCGGGCGAACCCATTTCGCCGCACACTTCACACGTTTTGCGAGCGAGCTCTTGCGCTTTCACTACAATAGCGATGCACTTTTTAACTAATTCGTCGTCATCATACGACGGGAGACGAAAGAAATATTGAATCGTTCCGTTCGACTTCGTAAGTGACGTAATCTTATAGTTATGACACAGAGCATCAAGTTGCTCGTTAGCATTAACGATTAACGGATACCAGCCAACGCTCACTCCTATGTGCGGCCAATATCCTGAACTCATTCGTTGAATGATGTCGAGCAATTGGTCACGGTAATCACCGGCATCATCAGGAATGAATTCAACGTCGCTTCGTGAGTGGCGGTTTTCTTGCACACGCACTCTCATTTGCTTCTCCCTTCATGTAACGTGAATTCGTAGATGTCACAATAACATACCTTTGTAACATCGGTGTGGCATTCGCAAAAAATATTTTCGAATCATAGAAATGAAGAAGCCTGTGCTCGGGAAGGGTGACCAAGCACAGGCTCTCTTCATCTCACGTGCCGTGTGGCATGCATTGGGACGCAAACGTG
>Ga0207955_1000062_pt1 | contig 40617 bp, 57 predicted proteins | sample CryBogCBE29Jun09_FD_184563 | JGI IMG/M metagenome (GOLD analysis project Ga0207955, IMG submission 184563) | Freshwater microbial communities from Crystal Bog, Wisconsin, USA - CBE29Jun09 (SPAdes) (version 2) | ecosystem: Environmental > Aquatic > Freshwater > Lake | place: Crystal Bog... | reverse complement strand
CTTGTGGACCTTGAATTTGTCCAACATCAACCCATCCGCTATTACTATGGGCACCGCCGTAGACCCATAAATGGCCAGTTGTGGTATCTAAATATCCGTCGCCTATCGTGGTATCACCTGTGGCTACCAATAAGTAAACTGCTGTACCTGGTGTCGATGAGTTACCTGTGGATCCATTACTGGTAATTGTGCCTTTGAGTGAAAGACCTGTGCCTTGGCTACCGTCATAGCCTTGACTGCCAACGTAGCCCTGTGGACCAACACTGCCAGTATATCCAACACTACCAGTGTATCCCAAACTACCACTATAACCCAAACTACCTGCGTAGCCTTGACTGCCAGAATATCCAACTGATCCAGTATACCCCACACTACCACTATACCCTAAACTACCTGTATAACCTGTGTTACCAATTGAGCCTGTATAACCTGTAAAGCCGCGACTGCCAGTATATCCTAATAGCCCTTGACTACCAGCATAACCCTGTGAACCAAAATATCCTCCAAGTCCCACGCTACCTGTAAAGCCAATACTACCTATGCTACCATCATAACCTCTACTGCCAGTAAACCCTTGTATACCCTGGCTGCCTGCGTAGCCTGAATTCGGAGTATTGCCCACTGTGACTTCGTAGGTTGTTGTATTATAGTATAAAATAGTGCCTGGTAAAGTGCCTGTTAATCTAACAGGTGTTATGTAGGTACTGCTGGTTTGATTAGCAATACCGTCTACTTCATTACCTGTGGCATTGATAATAATAGTATTGGCAGCTTGAGTATTTGATGAGGCAAAACCTGCTTTTTGTCCAATCGCTATTGAATTAGCACCTTGACCATACAATCCTGCATTAGTGCCAATAGCAATTGCAAATGCGCCTTGACTATTATTTCCTGCGTTTAGACCAATTGCTATAGCATCAGCACCTTGATTTCCAGCTCCTGAGGTGGCACCAATAGCAATGGCGTCAGCACCTTGACCAAAGGAGCCCGCGTCGGTACCAATACTAATAGCTCCACCACCCTGTGCGCCTGCTCCAGCCGCTTGTCCAATAGCAATAGCCCATTGCCCTTGCCCTTGGCTTCCAGCATATCCACCAATTGCTATGGCCTCTGGAGCTTGACTATTCAGTCCCGCAAATAGTCCAATCGCAATAGCACCAATACCTTGATTATTTTCTCCCGCGCTAGCACCGACAGCTATAGCAGAATTGGCCTGACTAGTCTGACCAGCATACTGCCCAACAGCTATAGAACTGCTACCTTGACCAGATTGTCCCGCATTTGCTCCTACAGCTACAGAACTGTTACCTTGACTGGTCAGTCCTGCACTTGCTCCTACAGCTACAGAATTATTGCCTTGTCCAACATTACCTGCTTGAACACCAACAGCAACAGAACTGGCACTTTGACTGGTTTGGCCAGCATCTGTACCAATAGCAATAGAACTGCTGCCTTGGTTGGTATCGCCAGCGCCTGTACCAATAGCAACTGCATTGCCTCCTTGGGAACTTGATGCCGCATTGCCTATGGCAATGGCGTTGGCGCCTTGATTACCATTTATAGCCGCTGTGGTACCGATAGCAACTGCATCAGCACCTTGGGTAATTAAACTTTGTGTGATATTAACGGCATTGCCGTTGTTGGCTTGGAAATATAAACTGGCAAGTCCGCTAGAATTTACCAGTTCTATAAATCCACCAGATACAATATTTTTAGCAACACCAACACCGCCAGCAACTATCAATGCTCCTGAATTGGTACCAACTGTGTTGGTTGGACTGGTTAATTTTAATATGGGGCTAGTTAATGTGCCTGTATTAGGAGCAAAACTCAATCCAGCATAAATGCCTGGGCTAGCATATACTCCAGGAGCAACAAACATGCCAGGATAAACAGTTGAACTTGATGCTGTGATTGTGCCAACAAAAACTGTGCCTGCTTGGCCAGAATATGCTGGAATAATACTGGCTGTGCTGATCCATGTAGCTGTATTGCCTGGACCATACTGTAGTAGATATCCAGCAGTGCCTGGAGCAATAAACGCAGTGGCGCTGGTTGCTGATTGAATAGGAATAGCACCTGCTACTCCACCTGCTAGGTTAGTAGCATAAACTGATTGTGGTGCCGCGCTGCCTGTGTACCCAATTGGTCCTTGAACACCAGCACTGCCCGCATAGCCCTGTGGACCGGCTGGTCCTGGAGTGGTGCTGGCTGAACCTGTATATCCAGCACTGCCTGAGTAGCCTTTGCTACCAGCATAGCCCTGTGGTCCCTGTGGGCCCACACTACCTGTATACCCTTGACTACCTGTGTAGCCCTGACTACCAGTATAACCTTGTGGACCTTGTGGCCCAACACTACCTGTGTAGCCTAAACTTCCCGAATAACCTTGGCTGCCAGTAAATCCAATTGGACCCTGTGGTCCTTGCGGACCAGCTGGACCTTGTGTTTGTAATAAGGAAACTACCTGTGGGGTAGTAAGTGTTTGTTCAACTGACTGATCTTCAACAATGAATAGGGTGGTCCCTGTTGTCGGGTTGGTCAGCTGTGGTAAATTTTGAAGATCTTGACGGCTCATTGTATGGGTTACCTAAGTATAATTAATATTTATACGAATCGTTATATTAGGTTTCCTCCCGTGGAAAACGTCGAATAAACTTTTCCAGCTCGTCTATTTTGGTTAATTGTGTACGGCCATTGACAACATCCACCTTGAAGTAGTCCCCGCGCTTCCAGCCCAATCGTTCAAGGTCAAGTTCTTCATCTAATACGACTTTGTCTGGAGTCATATCCAAATCATAATCTATGTATTTCATGATTAGTCCTTTCGTTGATCTGACTGTTCAGCTCTAGAAATACGATCGTAATCTGGCGCTAGCCCCAATGCGTGACTGACTTTGACATCTAATCTAATCACTTGGTTATTCATGGTGTCAACTCTGCTGTCTAATCCTTTGATAATGCCACCCATACCATTCACACTGGATGTCACCCCAGCAAGAATAAATTTCAGTGTAAGAAAAACAAAGTATCCTGCTGCAAATGCAGCCGCGATGGGAAAGCCTAATTCGGCTACTATTTTGAAAAAATCCATAGAGTTGCTCCTAGTGTGTAGGGGTAGTGCAATGTTATTTAATACATAGATAATTACCAAAATATATACAGTTAATTGACATGCCCTTAAATATGTGCTAATATAATTCAACTATTCTAAGAAGGTGACCATGTCAAGAAAATTAACAATCGTAGCAAGAACTTGCGGAAGGGTATTTGCTATACACGGCAGTAGATATATCCAAAAATCCAAACCAGAACTTATTAATATCTGTATCAGCAGTTTGGTAGAAAGTATCAATAATGTATATGAGCATGATATTGAACTTTATGTTTTAGATGATCACAGCGCACCTGAATGTGTTGAAGATATTAAAACAATTTTGAATAAGTGTAAATTTCCCACACAATTTATACCTGTAGAAGATGGCACTGGTGCTAGCCATACCTGCTATAAAGTCTATGAATTGGTAGAACAAAAAGCCACTGATTTGTGGTATCATGTGGAGGACGACTATGTACACTATCCCTCAGCTATCAGTGACATGATTGAAACTATTGATCAGTTTGAAGAAAACACAGGCAACATGATTGCCATTAACCCACATGACGACCCCCATCGTTATATCCACCAAATTTATGACAGCATCATATTGTTTGGACCCATGCGACACTATCGCACAGTAAAGCACAGCACATACACCTGTATGGCGTCAAAGGCTATCTATGACACATATCGTGATTGGTTCCAAATGTCTGCTGAATGGATTCTAAGAAAAGGCGAAGACGAGCATATTAATCAAGTATGGCATCAACCCGACGTCATGATGTTTAGCCCTATCCCTAGTGTAGCACTACACTTGAGCGATGAAAGTAGCAGAGACCCCTACATTGATGTAGATCAACTGATAGAAAACACCCCCCAACTTTGGAAAACCAACAATGAATAATTATCTACACTCAGGCAGTTTTGGCGATACTATCTATGCGTTAAATGTTATCAAATTACTAGGCGGTAATTTATTTGTCCAACTTGACGGTATGGACGGTATCAGTCGTGAAGTTTGGGGTAGTCCAGACAGTGGTGATCATAAAGGACGTTACACACAGCAAGATTTAGACTTTCTATTTCCCTTGTTAGAAAAGCAGGACTATATCAATCAAGTCTCTGTGTGGAACAATGAAGCGATTGATCACGACCTACGCTATCACTATAATTTCTGGGCAGACAAATATGCTCGCAACGGACGTGTGGAAAATTGGCAGGGTAATAATACTGAAGTCTACGGATTGGTTTGTGGAGTAGACATTGCGGAACACCGTAAACACTTCTTAGTTGATCCTTGGCTGGTCAATGTTGAACCAGTGCGTATTCCAGGCAAACCCATTATTATCAATCGTACCCCACGTCACACACGCAGAGAAGCGTTTGGCATGACACCATTCCATGAGCAGTGGGACTATTGGATCAAAAACGAATACTTGGAAGACATGGCAGTGTTTGTTGGCACACAAAAAGAACATGATACATTCTGTGAATTGTACAAGTGTAATGTAGGCTACAGGCCCGTAACTGACATGTTGGAAATGGCACAGCTGATTCAAGGTTGTGAACAGTTCATTGGCAATCAAAGTATGCCACTGAGTTTGGCCATTGGACTAGGCAAAACATTCTGGTGTGAAGTTCGTGTGGACTATGAGCAAGCAACCAAAACACCACATGGATATGGTGATGTTTGGTTTCCAAGAGCCAACGGCAATTACTTTTAATTAGACTTTATATAGTCTGCCGTTGTGCGCCCAAGGTACAGCATCAATACCCAAGTGATCAACATAGCAGGTATTGATGCTTCTTACATATTGAGCTACCTGTGCTTCTACGGGATGATCCTGATGAGTGTTTACTGTAAAATGATTGGCTAGAAAATCTTTCCAGCAACGATATGTCATGGCAATAAGGAAAGTGTGGATGCCAGTATCATAGGGTCCATAGATATCTTTACCTGATTTAACATAGGCGTCATATCCTGGATTGGCATTGATATAGTCCAAGAAGTAAGAACTATTGAGTTCATATCTTAGAGTGGATTTGATAACGACATCATCATCCCCAAATCTAGTGGGATTAGATTTAAAAAAATTATCTATGGTAGTGAATTCGTTATTGCCCTTGTTAGTGGAATAGTCGTTTCTATCAACAAAATGTTCAGGAAAGTAGTCAACTTGTCGAACTGCTTCAATGATATAGGGCTTGAGTTTATAAAATTCCTGTATGGAATTTAATCCCCGAATATATTGTTGTTTTCTTTCTTCATAGTGATCCTCGAAATTAGCCGAGGTGGCGATCATGTGTATCATGTTACATTAACCTTTCAGACCAAGTTTTTGGTGTATATTGATTGACGATCTCTAGTGGATAGTTACTATAGTCAAAGGGTTTGACACCACGCTCTTTAATATAGGCAATAGTACTACGCAATCCGTCAATGAAACTTGTGCCAGTTTGATAGCCTAGAATAGTACGAGCTTTGGTGCTGTCACAAGTAGCATACTTGATTTCTTTTGGACGTTCTGGGAAATAAACTATTTCACCTGTATAGTCCAGCTCTTGGCAAATTGTTTCTGCTAATCTGCGTATGGTAATGAATTCTTCATCAGGACCAATGTTGAATGTATCATTTTTAATAGTGGGATCCAAGGCCAACTTTTCCAAACAGTAGACACAGTCATCAATAAAGCTGAAGCAACGCATTTGTCCACCATCACCATAGACAATTGGTGGTTTTCCCTGTAGCACACGATTGATCATGATGCTCATGACATTACGATATGGATCGTCATAGCACTGACGTGGTCCAACAATGTTGTGCGGAACAGCCACGATCCACTCCATGTCATTCATAGGAGCAATAGACTTCAGGACTTCTTCACCTGCTACCTTGGCAATGCCATAGGGATCTACTGGTTGTGGATGCTGTGATTCCTTGTAGGGATATTCTTGATTGCCGTAGCGTGCCATGCTAGAACAGTAGACAAATCGTTTTACCTTGTTTTGTATGGCAGCACTGATTGTACTCACACTGGCTTGGAATATATTTTTAGTGATGAAGTTTGGACTGAAAACACTGAGTCCTTCGTGTGCTGTGGCCGCTGTGTGATATACCACATCACTGCCTGCGATGGCTTGAGTCATTGCGTCTATATCACAACAGTCAATTTGATAAAATTTAGCACCTTTGGGTACATTATCTTCATATCCACCAATCAATGTGTCATTGCCTGCTACTTCATGCCCTAGGGCAATCATTCTATCTGCTAAGTGGCTTCCTAAGAAACCTGCTATACCTGTAATAAAAATTTTCATGTGTTCTCCGATGAAATATTTATAGTGGTCATCTGATGGTAAAAATATTTTTGTCTTTTTATATAAAATAATAATCATAGGTTGACAGCCGACATAAATAAACTTATAATAGAAACAAGTTAACAAACAATCTAGATCGAAGGTGTTGTAAAAATACAACAAAGAAATTTACAAAAAGTTGTTGACAAGGATGCTGAAAGGCATTACAATAAAGGCATACGTTGTAAAAAGCGTATAAATTTTTAAAAGAGAAAACTGAGAACAGAAATGAAAAGCGTAACGAATTTTAGACAACATTATTCCATAGCCAAACAGGCCGGCTTTATGCCTACCTATTGGTTAGCGATTAATAGTCTAAACTCAGATCGCACACCAGAGATTACAAGGGTCCAGGAGACCAAAGTGTAACGCAAATTACATAAAAAACTCCAAGGACCCTAGTTAGAAATAACTGGGGTTTTTTGTTTTTAGCGTAGTAAAAGTGTGTATAGGGAACGCGACCCTGCTGGCACTATAAACATCGGCTTAATGTGGGCGGCCTACCGGATGGTAAGTCTAGGGCGATAACCTAGATGCGTAAAATGGTAGCGTATTAAAGCATTCTCGGGCCGCGAGGCAAGTGGGTTCATCCATGAAGAGTGCTTTAATACACACATTCTATTTCACCTTCCGACGGTGTCAAAACGCATAGCGGAGAGTGTGTTACAAATTTTAGCAAGTTGATTGCCGTGCCATAAATATTTGTCGCGGTGATTAGCTTAATGTTAGAGCGCTGTTGTTACTTGACAGAGGTTGCGGGTTAAACTCCCGCATCACCCACCACTTGGTTATTTTATGAAAATTGGATTTTATGGGTCTAGCTTTTGCCATGTTGCGTCAAATAAACACAGCGAACGCTACTATTACCTTAGCTACATTGAAAAACTTCGCAATCACTATAATGCTGATATTTGCCATTTAGGCATCAGCGGCTGTGGTGTTTGGGATATTATGATTCATCAGTTTCAGGAATTACTGGCTGACCCACCAGATGTAGCTGTGTTTACTTGGCCCAATAACGGCACGGTGTTTCATAGAACACACAGATACATTCACCGAGGAGCAACTGCTCCTGGATCTAGGATACACAAAGAAGATCCGGTTATATGGCAAGCTGTGTGCGGGTATTTTGACAGTTTATTTGATTATGATAAAGATGTTTTAGAATTGAAATCAGCACTACTGTACTTTGATACTATGTTGCTGCCACAAATTCGAGATCGTGTAAAAATCATACATTTATGGGAATATGGCATTGCGGTCAATGTAGAGGAAACTCTTGCGTTAGATCTAAGCAATAGTAATTTTATTCGAGATATCAAATATCCCATAAAGTGGACTAACGGTGTAGAAATTGTTAGTCCACTGATGGCCGTTAGTGTAGCCGGGCAATGGCCCAGACGTGCCAATATGTTTAAGATACTGAGCAACGATCCAAGATGTAACCATTTGGATGGTGACATTAAAAATAATTTATTGTATCGTTGGATTTCAAATGCTATTGACAACTACGCAAATGATGTTACAATAGACAAAGTTGAAGAAACTATTGTGTTTTACGATAGTTTCAAAGGTTAATGGAGATGTAGGAAAATTGGTAACCCCAGTGGACTGTAAATCCGCCGCCCGAAAGGCACTACTGGTTCGACTCCAGTCGTCTCCACCAAATTGTTATTTTTTGAGTCTATGGATTAGTTTACTAGCGATGAAGCTGTCTTCTTCTGCTAGTCGTGCTAGTAGTCCTGTGAGGTAGCCTCGCTCATAAAGCATTTGCTCATGACTGTCCTTAAATGGGCGATTAGTGCGAATCTGTTTAAGCAAACGTTCTACTAGATCAGTGTAATCTTGTATACTCATAAAAGTATTTATTATGCACGGTTCGTCTATCGGTTTAGGACACTGGCCTTTCACGTCAGTAAGACGGGTTCGATTCCCGTACCGTGTACCAAGTTTAGGTCCCATAGTATAGCCTGGTAATTACAGCGGCTTGTCACGCCGTCAACAGGGGTTCGAATCCCCTTGGGACCGCCAATTTATCGCGGGAAGGGTCTGGTCACCAGCGAGGTCTCATAAGCCTTTGCCATCCTTGGTTCGAATCCAAGTCCCGCAACCAGTTAAAGGATGCTAACAGCAAATTTTTATACATTTGACTTTTAATCAAAACCGTAAAAATGCATCCTGTTTTATTATATAGCGTTGGACTTCTGGGTAGGTCCGTAGCCCTTCAAGCTACAGAGACGGGTTCGATTCCCGTACGCTATACCAATTTTGCCCCCGTCGTATAATGGAGTATATACTGGTCTACGAAACCGGGGATGGTGGTTCGATTCCATCCGGGGGCGCCAAAAGTTTATTCCCTAGTAGCACAGCGGTAGTTGCGCTTCACTGTTAATGAAGATGTCGTACGTTCGATCCGTACCTGGGGAGCCAATACAATTTGGGGGCAGTAGTGGGCTACGGGTATCCCTTGCAAGGATGCTGTCTAGAAGGATTCGATTTCCTCGGCCTCCACCAAATTTACCCGGATAGTTAAATGGTATAACGGTCGCTTGATAAGCGATTATCGAAAGTTCAATTCTTTCTCTGGGTACCATGTTTTAGGATACTAACAGCAAATCTTATATAACTTTTTTTGGTATAAAAGAAAATGTATCCTGTTTTATTTTGTTGGGGAATCGCCTAGCCCGGCCTAAGGCAACGGTCTTTGAAATCGTCATCATGGGTTCGAATCCCATTTCCCCTGCCAGTTTTTGCCGTAGTAGTTCTCTGGGAGAGCACTGGATTGTCTATCCAACTTAGGCGGGTTCGATTCCCGTCTGCGGCGCCAAGTTTTATCTCCCTGATGTAATGGCAGCATAGCGGTCTCCAAAACCGTTCGTCGGAGTTCGAGTCTCTGGGGGGATGCCAATAGTTTATTCGGAGTGTAGGAAAGTCTGGTTTAATCCGCCTGCTTTGGGAGCAGGAGACCGAAGGTTCGAATCCTTCCATTCCGACCAAGTTTAGGATAGCAACAGCAAACATTAAAAATCTTTTCTTGAAAAAAAGCCAAAAAATGCTATCCTGTTTTATTTGCTCTATTAGTATAATGGAAATACTCCGGTTTTGTAGTCCGGCAATCGTGGTTCGATTCCTCGATGGAGCACCAAGTTTTGTAAGTGTCAGCAAGAGAATGTCACGCTATCTAGGTAAGTTCGAACTACCGAAATAGTAGAAGGGGACGGGTTCAACTCCCGAGGGATCGGAAGATCCTTGCAGATTGGTTGCTAACTGGACTAGTATCCCAAGTGACGGATCTTGACCCTGCCGGCTTTATTACAAGGGAAAATGGTTGCGATATGAGTGACGCAACGACTTACAAATTCAACAGACCCCGCTTGCTAGTGTGCGTCATCACTAGCACAATTTTTAACAAGGAGAATGACATGAAACGTGGTAAACGTTAGTGTCAGCCTTGACCCCGTATTGGTCCTGGTTGGCACATTAAATCAATTTTAATACGACCAACCACTCGTAGCGTTAATGGTAGCGCACTTGACTCTTAATCAATGAGGTGTCGGTTCGAATCCGACTGAGTGGACCAATATGGGATTGTGGTGAAATGGTAATCACAGCGGACTTTTAATCCGTCAATTCCCGGTTCGAGTCCGGGCAGTCCTACCATATAAAAACACATTCTAAAAAATAAAGATTTAGGATCATCAAGGGATACTTTCAGCACATCCCCGAGTGTGTTTTTATATGGTAAAAACAGGAGTAATTACCCTGTCCATATTGGGGAGTCATGACCTCAAGAATCCGTGTTCTTATAAGTGGTAATAAAGGCCCGTTATGGGGCTTAATGTAGGTTTCGATGCCCTACACACAATGGATTCCATATAAAAACACATTCGTTGATCGGTGAGCCCCTGGCAGATCCGCAAATGTCAAAGAGTTGTCACTCTCAGTTTCGGTCTTGGCCATACAGTGCCAGGTATCGGGTAAGACGGTTAAATTCCGCAGTGTGTTTCTATATGGTGATGTAGCATAGCGGCTAATGTACCTCCTTCATACGGAGATTATCGTCGGTTCGAGTCCGACCATCACTACCAAAAACGGGTCCTTAGCTCAGTTGGATAGAGTCCCAGTCTTCGAAACTGGTTGTCGGCGGTTCGAATCCGTCAGGACTCACCAAATTAAATTATGGTGTCACTAGTGTAGAGGTTCGCACCCTAGTCTGTGAAACTGGTAGTACGGGATCGTTCCCCGTGTGACACCCCAACATTCCCCCAGTAGCTCAAGGAGAGCAGGTCGGCTTATAACCGATTAATCTAGATAAGGTCCAGGATGTGGTTCGATTCCACACTGGGGGACCAAGTAGTACTATAGTTCCTTAGTTTAATGGCAGAACAATGCCGTGACATGGCGTAAATGAAAGTTCGATTCTTTCAGGAACTACCAAATTTTTTTAATGCCCTAGTAGCCCAATTGGTATGAGGCGTCTCTCTCAAAAGGAGAATCGTGTCAGTTCGAATCTGACCTAGGGTACCATATTTGACTTACACTGAAAACCAGTGTATAATAAGGTTAACTGGCGTTCGTTCAATGGATAGGACAAGATTCTTCTAAAGTCTTTATAGAGGTTCGATTCCTCTACGCCGGACCAATATTTTATTTGCCGCTTTAGCTGATGTGGTCATAGCACCGGTTTGAAGCACCGAGGAACCAGGTTCGATCCCTGGGGGCGGCACCAAGTTTGAGGATACGCCCAGCAAAGTCATTTATGACACGTTGGTTCGATTCCAACATTTGGCTTCATGCCAGATTCGCTCAGCGGTTGAGCAAAGGCCTAAACAGCCTTCGTAAAAAACGTATCCTGTTTTTTCCAAATTGTATTGACACAAGTCTGTGTTTCACATACAATATATACATAGCAAGGAAACTTGTTAGACAGTTTTAGGATCGGTTCAGCAATCTTAATCTACTTAAGAACTGTTAGACACTGTGGTAGTCCGTTGGAGCGAAGCACGTAAAACTGCCTAGCGTTGAAGGCGGCTATTGAAGCAAGACTAACAAGCTCAGAGTGATGGCCTGAGTAAAATAAAAGCAGTCGACAACGATCCTGTTTGAATTTATATAGGTTAAGTTCAGCAACATTTTTTCACTCATAATGAAATCAACCGCCGCAAGGCATTAACCTGAAAGGAGCCAATCATGGCAACATTTGTAGAAGCAGTAGCAAATCAAGAAGCCCGTACTGCCAATGGTATGAAGGCCCGCAAGTCCTCAGCTAATGCTGTAGTAGACTTGTTTTACAATATCGGTGCTAGTCGTGGCAAGGACATTGTTCCTGCCTTTACAGCCGCTTTGGTGGCTGATCGCGAACTAGCACTTCGTATCGCACTATGGGCACGTGATGCTCGTGGTGGAGCAGGTGAACGTGAATTGTTCCGTTCAATCCTGAAGTATCTGGAAACTAACGACAAGATGGCAGTAATGTCACTGTTGAAGAAGATTCCAGAATTGGGTCGCTGGGACGACATCTTTGTCTTTACTGACCCAGATGTTAAGAAGGCCGCTTACACAATGCTAGGTGACGCTCTTCGTGAGAAGAACGGCTTGGCTGCTAAGTGGACTCCACGTAAGGGTGAAGTGGCACGTGAAATCCGTGAATTCTTTGGTATGAGCCCAAAGTTCTACCGTAAGAGTCTAGTAGCACTTACCAAGGTCGTTGAAACACAAATGTGTGCCAAGGACTGGGATAACATCAACTTTAGCCATGTGCCAAGTGTAGCGGCTAGCCGTTACAAGAAGGCATTTAACCGTAACACTACAAAGTTCGCCGAGTATGTTGCGAGTTTGGTTAAGGGTGACCCAACCGTAAAGGTAAATGCTTCGGCAATTTTCCCTTACGATGTCTTGAAGAATGTTGCCTATGGTAACTTCAACAAGACAGAAACTGATTTGATCGTTGCTCAATGGGAGGCTTTGCCTAACTATGTGGGCGACGCAAACATCCTACCACTGGTTGACGTTAGCGGTTCTATGTCCAGCCCAGCAGGCAAGAACACTAAGGTCACTTGTATGGATGTAGCAGTTTCACTAGGTTTGTACTTGGCTGAAAAGAACACTGGCAAGTTCAAGGACACGTTCCTAACTTTCAGTGACCGTCCAGAACTCTTGACCCTAAAGGGTAACGTAGTTCAAAAGATGGCCCAAATGGTTAAGTCCGATTGGGGCATGAGTACTAACCTACACGCGGCTTTCAGCAAGATCCTTGATGTTGCTGTGAAGGGCAATGTTCCACAAAGTGAAATGCCAGAAATGGTTTTGATCTTGAGTGACATGCAGTTCAACCAATGCGTAAAGCATGACTCTTCAGCAATGGAGATGATTGAACGCAAGTACGAAGCCGCAGGCTACGCTGTACCACAAGTTGTTTTCTGGAACCTAAACAGTTCAGATAACGTGCCTGTTAAGTCAGACAAGAGTGGTGCCGCACTAGTGTCAGGTTTTAGCCCAGCTATTGCCAAGGCACTATTGGCCGCAGACATGAGTGAATTCACACCAGAAGGCATCATGTTGAAGACTGTGATGAGCGATCGTTACAGCTTCTAAAAGTTTCGTGGGTGTACTTCAAAACACCCACACCTAATTTCAAACCCTGACCTTGCGCAGGGTTTCTCCTTTATATGGAAGGTAATGCAGCGGGGATGGTCCTGCGACTGGCCTTGAAAACCAGGTTCTCTTAACAGGGATGGAGTTCGACTCTTCTGCCTTCCGCCAATATTATTGAGGTCGATTCTACCATCCCTCCTCCAAATATTAAATTAAGTCTTTGAAGATATCCAAGGCTTGATTCATGGTGATTCGACGGCTGGTGTCTTTATGAATGATATCGGCGCAGATGCTATGACGTTTTTGATCTTGATTTTGTACAGTGTGTGGTATGCCAACCTGTACTAGATGTGGGCCTGAGATTGCCTGTGAGTGGATGCATTCCACATCGTCTGGACCATAGACAATATGTTGTACTTTGTGTCGGTCTAACTGATCAATATGATTCCGGAACTTGTACCATTTCATTTCACTGCCCTCCCCACCGTAGATCCAATTGATACGCACATAGTCATTTTCCACAAACTGATCCACATGTGGTTGATCTACATGAATTGGATGTGCTTCATAAGGGCCACAGTAAAATATATCAACGAGACTCACCATGATGTTTCGTTGATCCATAAAAGATTTTAATTTGGGATTGACAAATACCAAAGGTATGTATTCCAAGTTTGAGTAGTGTTTGTTTAAATTTCTAGGTCTATTGATATCATACACATCAAACCCTTCGAACAGTGGGTCAATGTCAATATTGATTGATCTACAAAAAGTATTCATGCTGATATTTATTGGCACCATTGACATCTCATCGCGGTAAGTATATAATTACTTACGCGGCTGTGAGTGGAATATAGCAGACCTCCCGCCTAACCCATAGTTAGGAAAGGGGACGGGGCAAGGACGTAGTCATTTGCCTTTGTAGGGGCAGGACCTACCAGCCGTACCAATTTTAAATATAGTTCTGAAATATATCCCTTGCTTCACGCATTGTGATTCGACTGTTGTCTTTTTTCTTTGTGGGCACTATGCCAAGACAAAAGCGAGATTCAGGACCAGTGGTGACATTGTGTGGTATACCCACTTGTACTAGGTGTGTGCTGGCAAGTTGTTCGCTGTGTAAAAGATCAACTTGATCAGGTCTATATATACAGGTCAGGGAAACATCAATCCAATTGGTGGCGGGCTTTAGGCCATACCAGTTCATGGCACTGCCCAAACCGCCATAGATCCAATTTATACGCACATAGTCCTTATCTTGATAAATGGGGCTTTGTGGTCTGTCAACGTGTATGTAACTGTTGTGATTTTTATTATTAAAAAATAGATCTGATCGTAGCAACACATCCATGCTGTCAAAAAATTCTACCAGTGAAGGATTTAGAAATTTTGTATCAATTGTTGTAACGCCTGTTACACTTGATATACTGAAGTCAGTGAGCTTTACACCATCCCGTAGTGGTTGAATGTCAATGTTGATTGGCAAAGTATACATGCTCATATTTATGAATAGCAGTTGACAAAGAACAATAAGTAACATATAATAGAAACAAGGAGAGTGGGCAGGATGGTAATGCAGCAGATTGCTAATCTGTCGTCGGCTTATACCCGGCGAGTGGGTTCGATTCCCACACTCTCCGCCATATACAATAAAGGTAAATCAATGTTAAAACCCAATAGCACTTTCAAACTAAGTAAATCATCTAAACGTATGTTATGTAATATCGTGGACAAAGATAAACGTGATAGTTGGAAACACGCTATGATACAAGCCGAATTGGCCGCAGCCATTGTGCCTAAGAGTACAAAACAAGAACGTAGGCCACAATTACTCACAGGTTATGTGGCTGTTGATGGTAGTACAACTACTCCGGCGCAAGAGTAAATTGCTCCTATAGTTAAATGGCAGAACACATCCTTGGTAAGGATGCGATACAAGTTCGATTCTTGTTAGGAGCACCAGTTGACAAGGCCATTTAACTGTTGTATAATCAACGCACTAAGCAATTAGTAAAAACGTTCTTTAAAAAGTAAGGTTAGTATTTGCGACTGTGGCGTAATTGGTAGCCGCAAGGGACTTAAAATCCCTCGACTTTGTCGTACCGGTTCGAGTCCGGTCAGTCGCACCATTAGTTGATAGTATTTGGCGGGTATCGTGTAAGGACGCTTACACTAGGCGGGCTGGTAGGGCCATCTTCCAGTCCTGAGACAACCGTGGCAATGGCTTAGGAGGGCCGCAACCCACTCCAAAATTTGCTTAGTCTGTAAGATTTGAGTACTATCAATTAATGGTGAATTTATGATAGATAAGAATGAAATTATAGTTTTAGATGATGTCATATCAAAGTCTCAACAAGATGGCATAGAAGCCTTATTGTTGGGGCATCGTACTCCTTGGGTCTATATGCATGACATTGCCTTATCCAAGGAAGAACTAAAAAAGTTGGGTATTGTACAACGTACCCCAGGAATGGCCAGTTACTTCAATGATGAGTTGATCAAATATCATAATAAATTTTTATTTGATGAAATGAAAGTTGTAGCGCAGGCCGCGGCAAAAGCAATTAATTTTCCTTTGAAAAAAATATTGGCCAGTAGAAGTTTTTTACATTTTCCTGTTAGGGAAGAACTACACAAAAAATATGACAATGTTCATGTTGATCACGAATTTGATCATCTAGTATGTTTGTATTATGTAAACAACACAGATGGTGACACAGTATTGTTTAAATCTTTTCATGGCGATAAGGTCAGTTTGTCTACTATTGAGGAACATCAAAGAGTCAGTCCTAAAAAAGGCAGATGTATATTGTTTAATGGCACACGATTCCACTCTAGTACACCGCCCACCAAGGACATACGCTGTATTGCTAACTATACTTTACTATGATAGGCAATGATATAATAATTATTGATGATGTAGTTTCAGAACAACATCAAGACGAAATTAAAAAACTATTGTTGTTGAGAAATACATCCGGTTGGCATTTCTTTTTAGACAAAGGTAATTTCATTACTCCAGGATTGGTCACCAGTGTATTTGAATCGTTGACTAATTTTCGAGATGAAAAATATTTTGACCAATTTAACCAGATATTGGTCAATGCTTGCGAGCAGGCCAATCTCAAAATTGATCAACTAATACAGATTCGACCTTTCATACAGTTGCCCATAGTTGAGAAATTTAGAACCGAATATAACAACATACATCGAGATCAAAACTTTCCACATGTTGTTTGTGTTTATTATGTTGATGACTCAGATGGTGATACCTTGATATTTGATGATAGCAAAACCAATGTTGTACAACGAATACAACCAAAGCGGGGTCGTGCTGTATTCTTTGATGGATTGAGATATCATGCTAGTAGTTGCCCACAAGAAAATTTAAGAATAATTTTAAATTATAATTTCACAATTTAGTTGTTGACACTGCGTAAATAATGTGTTACAATTAATTTTTAAACAATGCGGGGGTGATGTAATGGTAGCCATGCGGGTCTTAGAAGCCCGTGCCGAAAGGCGTGAGAGTTCGAGTCTCTCTTCCCGCACCATATAACATTAGGATCTTATGAACTTTCCATTTAGTACTGAAAAAGTAACACTGACTAATTCGCTTAATAACGATGTTTGTGTTGAGAAGATTGGCAATAGATTTAATCTAGTCTTGGTTGCTAGTCTACGTGCTCGAGAAATTGCTCATGGCAGTAGAAAGCTAGTAAATACTCCAAACGGAAATATTGTCAGTGCACTACAAGAAATTGAAGCTGGCTTGGTAGGTCCTGAATACTTAGAAAAATTTAAAAAGGTATAACATGCAGGTTAGAGTTAAAGAAGATCAAAAAGAATTTGGCAAGTGCGGTTGCGGCCGTAGTCCAGTTGGACATTGTATTGGTTGGCATGGACTAACCGAAGATGAATTCCGTCAACGATTGGCTGAGTGGGATGCCAAGATGATGGATCCCAAGCAAAACGTAGTTGAGTGATCATGGACCGTCATATCATCATTGATGATGTAATGACTGTCGAAGATCAACAAAAGATCAAAGATACCTATCCATTTTTTGGATGGTACTATGACACAAATACATATCGTGGTGATAAGGAGCCAATTATTAATGATGATGTGTATGATGTTGGTCAATTGTCATTTGCTGTATTTGGTCATAAGATTAAAGAAAGCAACTTATTTCCAATACGTGCAGTTTACCCGATAATAAGGGCGATAGATTATCATTTGAGAGACGAAGAAGAATTTAAGTCATTGCTTATTAATAGGGTAAAATTCAATTTACTTTGGAGAGTAAAAGAAGCGGCAGGCAAATGGAATACTCCTCATGTTGATGTTGATAACCCTGAAGATTTTATTTCGGCAATATATTATGTGAAAGATGCTGACGGAGATACTTGTTTGTTCTATCCAGATGAAACAGTTAGAGTAAAGCCCAAACAGGGAAGGGTACTAGTATTTCCAGCATATATAAAACATGCGTCTAGTAATCCTATTGATAGTTATGATAGAGTTGTGATTAATATGGTTTTAAAATTTGATAGATAATCTGTTGCCCTTATAGTTAAATGGTATAACGACGGTTTTGTAATCCGTAATTTGCAGTTCGATTCTGTGTAGGGGCACCAAGAAAACCCGGGCACCTCCGCCCGTTATACAAGAGGGGTGGGGCAGTCACCATAAAGAGCGCCAGGTTTGTAGTGCTATGACCATCCGATCCCTTATGGGGAACCCGGGAACGCATTAGGTGAGGTTTAACACCTTTCCAAAAGAATAAATGTTATGGACGGGGTAACCACCCAGTCTAGGGCCTATGTGGTGTAGGTAGCTAGGCAATAATTTTAGTTTGGACGATAGATTGGTGTTTTAATAGGCAACTAGTAGAACAAGTTTTCTTTGTCGGCCGACCTGGTATTCCAACAATCAATGTATTACATATACAGCAATAGGATATTTTAGTATATTTTTTAGGCTTATTTTTCATAGTTTCGGATCGTTTAATGTTTGATTCTTGACTATGTGGTCCTAATATTTTTCCTTTATTCCAAATATCAACTTTTGATATTTTTCTAGCATTACTAATTTTCTTTTTAGATTCTTCTGTGTGTTTTTCAAATAAGAAATCTTTCCCACCATTTGATTTATTAAGCCATAAGGGATTTTGTTTAGCATTAACTTTCTTTAATACTCGTCTTTCCCAATTTACAGCATCGTGTCTATTTTCAAAAATTTTTCGAACTTCAAATTGAAACGATTCAATTCCATGTTGTTTGATAAGATTAATTATTATTTTTGATGATGTAAAATACGTTATCCAGAGTTGTTCTGGATTTGATACTTTATGTTTGTTGTTAGCATAACTTGATCCGTAATAAACTTGACCAGTAGGTAAAAATTTAATAAGGTAAGTATACGGCTGATAAATATTCACGCTGATTGCTCCTTGTAAGCATTAGAGTAGTTGGGGGAATTCGAGCTCCGCGAACTACACTAATATTTATACATTTAAGTTGACAATAACAAAATAATCAGTTATAATAAACATATAGATACTTTAATCAAATACATTTAACCTGAACATAGTTCAGGTAGTAAGGACAGGGCACCAGGTTTCGATCCAAAAGCCATGAGTGTATTTGATTAAAGTGCGGGGTTCGTATAGTGGTAATACCTTAGCCTTCCAAGCTAAAGCGAGGAGTTCGATTCTCCTACCCCGCTCCATAGGATAATATGTATAGTTTTGAAATATCTAAATTCACAGTATTCCCAGCATTTAGTTCACCAGTGTCTACTACATTCTTGACAGGTGATTTTACTGCTGTTAAAACACAGATTAAAAATAGTGAATTTTATATTAATCAAGCATCAGGAACAAATTTTAATGGAACGATTCCTGCTTATTCAACAACAAATAGAAAATTATTAAAGCAGTTTCCTGATTTAGAAAAATTAATATTAGATAATTTTGACGACTATGTTCAAAGCGTATTGCGAATTTCCAATAAGAAATTTATAATAACTACTTCATGGGGTACCAAGGTAAAGCGTGGCGGGGAATCTCAATTCCATTCTCACAAGAACAGTTTTTACAGTGGCGTTCTTTATTTTGATGAAATCATAGATGGTGGTATATTAGAATTTGGAAATCATAATCTAAGTTTATCTAGTTTTTTATTGGGCGGAACAGAAGAATATAATTTATTGAACACTGAAGGATTCACATTATCACCAAGGAAGAACATGCTGGTATTTTTTCCTAGTTATTTGTTTCACAGAATTACTCGGCATAATTCAAACTTGACTAGGTATTCTTTGGCATTTAACCTACACCCCACAGGTGAATATGGTCTTGGAGATTCTTTCATCAATAATGACGCAAGTTAAATAATGAATACATGCCTGGTTGCGTAGAGAGGTTATACGTCTCCTTTACACGGAGAGCGATGTAGGTTCGAGTCCTACACCAGGTACCAACTTATAAGGAAACAAAAATGAGAGCAAGTCATGTTTTAACTGACACATTAGAAGAAGCACAATTGATTAGGAAAAAAATCAATCAAGGCATTGACATTTCAATGTTGGCATACACACATAGTATATGCCCAGATAGCAAAAATAATTTAGGGGATCTAGGTGAATTGACATCAGATCAAATGGATCCAATATTAGAGGCCGCTATCAACAGCATTGGTATTGGTTCATATACTGGGCCAATTCAAACAGCGGCAGGATATCACGTGGTCAAACGTACAGGTTAACAACAAGGAAAATAAATGAGAGCAAGTCATATTTTGGTAGATACATTAGAGTTAGCACAAGAACTTAGAAGCCAAGTTAATGCCAACAGTAACAATTTTGAAGAAATCGCAAAAAAATTCAGCAAATGTCCTAGTGGACGCAATGGCGGTGATCTAGGCGAATTTGGTCCAGGGCAAATGGTCAAACCCTTTGAAGATGCTGTAAACAGTATTAGTATTGGTTCATACACTGGCCCAGTACAAACACAGTTTGGCTTTCACATCGTTAAGAGAACTGGTTAATTGCTAGGTACAGGTGGCAGAGAGGCCAATAATGTGAGCGTGGCGGAATGGTTACGCACCGGATTGCAAATCCGCACCATGCAGGTTCAAGTCCTGTCGCTCACTCCATTTTACGAACTAACGCTAAATATATATAAAGCGAGGGTTCAAATGTTTTGTGAAAATTGCGGTAAAGAACATACTGGTACATACGGTTCGGGCAGATTCTGTAGCCTTAAATGTTCCCGCGGGTTTTCTACAAAAAATAAAAGAGCAGAGATTAATGAAAAAGTTTCTAAAACTCTTTTTGGTAGAAGATTAACTTCTGAGCATATAAGGAATATAGAACAAGGAAACAATTTTAATCGAAAAGATAAAATTGAAAAAAATTGTTTAGAATGCAACGCTATTATAGTGTGTAGGATAAGTGATTGTAGAAAATTTTGCACAACAAAATGCTGGACAAACTACACAGAAAAAAATAAAGAACCGTTTTTATTGTATAGACAACGATCTAACTTTGATTTCAAATTTGAGGACTACCCGGATAAATTTGATTTAGGATTAGTAGAAGAACACGGTTGGTATAGTCCAAGTAATAAAGGTAACAACCTTAACGGAGTATCTAGAGATCATATGGTCAGTGTCAGGACAGGTTTTGAATTAGGAATAGATCCTGATATTATTAAACACCCTGCTAATTGTAAATTAATGTTACATAAAGATAATCAAAGTAAGAGAGCAAAAAGTTCAATTTCTATCGAAGAACTTTTAGAAAGAATAAGGAGCTGGTAGGTTCGAATCCGACCCTGTACTCCATGGTAAATATCTAAATGAAAAAACTAGCAATCATTGGCCGAGGTACAGCAGGATGTTATGCCATAGCATATTTTTTAAAAAGTACCAATTGGAATATTGATTGGTATTTTGATCCCAATGTGGCTCCACAGAGTGTGGGTGAAGGCTCCACCGTGGAATTCCCCACTAATTTAGATCAATTCTTGGGATTCAAATTACCACAACTAGACAGTGTAGACGGCACATTCAAAGCAGGTATTAAAAAACAGGGTTGGGGATCAGGCAAAGAGTATTATCACCTATTTCCATCCGGTACTGTGGCCTATCATTTCAATGCGGTCAAACTACAGGAATGGATCATAAATTATGCCGGCAGTCAAAGCCGGGTAAAAATTATCAACAATAACATAAAAGCCTATAATGATATTGATTCTGATTTTGTTCTAGACTGTTCAGGTAGACCCAGCGAAAATGAACTACAACACTTTCATCTTCCCCAAACTATTCCGGTTAATGCTGTTCATGTTACTCAATGTTATTGGGATATTCCAAGATTTCAATATTCACTGAACATTGCCAAAAAACACGGGTGGGTTTTTGGTATTCCCCTACAAAACAGATGTAGTATTGGTTATTTGTATAACCATAAAATCAATACCATAGACGAAGTCAAGGAAGATGTTCAATCAATTTTTGATCAGTATGGTTTGACACCCAGCGAAACTACCAATAGTTTCACATTTAATAATTACTACCGTAAACAAAACTTTTATGGTCGAGTGGCATTTAATGGTAATGCCAGTTTCTTTTTAGAACCCCTAGAAGCCACATCAATTGCCTGTATGAATGTGGTAAATGTCATGGCACATCGTCACTGGACTGGGCGGAGCGAAAATTCCAACAAAGTATACTATGATTATATCAACCGACTGGAAGACATGATCATGCTACACTACTACAAGAATGATATGTATGATAGTGATTTTTGGAAGTTTGCCACAGAACGCGGCCAGGCACGTATCAAAGAAACCATACGCAAACAAAACATATTTAGATCTGTGATCAAATACGCAATAGATGACAGCGATATAAATCCCTTACTTGAAGGATATGGGTACGGAACGTGGGGTCAAATATCCTATACAGCAAACATCAAAGGCATGGGACTGGCTCAGGATCTATCACCATTAATACAATAATAATTAAATATTGCCATGAGTAAAATAAAATTAGCAGTTATTGGACGCGGTACTGCCGGAGCTTATGGTGTCAGTCATTTTTTAAAAAGCACCAAATGGGAAATCGATTGGTACTTTGATGCCAAGCAACCGCCACAGGCAGTGGGAGAAGGATCTACTTTGGAATTTCCCATACAGTTATTCCATAACATGGGATTTACCTATAGCGATCTAGAAAAGATAGATGGCACTCCTAAACTTGGAATTCAAAAATCAGGTTGGGGCAGGGACGGTGCTGAATTCATGCATTGGTTTAGCGCAGGGTTCAATGCCTATCATTTCAATGCCAATAAGCTACAAGACTACATTTTAGATTATGTACAAGCATCTCCTAGAGTAAAAATTATCGATCAGAGAGTTACCAGCTATGATGATATAGATGCCACTTATATCTTGGATTGTTCAGGAAAACCCGGAGAGGATGACCGAGATCAATTTGTCATGTCAGATTACATTCCTGTTAATTCAGTACACGTCACACAATGTTATTGGGATGTCGCAGAATTTCATTATTCACTAAATCTTGCTAGAAAACATGGCTGGGTATTTGGCATTCCATTACGCAATAGATGTAGTATTGGGTACCTATATAACAATAATATATCTACACTAGATGAAATCAAGGAAGATGTTCAAGAAGTATTTGGCCGTTACAGGTTAACACCCAGTGACCATACCAATACTTTTAATTTTAGAAACTACTATAGAAAACAAAACTTTTATCCTAGACTGTGTTATAATGGCAATGCTAGTTATTTCCTAGAACCAATTGAAGCTACTTCAATTTATTTCATGGATATCATACAGTGGGCCGCCGAAGCTGTTTGGAAAGAAGGCAAACACTACAGTCTAGCCAATATAAAATATGAAAGACTGATTAAAGAAATGGAAACTATGATCATGTTCCACTACTTTAAGAATCAAGTCTACGAAACAGAATTTTGGCGGTTTGCCACAGAACGTGGAGTCAGAGGTATTAAAAAATCTCTAGCAGAAGATCCCATGTTCAGAGGAGTAGTGACAAGGATCGTTAATCCCAAATGGGAACATCCTGATATTTCAACAAAAATTCCTCCAGGATATGCTACATGGGCTGAACCATCATTCCATTTACATATGGAACAACTAGATGTTAGACAAGAATTAATTCAGCTATTAGAAGATACTAAAGATAACAATGCGGGTATGATGTAATGGTAACCTACAACTTTGCCAAAGTTGATTTGCGAGTTCGATTCTCGCTACCCGCTCCATATTATGACTTATAAAATTAAGCCGACTACAGATAATTTTAAGACTCATATGTTGTTTCCCACAGTGGTGGCAACTGTGGATAACACATCGATCCCAAGACAGGATCATGAGTTAGTATTAAATTCAGAGTATGTGGTTCAAAGTAAGTACGGCGCATTTCCTACTACCAAGAACAAACGCATATTAGACACCGTGCCATCTATAAAAGCATGGATACAACTTCAGTTGGACAAATATGCTAGAGATATCATGGGTTCGGAAAAATTACAGTTCACACAAAGTTGGGCAATTAAACACGAAAATATACCGCAAAGCATTTTCACACATTCGCATGCCAATTCAATTATCAGCGGCAGTTATTATATTGATGCTCCCACAGGCAGTGAAGCATTGACCTTTATCAAACCATCTTATGTTGGTGGCGGTCCAGTCGTTGAGTACGAAAAAGATTTCCAAAATAAACCTTGGCTATATGACGAAATTAAATTTGGTGCTAACACTGGCCGTCTTATTTTATTCCCCAGTAATCTACAACATGCCGTGATGGGGTATCAAACCATGCGTCAACGTAGATGTGTATTGGCATTTAACACTTGGTTTGCTGGACCGATTGGCACCGAAGAAGGATTGACAAGGTTAGAACTATGAAAAAGCGTATAGCAGTAATTGGCGTAGGCACTGCAGGTATTATTTCCCTGTGTGAATTGTTGCCCTATATGACAGACAATTGGGACGTATACAGCATATTTGATTCTAATAAGCCTATATTAGGAATTGGAGAAAGTACCAATCCTAATTTTATTATGACTCTACAGGATGCCACAAGGTTTCAATTCGCTGACTTAGATTTATTGGATGGTACACTAAAATTTGGAACTCGTTACAAGAGATGGCGAGAACACGATTTTGTAAATCCCTTATTTGGCGCAGGCTATGCTGTACATTTTAACAATTTTGAACTTAAAGAATTTGCTTTTGAAAGGTTCCATAAATTTTGGCCAAACAAGTTTAAAGAAATGCATGGCACAGTGTCTGAAATTATTCCTGGAAAAAAATCAGCACAGATTGTGATTGATGGTAGGACTGAAGAATTTGACTATGTCATTGACTGTATGGGCTTTCCCAATGACTATAAAGACTACAACATGTCCAATTGTAGCCCAGTTAACCACTGTATTGTATATTCTTTGCCCACTGGCAATTATGATCAGTATACTGACCATGTGGCCATGAACGCAGGTTGGATGTTTGGAATTCCCCTTCAGTCTAGACATACCTACGGATATTTGTTTAATGATGTTAAATCCAAACGAGAAGATGTTATAGAAGAAATGGGTGAGTATTTAAATACCAAATTAGATCCAGCTCAAATTAAAGAATATCAATTCCAATCTTATTATGCCAAAAAAGCCTATGAGGGTCGAGTATTAAAAAATGGCACCAAGGCGTTCTTTCTAGAACCACTGAGTGCTAGTTCGATATTTTTTTACATACAGAATGTTAAAACTTTTACTGACCATTTGGCCGCCCCTGATAAGTTTGATGAAAACTACGTCAACGAAATGTTTGAAATATATTCAGAAAATTTAGAAGATTTACTCAGCTTCTTTTATCATGGTGGATCCATATTGGACACAGAATTTTGGCGACATGCTAAGACATTGGGTCAGAACAGATTAAAGAAAAGTAGAATGTTAAGTCACGTGTCCAATGAACTAAAGAAGAATGGTGCCATAGGACTATTAAACGAAGGCCCAAAGTGGTTCTTCAATCCCATGTCGCTTCGATTAGTTGATGAAAATATGGGCTACAACTACTTTAAAGTTCCAAAATAATTAAACCTGACTGTTGTTTTTATGATACGGCCCTGCTCTCTACAACATAGTTGTACGGCGGGGCTTTCTTTTGATTGACAAATCAACTAGAATGTCATATAATATACATAACTAAGCAACTTTAGGCACACCGTAAGTTAAATATTGTACTTGACAAAGGCACAATTCTTAGTTATAATACACACATACTAACACTTTTAAGGATTTTTAAAATGGCAAAGGCAATGAAAAATACTAACATACTTGAATTTGATAATGAGGCAATTAAGGCTCGTGAACGTGAAGTAGCTCAAGAAACAGATGAGCAGATCATGGAACGTCTACGTGAACGTTTCCAGATTTTGGATGACATGACCAAGGCAGTCAAGCAGGGCAATGTCCGTGCTATGATTGTTAGCGGGCCTCCGGGTGTTGGTAAGAGTTACGGTGTCGAAACTGTGCTACAAAAGGCAGACTTGTTTAATACCTTGGCAGAGAAGAAGCCAAAGTTTGAAGTTGTTAAAGGTGCTATGAGTGCGATTGGCTTGTATGCCAAATTGTATGAATTCAGTGATGCGGGTAATGTTGTTGTGTTTGATGACTGCGATAGCATTTTGATGGAAGACCTTAGCCTTAATATTTTGAAAGGCGCACTGGATTCCAGCTCACGCCGCTTTATTAGCTGGAACACAGACAGCCGCATTTTGCGTAGCGAAGGCATTCCAGATCGTTTCGAGTTCAAGGGTGCGGCAATTTTTATTACCAACATTAAGTTTGAACACGTTCGCAGTAAAAAGTTACGTGACCACTTGGATGCTTTGGAATCACGTTGCCACTACATTGACCTTCAAATGGATACTACCCGTGAGAAGATCCTGCGTATTAAACAAATCATTACTGATGGTATGTTGGACCGTTATGATTTTGACAACATTGAAATTGTTAAAGATGAGCTTGTGGGATTTATTGAAGAAAACAAAGACAAATTGCGTGAGTTGAGTTTGCGTATGGTTCTTAAATTGGCAGACTTGCGTAAGAGTTTCCCCGCAAATTGGCAGTCAATGGCAAGAACGACATGTATGCGCCGTATCTAAAATGTGGGATTTACTAACCGGTCCCTCAATGATGAGATTGGTGGTTTACTCCACCATCTCATACATGTTAAGTACTTTAGGCATCATGTGGGATGATTCTAGATTTTGGTGCTTTATTGTTTTAATTTTTATATTAGAACACCTTGCCCATTCTCAAGGAAAACAGGATGCTACAACATTCATATTAAGTATGCATCGTGGTAAACTTCTTAAGTTAAAAGACTTCTTTGATCGTGTGGAAAAAGGGATCAGTAATGATCCTGAAGAACTTGTTCAAATTTTAAAAGAAAAGGATGGTAAAGATGAGTGATTTGCTTAAACCCAATTATGAGGGCTGTACCTATATTGGACCAGATCAAGATCCACAAATACATTGGCCAGTCAAATATTGCGGATGTAAAACAGTCTATGGCAAAGCCTACTGTCAAGAACATTTAGATAAAATGTATCAAAAAGGTACTGCCTTACGCAAACGCAAAAAAGATATTCGTCGAGCCGAAGCATTTTGGGATTTGGAAAGTGAATTCAATGCCGCAGTAGAAGAACTTATTAGTGAAGGCGAGCTGGTATTATAATGGATTGGCAGTTGGTCATTGTAATGATCATTGTTGGCCTAGCATCTTATTTTACTGTCAAAACACTTTGCTTTGGTAATAAAGGCAGTAAGTGCCAAGATTGTGCTGTACAATGTAGACCCGATTGTAAAACAAATTCTAAAACAATTATTTGGTTAAAGAAAGAGTAAAATGCCAAAGTGTTATCAATTAGTTGGTGTACCAGGATCTGGCAAAAGTACCTGGGTTTCAAATCAAGACTGGGCACCAGACTGTGCGTATATCAACACTGATACCTGGGTAGAACTGTACGCAAAAGAACAAGGTAAGACTTATTCAGAAGTGTTTGAAGAGTACATGCCCAAAGCCGTTAACATCATGACCGAACATGTTAAACTGGCCAGAGATGCCGGACAAGATATTATCTGGGATCAAACTAGCACAACTCTTGCTAGTCGAGCTCGTAAGTTTAATATGTTACCTGACTATGAACATATTGCTGTGGTGTTTGCCACTCCCGAACATAAAGAATTGATCCGTCGATTGTGGAGTCGCCCTGGAAAAGAAATTCCAGAACATGTTATTGCCAGTATGATAGCAGGCTGGGAAGAGCCCACGCTAGAGGAAGGTTTCAAAGAAATCTGGAGAGCAGTATGAACAACGAACTAGGATGGATTGCTGTACTATTTTTAATATTGTTTGGACAGCCTTTCTTAGCATTGATTTTGGCATTTTTAATCATTAGTTGTTGACTATTCTTTATTATTCATGTATAATAACATTACTTCAACCAACAGAGGATATATGAAAAAGACACTTTTAGCAGTAATGCTTGGTATTGCTTTGTGTGGCGCAGTTGATGCCAAACCTGGCCAAGGGGGCGGAGGTGGTCGCAGTTTTAGTGCGCCCAGTGCTCCGAGCAAAGGTAGTTTTAGTTCGCCTGGTCCTGTACACCCTACTGCGGCACCTAGTCCGAGCCCAGGTAAAGGTAGCTTCAGTGCTCCACAACAAACTACTACTCGAACCACTACCACAGTGAATCGTACTTATTCAAGTCGATACGTTAGCAGTGGCGGATATTACGGCGGCTGGGGTATGGGATATCATTATAACAATGGCTTGTTGACAGGTCTTATTATTGGTAATATGATGCATCCTTACGGTACTGTAATGTACACTGGCCCAGGCATGTACTACAATAACGCAGTGCTATATCCAAATGGACAAGTGGTTAATCAAAATGGATATTTGGTTGGAACCTATGCTAGTGGGCAGTTTAACCCTGTACAAAATGGTCCCATGGTAGCACAACCTGCTCCTGCTGATGCCGGTGCTCAACCAGTACAACAACCACAACAACCACAAGTTGTCTATGTTGAGAAGCCTGGCCCAAGTGCTGGTGAAATATTTGCTTACATAATGGGCGGCCTTGCTATCTTTGCGTTGTTAATTATTTTATTGGGGATTATTTAAAATGTATATTATGCTCAGTATTATTTTTATTCTAGTATTTTTAATTCTAATTGTGGCTATTACTCGGAGGGACCGCGACGTGATTGTATATGATGATTTTGATGACGAAGTTGAAACAACTACGGTAACAACTACAGTTACCACAACTCCAGCTAACATTGCTACAGTTGGGACAATCTATGCTTATCAAAAGCCTAGTAGCCCTATTTGGTATGTTGTCGATCCAGTGGATAATCAAGAAACTGAAGTCAATGCCAATGATGACTACTACCGAGATGCTGGTGGTAAAGTTTGGTCATTGATGTAAAAGGCAGCGAGAACTCCATCAACCTCAGTATGAGCCGCTAGGGTAGGCGCCTAACCCCTAGGGCAAGTAACAGTACAATCCTAGATGGTGACACCCTGGAACAGACAGGGCGTAGTTTTTTATAGAGGATAATTTTATGCCATGGATTCAAAATGTATCGTTGAGCGATATTAAAAAAGGGTTTCACTTTGATCAAGGCCCCAATGCCATGTTGATTCAAATTGTTGATTGTGGCATGGAATTCCCTAAGCCAGCACGTGACTTTAGAGAAGTTCATCAATTTGAATTCCTCGATGTTGAAGAAAACGATACAGTCCTTGACGAAGCAATGCGGTGTAGCCATGAACAAGCCGCAGAGTTAGTTCAATTACTACAACATGCTCTTGAAAAAAGAATGAATGTTGTTGTTCATTGTATCGCAGGTGTTTGCCGTAGTGGCGCAGTTTGCGAAATTGGTGTTATGTTGGGCTTTGACGACACTGAAGTATTTCGCAGTCCTAACCTTTTGGTCAAGCATCGCATGATGAAGGCGTTGGGTTGGACTTATGATGAGAACGAGCCTCACACTATCAACGGTGTGATGCTTGACTCTGGTTTAATTGTTCCTAAAAATTATGAAGGTGATATATGAAAATTCAATTTAGTAAAGAAACCATGCCTGATGAACTGTATAATGCGTTGTTGAAGCATTTTGTACATGAAGCAGTTGGGCTAGGTGTTGAAGTAAATAAATTTACTGAGTTTAATAACTGGGTAGTTGAATGTGAAGTAGATGCGAAAGAATCAGTTCACTAAACTTTTGTTAACTTAATATTTCAATAAACAAAGAAAGGCATTCAATGGCAGGAACGGCTAAGTCAGTTTATCTGACAATAACTAAAAAAGGGTCTTACAAAACAGAATTTACCAAAGTATTCTTTGATGCTAAAGCATACAATGAATATGTAAAGACAGATGAGTTCAAGGCCAAATGGCCCATTGAAGAATATACAATTACAAAAGAAGTTTATTGACAAATTGGCGTTTTGGCTGTACAATTACAGCATGTACAAAGTAATTGGAAAAGAAGAAACATTCAAAGTGCTTACACTTGCCGAGGCAATGAATGTTGCCAAGCATATGAACGAGTTTGTAACCATCACAGGTCCAGACTTTGAAATAGTGGGCATGTTTGGTGTTGACAGCATCAAAGATGGTGTGTGCCCAGACGGCATAGCATACGATTGGAATAAATCATCTCGCATTGGTCGAGTTAAGAAAGAAAGGGGTTAATATGCCAAGTGTATTTTTAGTTAGCGATACTCACTTTGGACACATGGGCGTATGTAAATTCACTCGCAACGATGGTGTCACAAAGTTAAGGCCATGGGACAGTCCAGAGGAAATGGACGAAGCTATGGTCAAGGCTTGGAACGAACAATGAACAGAACTGAAATCAAAATCCTAATAGGCGGCACCATTATGCTTGGAGTTGGAATAATGTGGTTGGGCAATATATTAGGGAGACTTGGGCTGTGAACGATCAAGTATTAGGATACGCTCGAACAAGTAAAGATACTTGGAAACCTATCATTCAACCTCGCGGTGGCATTTACACAGCGGCATTTATCATTTGTCATGATTGTAAAGCGGCTATTAGTGGACACGGCGGCCCAAGTCATAACGCTCTTTGCCCCCAATGTTTTGACAACTTTAAGTTAACGAATTTTGTAGAAGGTAATCCTCCAGTATGAGAGTAGAATTCCGTCAAGGTGTGCCTGAAGGTTGTATTGAATGGTTGTACAAAAATGTTGGTAGAGGCAACATGACCAGCATTTATGACAGTCCTGAGTATGATTGGTTCTATGAGAGAGTATCAATACCAGTTCCAATAGGAGATGCCGAGCCCCATCATGTACCGACCATCACAGTTAAAGATCCCAAGTTGGCCACATGGTTTGCGTTGAGGTGGACATGACGCAGAAATTTACAATCGACAAACGCTACAATCACATCGGTATCGGTTTTAATTTTTCTGCAGAGGAATGGAATGCAATTTACAACTGGTGCAATAATAGACCCGAATACGAAACCTATGCGACCGGTATCGTATATCGGACCGAACGGGATTTAACAGTATTTTTGTTGAGGTGGAGTTCATGAGCAAAATGGAAATTAAAAAACTGTTAATTTGGCCGCGTGGGTCATATGTGGTATGTGGTCTCAATCTCAAAGAGAAACTTTGGTGGAGATTCATGCCTGGAGTTGTAGTCAATGTGCGTTGGCCAAAAGGACAAGTAAAAGTTGGTCCCAGTCATAGAGACGGATATTCTGGATATGGCCCTGAGTTTGAGTATTTTGATAGTGCCGACCCTAACGATCACTATCGTCCTTGGATGGAACAGCATGTGGGTCGTCAAGGTTGGGATTGGAACTGGGGTATGGCTGATAGAGATGCTACTGATAATCGCCTAACAATAAAGATTAGACAACGGCATGCCAAGTATGCTACAATAGCGGCAATACAATGGAGTTGAGGAATATTATTTCTTATTAAGATTTGTAACTTGAAATGATCGATTATTGTGCCCAATCGGGTCGATCATTTTACACCTTTCTCCGTGCCATCTATTGAAGTTGCCCATAGACACAGATGACCCGCAATTTGGACAAGAATATTTAGGTGGTGTGATTCCTTTGTTTGAAGGGGGTTTTCCTTTTCTGGCTCTAGATATTTTAGCACTTTTTTCTGCTGATCCTTTTTTCCCTGTATTAGCAATAGCAATATTTTTTTTATGATTTTCGGATTTGGGACGGCCCTTACCAGCCGCAGACATCTTCTGTCTAGATTCTTTGGTAAGTATATTAACCCTACGGAATATCTCAACACTGGATTCTGGGTTGTGATATTTGCCGTTTAGCAGTAATGGATTACCCCAATCTTGTCTGATTGCTATCTGCTCCTGTTGCCAACACTTGACAGAATCGGAATTTTCATATATAATAGTAGCAGTAAAAGCAGTTTTTCCGTATTTCTTTATGTCATTTTTAATTCTGTTAGATGATGTAAAATAAGTGATCCAGAGATCATCTTTAGGAACAATACCCAAAGTTTGATTTCTGTATCGATACCCGTGGTAAAATTCACCGGTAAGTTTGTTGGTTATTGTATAAACATAAGCGTCAATCATATTTGCCCTTTGTTTAGTTATTTATCATTTAGGAGATGTTTATGCCATCAGTTTTTCTTTATTCAGATCCCCATTTTGGGCATCAAGGAGTTTGTCGTTTTATGCGTAATGACGGTGTGACCAAGTTACGGCCGTGGGACACCGCTGAAGAAATGGACGAACATCTTGTTAAAGTCTATAACGAGCGTGTTAAGCCAAACGACAAAATATATTTTTTAGGTGACGTTGTTATCAACCGCAGAGCATTACCCACGTTAGCCCGGTTAAACGGCGACAAGGTGTTAATCCGAGGCAACCACGACATCTTCCGTGATGACGAATATAGACAGTACTTCCGTGAGTTACGTGCTTATCATGTTATGAACGGAATGATCTTAAGCCATATTCCGTTACACGAAGCAAGTTTAGGCCGTTTTGGTGTTAACATTCACGGACACTTACACGCAAACCGCGTTAAAAAGGCTCGTGGTGTAGATGCTAGAACTGGTGAAGTTTTATACAGCGATGAAAACGATGTTCGTTACCATTGCGTTTGCGTAGAACAAACTCCAGACTTTGCGCCAATCTTGTTTGAAGACGTTATCAAACGCATTCATGATGAAGGCGGCGAAACAGGGTTTAGGAACGGCAACGGACCTACCATGTGAGAATAGGACACTCAGGTGTCCTATTTTTTTGACTGAGCTTTTGGCAAAGCATAATTAACATATATGACAACATTACACATCTTATCAAACCCCTATGGTCCTGTTAACCTCAATAACAGAATGGATCCGTTTGCCATTAGCACATGGAAATTTATACACTACATGACCAAGAAAGGTTGGAAATGTATCCATTATAGTATCCCCGGAACTGAAGTTGACTGCGAGACAGTACAATGCTTAGATATCATAAATGAAAATCTTGAAGTAAATGTTGTTGTCTACAATGACCGTGCTGGTAAAGAAATTGCCGCTCGTAAACAACCAGGCGACATGGTAGTATGTATGTACGGCATTGCCAACAAAGGTGCCGCCGAAGCCAACAGCGATTTAAAAATTGTGGAACCTAGCATTGGTTATGCTACTCATACTATTTTTGCTGACTTTAGAGTGTTCACTAGTTACGCACACATGCACATGTTTTATGGTGAACGTGGTATGTTAATGAATCCCAGTTGGTGGGATGGTGTTATCTATAATGCCATTACTCCAGAAGAATTTGAATACACTGAAGACAAGGACGATTACTTCTTGTATTTTGGTCGTGTAATAGAAAGTAAAGGTGTTCACCTTGCTATACAGGCCACACAGGCCACTGGCAAAAAATTAATCATTGCTGGACCTGGAGATTTAACTGCTCTTGGCTACCCACCAGGTGAAGTGCCTGAGCATGTTACACTAGTAGGACTGTGCGATGCTGAACAGCGTCGACAATTAATGAGCAAGGCACAGGCTATCATTGGACCAACGTATTATGTTGAACCATTTGGTAACATGGTAGTAGAAGGGTTTATGAGTGGTACGCCTGCTATTACCACAGATTGGGGCGGGTTTACTGAAACTGTACAACATGGCTTTACAGGATTCCGTTGCCGTACATTTAGGGACATTGTATTTGCCATTAATAACATTGATAAAATCAATAAGAAGGCCTGTAGAGATTGGGCTATAAACAACTGTAGTGATCAAGCAGTACATGATAGATTTGACGAATACTTTAGAAACCTGGAAGATTTAAATTTTTATAAACCATGAAAACAAGCGTACTTATAATTGATGACTTTTATTCTAGTCCAGACACTGTGCGTAGCTATGCGTTACAACAACCGTTTGAGGTTAGGGGTAATTTTCCTGGAGCAAGAACCGCTCCGTATCTATCACACGATATTAAACATGCCATTAACCATATCATGTTATTTGCCGGCGGAGTAACCGACTGGTTAGAGGATAGTGGATATACCGGAGCGTTCCAAATAGCCACTGCTAACGATAGAACTTGGATACATACTGACTATAATAATATGTGGGCCGGTGTATGTTATCTAACACCCGATGCTCCACATACTGGTGGCACAGGTTTGTTTAGACACAAGGCGTCGGGTGAATATGAAAAATCCACGCAGGATTATGAGGGCTATGATTATACCAAATGGGATTTATTTGATACCATAGGCAACAAGTATAACAGACTGGTAATCTATCGTGGTAATTTGTTCCATGCCAGTTTAGATTATTTTGGTGATAATCTACAAAATGGTAGATTGTTTCAAACCTTCTTTTTTAATACAGCACACTACGGATGAAAATCTGCCGAGTAATTTTTTCTACAAATCGGATTGAATATCTAACACGAACACTGAAATCCCAACTATATTTAAATTGGGAAGGGTGCGAAGTTGATAGCGTATTCATTGACGACTATCCCATGGGCAGAGACGATTTGTTCATCGACACACTGGTTCGTAAATATGGGTACAATCAAGTATATCTACATCAGGAAAATCTTGGGCTGAGTGTTACGTGGACTGAATTTTGGAATCTAATACGGGATAAAGACTACGACTACGTATGGCATCAAGAAGATGATGTAGAAATATTAGAACCTATTAAAATTCTAGATCTTGTTGCCCTATTACAACAAGATCCCAGCCTCAGCCAAATCGTGCTCAAACGTCAGAAATGGTACGGAAATGAATTAGAAACAGCCGCTCGTGACAATGACCGTGTATTTCAAAACTATAGGTACGAATTTGAGAAGGTTGATTTTAGTCCCATGGCTAGTTTATACAGTCTAGAACGTGTTAAATTCCCCTATAGCGCATTTTATAAAAAGAATTTCCCGCAAACCAATTGGGGGGACATCAACTTCAACGAGGGTATGGTAGGTAAGGCTCTGTTTATGGAATTGGGATTGAAAAGCGGACATTTGAAGAATTCAAATGGGCAAAACTTAATCAACCATATTGGTGAATATTTTACCGGAAAACGGGTCCTACCCGATGAGCCGCACTATTATGAGCAATTTGCCCGCTATGATCCGGCAAAAAAATACAATTCTAAGACAGGAGAAAATTGGGAATAGTTGTACAATTATAAATATACATAGTTAATAGGGGACAACATGTCTGCATCGATATCAAAATATGATTGGAGTGCGTGGGATAAAGAATCCATTATAGACATGGTCTATATGGTCAAAGATCTTGTTGTCAAACAACAAATAACTATAGCAGAATTTGATAAACGCATCACCAGACATATTAAAAAATACATGCCCATTCGTAGCCGAAAGAGTTACGAAGAAAAAATAGACCCAAATCAAGTATGGGTAGGCGGCATGTATCATACTGAATATGATATGAAGCGTAAAAAAAGTATTGAATTATTGATGTGTTATCGTAAAAACGATAAAACTATTGAAATTACCAATTATAGATTTAAAAGATTATGTAATAGGATTGCCGATGTTATATTACATGAAGTAATACACATGCGTCAGGCTCGTAAACGTAAATTTAAAGAACTTCCTGGTTATAAAAGTACCGCCGAATCTCGTCAACAGCGTGAACATCAAGAATATCTAGGCGATAACGATGAGATAGACGCACACGCATTTAACATGGCCTGTGAACTAAATGAAAAATTTAATGGCGATATGAAACGTATAGTTACATATTTTGATGAACCACAAAAGGGCAAACGTAGATATTATGATACATGGCGTTATTATCTAAAGGCATTTAATTGGGATAGCGATCATCGTGTGTGTAGGCGAATTAAAAAACGATGTATATACTATCTAAATCGTAGTCAAGTTTCTAAACCTTTTCAATCAAAAGACTGGATTTATCGTTGACATAATCCAAACACTATGTTAGTATAGTGTATGGCTACAACATTCACAATAGCAAAGAAAACTACTAAAACCATTAAACCTGGTGATAAAAATTTCCTTATCAAAGGAAATATTACTGTAACACCAAGAGCGGGATTTGAAATTTCAAATCAATGTCCGTATAATTACGCACAAATAATAGCAGATTGTATTGATAGAGGTTGGTTGAAACCTATTGCGAATGTAACAGAAAGAGAATATATTTTTATGGGATTAACTAATGAGTAACAGTTATGGAAGTTTAAATGTCGGGTCACTCAGCGCACTAACCACCGCACAAATTCAATCATTAACTTCACCACAATCGGTGACCATGCAGATGCCTGGTACATTGGGTGGGGCAACAATTTCATTTAATCATATTGATCAAAGAACTAATGTTGGTATTATTGGGTTGGGGTTTGTTGGCAATGCTATCAAAGAAGCAATGGATACCACTTGTAGTTTAAAACTAATTGACAGTGATTCAAAACGAAGCAAACATACATATCAAGATTTAGAAAATTGTGATGGTGTATTTGTCTGTGTTCCAACTCCACAAGATGATGATGGAACTTGTGATACCAGCATATTAGAAGATGTACTAGAAAAATTATCACGCATGAATTATCATGGTGTCATTATCAGTAAATGTACAGCACCACCAGATGTATATGAACAGTTAAATTTAAAATATCCTAATCTAGTCCATGCTCCAGAATTTTTAACTGCGGCTAATGCTGTAATGGACTATGCTCGAGGATCATTTGCCATTATTGGCGGGCGTGTTATGGCATATAAACGCGAAGCTGAACGACTGATCAGATTGGGACAACAAGATTTAAATCATGTGTCATATTGCTCAATTGGAGAAGCCAGTCTAGCCAAGTATGCTATTAACTGTTTTATGAGCACCAAGGTTATTTTTATGAACGAGCTGAAACAACTTGCCGATAAATGCGGTTTAGACTATGATAAGATTGCCAATATGATCAAGGCAGACAAACGTATTGGCAGTAGTCATATGATGGTTCCTGGACCAGATGGTCAATTGGGATTTGGTGGAGCTTGCTTTCCCAAAGACACAAGTGCCTTATTAAAGTTTGCCGAACAGCAAGGTGTTCCATTGAATGTTTTGGACGCCGCGGTAAAGAAAAATACTATACTACGCTTGACAGAACCTAAATAATAGTATACAATCATACTATTGGAGAATAAATTGACTGAATCAAGAATATATCAAGATATCTTAGTTGGCGCTGAAATGCAAGACGATGATAATAAAGAATACAAAGAAGCTAATCTAGCAGATGTTCTTCGTTTTAAAATGAAACGTGAAGGCAAACGCTTCTGGGCAGGCGATAATGTTTCGGAATATGTCACAGAAGAACATAAAGAGCAGTTGATTAAAGAAGCAACACAGGCTTTTGAACAAGTGCTGGACGCATTGCTTATTGATCGTGAGAACGATCCTAACAGCAAAGGTACAGCAAAACGGCTGGCTAAAATGTACTTTAATGAAGTAATGAGTGGACGATATGAACCAGCACCAGACGCAACAGCATTTCCAAATGACAGTGAAGATCGTTATGAGGGTATGCTTGTGGTTCGCAGTGAGTTGCGTAGTATGTGTAGTCATCATCACCAACCCGTTAGCGGTGTTGCCTACATTGGTATTATTGCCGCCAATAAGCTCATTGGTCTCAGCAAGTATACTCGCATTGCTCAGTGGTGTGCTCGTCGTGGTACACTACAAGAAGAACTATGTAATGACATTGCTCGAGAAATCAGCAAGGCCACTGACAGTGAACATGTGGCCGTTTATATTCAAGCCACACATGGATGCTGTGAGAATAGAGGAATTATGGCACATAGTAGTTTGACACAGACCACTGTGTTAAAAGGTTTCTTCAAGGAAGATGCTGGTGCTAAGAAAGAGTTTTTTGATAATATCAAACTTCAACAGGAATTTGCGCCAAGATGATATTAATGTTAATATTTTTTGTGATGGGAATTATGGTTGGAATCAACGTAGCAAAAAAACCACATTTAAAATATCCGCCCACTGACGAAGAACTTAAAAAACAGTTGGATGTGGCACAAAACCTTAATGTCAGTCTCAAACGTGATTTGAATGAAACCAAAGAAAAATTATGGAATTTAGAACAGGAGATTAAAAATGGCAAAAAAATTAACTAAACTAGCAAAAGTAAACGAATCGTTTACTATCAACCGTTACGATAATGGCTTTATGATTGAAGTTGGTGGTCGTGATGATGAAAATGATTGGAAGACCTGCAAGGTGCTTTGCTCTTCCGAAGAAGAACTGTTTGAAGTGATTAAGGAAGCACTTCAATTAGATGTAGATTATTAAAAGGTAAAAAATGAAAAAATCTAAGTTAAACATTCCAAGCCGTCCTCCGATGGCTAAACCCACTGCTCCTGCTACTGCAGCACAGGGTGCTGTACAACAAGGTGGACGACGCCCTAGCGTTATGGTAGCAGTTCCAGCAATGGAAATGGTTAATGCTGAGTTCGCACAGCATTTGGCCATGGCATGTGCTAATATGGTTGCCAATGGTATCAAAATTAATTGTGCTTTTAACATCGGATCAGTAATTACGATTGCGCGTCGTAATTTAGTTGATATATTTTTAAAATCTGATTTTGATTATATTTGGTGGGTTGATAGTGATATGAAATTTCCTATCGATGCTCCTATGCGAATGTTGGCCCGTAACAAAGAAATTGTCGGTGCTAACTATCGTCGTCGTCGTTTCCCTAATCCTAACTTCACAGGTATGATGGGAAAGAGTGGTCAGTTTACAGAATTCCAAACTACAGACAACAGTCCAGCAATGGAACTTATTGATGTATTGCCTCATGGCATGGTGTTGTGTAAGCGTGAAGTGTATGAAAAGATTCCTCAACCGCATTACCTACAAGAATTTGTTCCTGAACTTAATCTTGAAATTGGTGAGGATATTTTCTTTTGTCAACAAGCACAAAAAGCAGGATATGAAATTTGGTGCGATCAAGAATTGAGCAGAGAGGTAGCACATATTGGAATTTTCCATTTTAACTACAATCTATCAGTTCCAAAATAATAGAAAGGAACTTTCCCATGGTATTCGAAAGTATAGAAATTCGTAAGGTCAAAAATGGTGTTATTGTAACACTGAGGTCTGACGAAGATGAGGATCAAGAATATGTGTATGATCGTGATAGCAAGGCTATTAAGTTTGTAAAAGATCTTCTTGAAACTCAAGGTAAGGAAAAGGCTTCGGCCTAAAAATTATGAACGTTAAAACAAAATACAACCTAGGTGATATCGTTTGGATATACGGTATCAGCCGAACTAACAATCGACTTACCAAGGGAAAGATTATCCACAGCTTCACTTTGGAACATGCGGGATACAATGATGAACCGCATTATGTTGTTGCCATTCCAAATGAAATTGAAGCCTTGTTGGAAGTAAGAACTTGGCATAATATCAGTCAAGATGATCGAGGTCCGGTGGGCACTTTTAGAAAAGAAATTCCCAAAGAAGATGTTGATTCTGTGGATAAGAAATTATCACAGCTGGGGCTTACCATTGAAGAATTTGATAGATTTGAAGAACACATGGCTGAAGAGGATAACGAAATCAGCGCAGATGCTATCCATGCGGCTTTGGAAAAATCACAAAAGGACGTTGCCCATCCTCCGTTGTTTGCTAAGGAAACTAGGCCAAAGCGTAAGTATTACTCCAAGAGAAAAAATACTAATGCTAATTGATACAGCGGCATTTGACCGTTTAGACAAAGCAATTCGGACTTGGACAGAAAAATACACCGTGATCAAACCTACCCTACATCGAAGAGCTAATGGTCCTAATTATTGGTATAGACTACAGCTTGTTGATGTAGATTTAGTTGAGCATGATCAAGGACAATTAATGTATGGTACTAGCCGCAGTCTTGATTGGGCAGTTGAGTGGACCACTGAAAAATTAAAAAATTGGCCTAACTGTACTAGAAAATCTTGGGATATGTGGGATTTTAAATCTAAGAATGATGCTGAAAAGTTTATAACATTATTTCATTTATCGTGGCAGCAATAAGATATCAACAAACTGAACGACATGGGCAACTATATGTTGACGAAATTCATAAGGTTGTTGTACATCGTTTTTATTTGAGCGATGTAGAAGATCCAGACTTATATGCCGCACAACCGATGTGGGATTGGGAACAAAGTGAACAGGGTAAGTTTGTTATGGAACATGCCGTAGGTGAACCCGAATGGCACAGACAAATAAGTTACGAAACATTCGGTTATCGATATGCTATAATAGCAGAACTTGAATCAAAGAAGCTAAGTGAATTTTATCTAAGATGGGGTAATCCAAATGGAAGTGACAAGAGTCGGTGATAAATGTTTGGTTAAGCAAGAAAAAACCAATAAATCAGTTGAGGCAGAAGTTCTTCATTTTAATGAAAAACGAAACTTGACCGTGGTATTAAATAAATCAGTAAAAATGAACATGGTTTGGAATGGTAGGCAGTATGAAGGACGTATGTCTGGATTTGATTTTGTCACCGATGGACCAGTGGTATCAAAATCTACAACAAGTATGAGAGGATAATATGCCCAATGTTTTCAAAGATCAGTACAAGTTTATGAAGGCTTGTGATCAAAGTGTTGACAAGTTTCATGGTTCGCAGTATAATATGTATGTAACGTTAATTGACGAAGAACGCGAAGAACTTGAACAGGCCATTAACAATGGTGATCAAGTCGAACAACTAGATGCCTTAATCGATATACTAGTTGTCACAATCGGCGCTATTCATTCAGCAGGATTTGATGCTGAAGGTGCTTGGAAAGAAGTTATGCGATCTAATTTCAGTAAAGTAGGCGATGATGGAAAGGTCAGGAAAAGAGAGGACGGAAAAGTCCTTAAACCGATCGGTTACTCCCCTCCACAACTTT
>Ga0207955_1000056_pt1 | contig 42286 bp, 21 predicted proteins | sample CryBogCBE29Jun09_FD_184563 | JGI IMG/M metagenome (GOLD analysis project Ga0207955, IMG submission 184563) | Freshwater microbial communities from Crystal Bog, Wisconsin, USA - CBE29Jun09 (SPAdes) (version 2) | ecosystem: Environmental > Aquatic > Freshwater > Lake | place: Crystal Bog... | reverse complement strand
CTCGGTGCATTATTTATGTTATAAAAATTAATATTAGAATTTATTTTCCCTACAGAACTTAGTGTTTTATATTGAAGGAATCCATTAGCGGGTTGTATTTTTATAGATGATGAATTACTTTCACTTGTATCAGTCAATAAAACTCTATAAAAATTTACAGCCGTTTGCGAAGTTGGACTATCAATCGTAAATCCACTATTACTTATTCTATTTGATTTAGGATCTGTATAACCAGCTAATAACATTTCATTGGGTGATAAACTTAAATTTGCATCAATGTTTTGATTAGATAAAACCATATTAGCAGGTGTAATTTGTGATTGAATATTATAAGTTTGAGAGTTGTCAGTTATCCTAAAATAATAACCATTAAAAAACCCAGTAGTCGTCCCATTTATTAATGTAAGAGCGTGATTATTTAAATCTAAATTAGTATTACCAGCCGTATTATATATTTGTGTGTTTATTTCCGCACCGTTTGAAGTTAAATTTAATAAAGGCAATGGGCTTGATAAAGTAGAATTTAGTGTCGCGAAGCCAAACCCGCCATTACTACCAGACCATGCCCCCGATGGATTATTATTGACATTTAAAAAATTTGTTATCCCATCTGTTTCAAAATTTTGTTTATGAAATGTCTGACCCTGAGAATCGGGTGAGGGTGTAATTGCCGTATAATTTGGATTATTGTTAGGGACCTCCATTAATTTTTGGGTGTTTATATTAATAGTATATATTTTTTATGATAATATAATTATTAAATATTTAGAGGATATAAAAACCAATTCGCATCAAATGATGGTATACCGATGCCGACAGACGGATTACTAACTTGCACAGACATATAAATCCAAATAGTGAAATAGGTTGCATTTATTACAGGTATTAATTGAGTGGCATAAACAATTTGTAAAAGACCACTATTAAAACTATAAGGCGGTAAAGAACACATATTTACGGCCACTCCATAAGCACCGCCATATGGGACCCCTATATTAACATTTATAGTACCAACCATAATGAAATTATTACCCCCATAGCCTTGAATATTTGGGCCCTGATTTGGTATAACAGATGTAAAATTAGCGGAACTTATTGAAACCGTGCCGGATTGAAAATAAGTAGGTACGGGTGTAATTGTATTTATTTGATTTTGCACAAAAGCAGTGGTCGCCAGTTGTGTACTATTTGTATTAAGAGCCGCCGTCGGTGCATTTGGGACACCAGTAAATGTGGGGCTTGCGGTTGAAGCTTTATAAGATAAACCCGCCGCTACGAAAGCCGTGTTTGCTAAATATAAATTATTTGATCCCAAAACTTGAGTCGAGCAAGTTGCATTTGACAATGCATTACTATTCATATCAATGGGTAAATATGCACTAATACCAGTATCTAAAATACTTAAAGCATCTACAGAATTCGGCTGAATTAATATGCCGTTTGGTGCCGACATTGTTATATTACCTACATCATTTGCAACAGTTAAATTGTCATTACTCTCCTGACTAATAAAGGATGTAGAAGTCCCATTGTCCATATAAATATTAGGGACATTCACGATGCCTGTTTGATTCATGTTTAAGCCATGAAGATTTGTATTTGCATTAAATGTATTTATGCCGGTAAATGTATTAGCGGCCGCTAATAATGCGGCACCATCAGTATTTATATAATTTTGAACATATTCAACACTTGCCACAGCATTTTGTACGAGGCCAGTTGGCAGCCCTACGGTTGCGGCATTACCTAATGATACTGAACTTGAAAATGTTGCCGGATTCTGCACGGTTAAATCGCCATTTATTATAGTTTGTTGTAAGGTCTCAGCACCTTGTGCCGATGGGAAGGCTAAAAAGTTTGCTTGAATATATGCTTCATCAACAACTTGATTGCCATTAACCCAATTATTAGTATTAAAGCCGCCGCTTTGGTTTAGTGGGGGTGGTTGCACTGACATGAATATTATATTTAATTTTTACAAGAATAAATATATTTATATATATATGGTAATATAATTTCTAAGAATTATTATATTTAAAAATGCCCCCTAAAAAGGCCAAATCCGGCGAAGGTCAAAAGCCCACGGGTGAGCTCATCAATTGGTATGAGCATTTACCTAAAAAATTTATAAAAAAGTATCATAACCCGCATTATGACATACATCACATCCAAATCCCTTTTAGAATGCTAACCTGTGGGTCGTCTGGAAGTGGTAAGACGCAAACACTCATGAATTTGATAAAAGTTATGAGTGGCACTTTTGAAAAGATATATATAATCACAAAAAATAGTGATGAGCCTATTTATAATTGGTTGAAAGAGAAATTCAAAGATACGAAAGAGATAGAAGTGCGAGAGGGCATTGCAAATTTGCCAGACATTGACAAATTAGATAAAGAAGTTCAATCGTTAATCGTTATGGATGATTTAGTTGGTGAAAAAAATCAAAAACCTATGGAACAATTTTTTATAAGGGCGAGGAAGAAAAATGCCAGTATGTGCTATATCTCTCAATCATATTATGCCGTGCCAAAGATGATCCGCAATAATTTGACATATTTAATTATTAAGCAAGTTTCAAGTATGAAAAATTTAGTCATGATTGGCAATGAGTATTCATTGGGCATCGATAAAAATCATTTGATTAAGATGTATAAACATAGCACTGAAGATAAAGCCAGTTTTCTCATGATAGATTTAGAGGGCGACCCAAAACAAAGATTCAGAAAAAATTTCACTGAGTATTATGAAGTGGATGATAATTAATATTTTGATTAATTTTTTTTTAAATTTGCTATTATATATACTATAATTTTTTTACTCGAGAATGTCAAAAGAGAGAAAAGTCGACGAAAGAATACTTCGCGACCAGATCATCCGCAAGGCCGCGGTTGATAATATGACCAATATTGCTAAGCAGAGGCAAGATTTAAAAACTGGTATTATGCCAGTTGCCCCAATTGTAAAGACTGCAACCGAATTGGCCGAGGATAGAACCTATCAAGCCGGCTTGGCAATTCAAAATTTATTAGACTTGGGGTTTAAAGAAAAAGAAGCAAGTGATATTTCTAATAACTTAGATGTTGACGGCCGAGTTGGGTTCAATCGGGCATACCCCCAAATTAAGGCAGACTTTGGCACAAGATTTGATATAAAAAATATAACCCCAGAATTCTTTATTAATTATATCCATCAATATTTGGATATGTTAACGGCTACAAATGGTGTGCCATCAAATATTGCATTCGCCCAAGATAATTTAATTACAACTACGGCAGATTTGAGAAAATTAATTCTTGTCTCCGAATTCGTCGCAGAATTGCAAGCCAAATTGGTTGCAGAAGCGGGCCTAACTCCAGCAATGCCATTAAATGGTATATTAACTAATTTAGTTGCTGAACTCCCAACGAATTCGGATTTAAATGATATTGATTTATTATTGGGCGGGGCTGACCAAGTTGAGGGATATAAAATTGTTCAAATACTTTTAACATTAATGCAGGCATTGCCAAATATGAAATCAGTCATCAAAATTGCCGCAGATACTAAAACATCAAATGCCCAAAAATTAAGAACATTAGAACAACGATTGGGGACTTTAACCCCCGCGGCAATTGCCTCATTAAATCAATTATTAAAAGTTGATTTGCCCGCCCATGTTGTTAGAGTCGGTGGACATCCCGCCCCCGTACTTGGAGCCCCTGTAGTTGGTGGAACTCCTCCAAGTACACCAATTTCAACTCCTTCAAAAACACCGAGAATCCCGATAACTCCTGTAGCCATAGCTGCACCAACTGATCTCCCGAGTTTTATTTCTTTAGTCGATAGACTTATTCCAAAAACTGCTGTAGCGGCAGACCAATTTGTTGGTACAACCGCAAAGGGTGTGCCATTTTTAAATGTTGGATCAGATTTTATCGCAATTATCACATATACTAATAAAAAAGCAATTAAATTTGGGTTTGTAAATTTAACTAATGATTCGCCACTAACTGGTTTTATTATTAAAGAAGGTATGACCTATACAGAGCTGACAAATATAATCAAACAATCCGCGGCCGATGCTTTTGCGAATGCCGCACAAACTTATGTAAATTCCATGGTCGGTTCTAAAGGTACAAAAATTTCAGGAAAACTAATGAGGACATTTATTGAGGCCGATGGACAAGATATTACTATTGAGCCGGCTTTAAAAAGAGTTGGGTCTGGTATGAAGAAAACTAATAGCATTGTTATTAAATCTGGCCTGAAACCAATTAAGCTCGGCAATGGGATTTCAATAAAAAAAGATACCAAAGATAATACTTATAAATTTTATGATGAGGATTTAGGGTTAGAACCTAAGCCGCCATTATTTGACAAACGAAAAAAGACATATGTAAAAAAGCCGCATACGGTTTCAGATGGTATTGAATGTGATAAAGATAAATTTAATGATCGCGATAAAAGATATATTTCATTTGGCAAGTTTGCAATTAACACAAGACAATTAAATTGCGGCAATTTACAAGTCGTATATAAAAGCTTGTCAGTCAATCCCAATTTTCCAACCAAAAAAATAAGCCCAGAGTTTCAACAATATTTATTTGAGTTATTGACAAATAAAAAATCAATACCAGCATTACATAAACATATGTCAGAATCCGAAAAAAATCTATTTGAAAAATTGGCAGTTATGGCCGGTGTGTTTGATAAATTAAATTTACCGAAAATGAATTCTTTAGAAAATGAAAAGAAAGAAATGGAGAGATTTGATTTATTGCATGGGGAATTTATGGCGGGTAATGACAATAAACAAATTGTTAGAGAATTAAGAAAATTAATTCTTAAGTTTTTAGGCGAGAGTCGCATTAGTAAACCCACCGCTTATGAATATCTTCTTCAATTGAATGAATGCGATTAGATATTAATTAGATAATTAAAATAATATTTTTTTTGTTTATATAGATATATATAATATAAAAATCAAACATGTCGACAAGAATTGCAACTGAAGCGACAAAAAATAATTATAAGAAAAATCTTATAAGATTAAATGATGGTAATGAAATAAAGAATTATAATTTTCTGAAAAAGACAGATTCTATTCTGAAAAAAATGGAGCATTTAAAACCTAATACTATTCGCTCATATCTTATTGCAATTGTTAGCACAATAAAAGATCTAAAAAACTTTGATAAAGAGAAAAAAATATATTATGATCTTATGATGCAAATGAATAAAGATCTGAAAGAGAATAATTCAAAGAGTGAAACCCAAGAGAAAAATTGGATTGATCAAAATGAAGTCATGAATATATTTTCATCTCTATGCGAAAAAGTTATGCCATTATTAAATCAAAAAAAAGTGAATGCGAAAGAATGGCATGACATCTTGGATTTTGTAGTTTTGAGTTTATATTGTTTGCAACAGCCAAGAAGAAATAAAGATTACCAACTTATGAAAGTCTTAAAGTCAACAAAAGATTTAGATGATAATTATAAAGAGTTTAATTATTATGATGGTGATAAATTTCTATTCTATAATTATAAAACGAAAGGGACTTATCATTTGCAAGAAGTTAATGTATGTGAAGAATTAAAAAAGATTTTAACTTCATATCTAAAACTTCATCCATTGAAAAAAGAAAAGAACTATTTCCTATTGGTTGATTTCAATGGCGAACCATTACAGCAAGTCAATTCAATCACAAGAATATTAAACCGCATATTTCATAAAAGAATTGGAGTCTCAATGCTTCGTAATATATACTTAACTGATAAATTTAAAACCCCTATGGATGAATTAAAACACACTGCGGAGGCAATGGGCACAAGTTCAAACACCATAGCCAATACTTATGTTAAAACCGATGATAGAGACTCTATGCAACAATTAAAAGATGTATAATCCCGCGGTAAAAATCTAAGTTATATATTTAATTAGATGTTTACGATAAAATATCTAATTAAAATATAAGATTATATATTTTTTTGATGTTTTTTATATACTTATATGTAAAAATTTATAAATTTTTACAGATTATTATCTAATATATATCTTTAATATGATTTTTACTTATAAATATATGATAATTATCTATATTTAGATATTTACAAATAATAATCTTAATAATAATCTATGTTAGATTTTTACAGCGGAGTATTTAACTCATTATATTTTAAAATCTTTTGTTTATATTTATAACATCTATAATAATTATCACCCATTGTATAAATTGCCATAAAAACAAATCCACGATAAAATCCTAAATAATTATTTTTCATAATAAAAAATATATAATGTTATATATATAAAAATATAAAATGTCGGAAGAAAATATATTATCTAAGATTGAGAATTGTTATAACATTTTTAAAGGCGATAATCCTGAAAGCAACTTAATTCAATTATGCATTTTAATATTTGATTATGTTGGGTTTAATTTGTTATCTGAACATGGCTATTATATTATTACTATGGATGTTGGAGAGCAACAAAAAAATATCTTGACTGAAAGTGATCCAATTGAAAAAAGCAGAGCCATATTCAGATATGTTTTATTTTTAACTATTAATTATCATTTGTTTACAAATTTTTGCGGCCTATTGGGCACGGCCGATATTGTGCCAGAAAAAGATCTGATTAAAACTTTTAATCCTGATGATCCTAAAAAAAAAATAGTAGATAAAGTAAAACTATTATACGAATTAAAAAATCATACAAATATTGATTTTCCAATATTGAATGAATATGTATTCTCAAAAATTGATATTGTAAAAAAGTCATTAAAATATTTTTTAGATTTATTCGATGACGAATCGGCAATATTATATAATCAAGAAAAAAGAAGAATATTTAAACCAGCCGTATTTGGTGTTTTGACTTTAGATCTTCCAGAGGATGACGAATTAAAAGAGATGATAAGAAAATCGAATATTGTTATTAATGCAGAGGATGAAATTTAATTTTGTAAAGCTAATGTCGACATAGAATTTTTAATTCCGATTGGTAATTCAATTTTTAATTTATCCGTAAACTCATTTGTATTGATATTACTTTTTTCAAATAATTTAACATATTCATTATATATATCATTTAAAAATGCATCCCCATCAATTCCCCTATCTTCTATCTTCAAAGACAATAATTTATATATTTCTATTGATAGTTTATGATATTCTTTGCTGGCTAATAATTCAGATTCTAAACGATCCTCTATTTTCATATATAATGATATACTTGTTAATGTACCAATTATAAATGATATAAAACAATTTGCTGCGGATATATAATTTTGTTGAATATAATTTGTTAAGGCCACGGCGATGATTGCATTCAAAGATGATAATACAATTATTGGCAACTTAAACCATATGACAATATTCTTAACATTAAAATAATGTTCTTTATGATGGTTTTCTAATTCTATAGAATTTAATCTTATGTCATTTAATAATGATTCAATTTCCGCATTCCAATTATTAGAGCTTGTACTCATTGTATATAATTATACTTTTTTTTGTCAAAAAAAATATATATCAATTGCATATGATCGCTTTGGGTAAAGCCTTTGCAAAGGCTTATATATACAAGAATCAAACTCTTCTCCCGTAATTATGTTTATAACTTATTGTATCCGGCTTATATTGTATTACAAATTTTATTTGCCTTTTCTCATCAATTGTTTTTATTCTATATGCTAATCTTTTTTTTGGGTTTATTTGTCTCCATCTATAATAGTTTTCTGTCTCATCCACTTTATAATGTTTTAGGTCGTGGTCTTGAAGCCATTTCAAACACTCATCTATTGTGTTTAGATGTTTATTAAATAATACAGATTGAATCTCTGACATTTTTTTGGGGTGTTTTATACTCTATATGTTATGTAATATTTTATGTATCATATTTTTTAATTTATGATCATTATTTTTTTTATCATCACTCCAACATTCTAAAAATTTTTCATAGTCATCATATTTATCTGTATAGTAATCACATAAAATACAAAACCTCCCGCAATTCTGCGAATAGTAATCTTGTATATCTCTATTATTAATAGCATATGGTTTAAATGGTTTCAAAAACTCTTGAACGGAGATTGGGGGATGAAATCCGAAACTATCAAAATATAAACCATGGCCACTCTCAAATATTTTAGCAAATACCCAATGTGTGCCATTGCCCTTATCACTATCTTGCATATTAATATAATAACTCCCAATTTCCCTTGGGGCTCTACCCTGTACCAATTCATCTTTACTAAACACACCAACAATCGGCAATTTTAATTTATTAGCCATATCTTCTAAATCAATATTTGTCATCATCTTGCATATATATTATCAAATATAAAATTATTAGATTAAATTAAAGACTCACATATTTATGTGCATGGTGGCTAAGGCCTCCACCTCCTGCCGGTAAGAAGCTGCCTCCAGATTTTGTACTCCTCAAAGGATTATATCCGCCATTTTGATTTACATTGCTAAAAAATGGATTCATCTGCGGCGAATTAGTTTTGCCATATGGTGATCCTAATTGAATCATGCTGCCGGCCGGTGGCTCTGGTGCCACGATTTGCCTATTAGATGGCCTAACAATTGCACCTCCGGATTTAGGATTTTTATGATGAACTTTAAGTACATTTTTATGGTGTAAACCATACCCACCATAACTATGAGTAAGTGGCCTATATCCCATTTGTTCTGCCATATGGGCCGATTCTCTTGGGTTCATCATACTATGATATCCGGCACTGTGTGCCATAGAATATGGTTCGAAATGTGAAACATGATGTGCCACATGGTGTGCTGCATGGTGTGCTGCATGGTGTGTAGGATGGTGGGCTGGCTGATGTGCGGCATGGTGTGCGGCTTTATGGTGAGTCTGATGCGGCTCTGGTGTATGATGCTTGGTTAAATGACTTGAGCCATAACTTCCGACTGCATGCCCGAAAGATTCTCCCAATGCGGGATCAACACCAAATTTAGCGGCGGCCATTTTGCCAAGATGTTTGCCGGCAGTCGGTAAAACTGATGCGACTAAATGTTTGCCTGCACTTTTTAACATATCATAAAAGCCCTCGCCTTTCTTAAATTTTAATAAATGGTGTTTGCCCTTCTTATGTGCGGCATGTATTTTTTTTAATGTGGTGGGATGTAGAACAACAATATGTTTGCCCATATGATGCATATGACTTGGATTAATTACCAAGCCAAGACCCATCGACAAGGCCTCGACCTCATCTTTATCTAAATTCATTGGAACGGAATGCATTCTGTGAATGTTCTCTGTGAGAATTGACTCTGAGAGTAAGTTCAAAAAAATAAGTTATATTATATTTATCATTTTATTTTTATTTGAAATTAAATTAATTCAAAAATGCGATGCTTATGCAATTTCTTGGCCAGTTGCCATGTTGACCGTAATACTCTTTTCATACTCTACAAACACCATGAGATCAATAGACTGTGAGCATAGATTTTGGCATTGAACTTGAACACTTCTTGCCATACCTTCTTCACTTGGAATAATTCTTGAAGCATTACCAACATAATACCTATATAAATATTGCCATTCTTTGTACCCAATAAGACCAGATCCCAAACCGGTCGTAAGTGATCCATTGAGCTGATTGACCGATACAACTTGTTCATAGAAATCCTCAAATCCGTATTGAAATTGTTGGATAAACAAATTGACACCGGAAATCAAAATCTGAAAGTTATCAAGAAGAATAGGGTCAGGAGTTGCTCCGGTTGTAGAGAATGGCGATAATAGAGTTGAGGGGGTTTGAGTAATAGAACCAAGGGCCGTAGTTGCACCACCAGCAGGACCCGCCCAAACATATTGCTGAGCGACTCCATTTGTTGGAGTTGTTCCTGATGCTGATAGAAGTGGGACTACTACAACTTGTTTAATATTTGGAATGCCGTTAGAAACAAGAATATTAATATTCGCTCCGGCCCCTTGAGCTGGGAAATAAAATTGAAAAATATCATTATATAAAACTTTCTTAGTTGGTGTGAGTTCTAAGAATCTGGTTTCGGCCAATGGGTTCATGTTAAATGCTGGGGCATATAATCTGCATTGAGTAATTGGGGCTTGTGCGGCTTGGTATGTGAATTGGGTAAATTGATTTCGTGCAATTGATACTCCAACATTTACACTTACAACTGCGGGGGCTGTTCTATTTTGTGCATTGTTCGTAGTATATTGTGCCGTGTATGGACTTAAAGTATAACCACCCTGACCGATATCATTACTTGCCAACATTATAGGGTTTGTCGCACCGCCTCCCAAAATATATGGTGCAGTGGTCAAACCAATAAAAGAATAATTTTGTTCAATAACTGTACCAACTGCGGGGGTTGCCTGCACGGGTGTAGTATTCGCCAATTGTCCGCCAATATATTCTGCAGTGAAAAAGCACTGATTAGTATTCAAATAAATTCTCATCGTAGATCCCTTAAGCAATGGTATCTTTTCAAAAAAGCTACAAATATCTTTAAGTCTGATAACTGCGGGGATTGTGATGACTCTTGCGGCACCACCATTTGCCTCCGCAATTTGGGCTTGAAACATTGCAGAATATGTAGCACCGCCAGCATTTAATAGTACGGCCTGATTAGAATTAACACCCTGAAGAGTAAAAGATCCAATGCGACCAGAGGTGGCCGGTGTGGTATTATATGTTTGAACATAACCAGCGGCATTTGCGATACTTGGTAATGCACCAGAGGCAGTTGTTGCAGCATTAAAATTAATCCAAGATTGTCTTTTTTGCAATCCACAGTTGAAATGTTGTCTTATGGCAGAATTTGGTACAGTGCACTTAGTAGTGAAATTAAATGATGCAGGAATTGCACCAACGGCCCCACCACCTGCACCAGTAGATACATCATTATTGGCACTATTATATAAATCTAAAAAATTAGTAATTGTGATATATTCACAATTTCTGCAGTTGGATAAACCCATACCAGAGCTACATAAAATATTTGAGGTTTGGGCACCTCCGGCGGCTCCACCTGCTAAATTATTATAAACCCAACTATCGGGGGTGTCCGGATAAAAGCCGCAAATAGCACCCCAATTTTGCACATCAGCATGACTCCAACTCGTCATAGCTCTAAATGAACTAAACACATTTAAAAAAGGAACCTGTTGCACAACATTTCTATTATTAAATTCCACGGTCATCGCATGAATCATATTCCAATAACCATTTTTAAGCCCAACGGCCCAATCATAGCAAGTTCCCGTAGTCATAGTTGCACTCTCAAATTGTAAAACTAACGGCATCAAGATAAAAGCCTCCGACCATCCAATCCACATGCCCGAATTTGAGAGCGAGGTAGTATCGAGAACTATCTGGGAACTATAACTACCATTATTATTATCATTAACATATAAATATTGTTTTGCGGTAAATTCTGAGGTCGTGTAAAGTTCAGTTGAAACCGCATCTTCATATACAAGATGATCACCCATTTTTGCAAAATTAACTCTCAAAAATTAAAGATATTATTTATATTATAACATTTATAATCCTTTATAAAAAAAATAATTATTTAATGGCTCACACTCAACCAAATGATATATATTTTTTTAATGGCTTTGTTTTCTTGATGGATAAGTTTTTTAATTTTTCAGTTGCTCTTCTTACGGGGTCGGCCTCACTTGCGGCCATTATACCTTTACCAAATACTTCAACTGGTTTATTAGAATCCATATTCATATATTGCCTTCTCGGATGATTTAAGGTCGTTCGGGTTGAACCCAACAACATTGGGTGGATTTTTGGTCTCATTTTTAACAATCTATATAATAAATAGATATAATTATTATTAATTTAATTATTTCTTTTGGTGTTTATTTAAATTGCCCAAGTTCATCGACATCGGTTATATTTAATAATATAACAATCGTTGGATCTTGTATGACAACTGGCCGCAAATTTTGATCTAAAATCTGAATAGAAAATTCGTTATAATTACCTTCTAAAATATCAATGAATGACATCTGCGGGGGTATAATAGAAAAATATGAACCAAATGTGGCCGAAGCCGGTATACCAAAACTATATAATAAACTATTTGGGATAGAATATTTATTATTAATTAAAGAACATGTTATTGTATAACTCGCAACGGGAGACAATTGAGGAGTCGTCGTAGAATTAAATGACACAACAGCGGCATTACCATATGGGGCATTTGCAGTCGTTGGCTGAGCCCAGATCGTTGTATTATTAGTTGTGATTTTGGCTTCGGCCGTCCCCAATGGATAATATCCAGCAGCCAAGCCAATAACATTCTGAAAATTATTATCCAATATTTCAAACATTGGGTATATGTATTGAGTTGCGATAGTTGGAATCGCCCAAGTTGCCCCAGCGGGCAATGTCCAACCGTTGGCCGTAGCTAATGTCGTATTTAGCCCAAATGAATTTAATTCAACAGCATAATATGTCGTGTTTGTGGTCAAAGTTAAAAAATATACATATTGCCCAGTCGTAGTCTTCAAATAATGATTATTAACCACCATCACAGATTGTATGTAATAGTTTAGACTTTCTACAGTATAAAATCCATTCTGAATTGTTATCGTATAAGTATTGCCATCAAACCAAATATATTTTAATACATTATTTTGATTTGTTGCCGTTATGTTAAATGTGCTATAATACATAGAAAAAGATGTTAATGCTAATTTTTGTCCAGCTTTTAAAATAATAGATGTTGGAAATCTGTATACCAAATTTGAGTTATTGGTATTTGGCACAATATTTGAACTATTCAAGATTAAAGTTTTCATCGTGAACAAAATATATTTTAATATATATATGTTATTATAAAATATAATGCCAAAAATAATTGAAATAGTCAATTCACCAGTTAAGGGCAAAAGATTCAGGGCCATATTAGAAGATGGCCGCCATTATGACTTCGGTCTAAAAGATCCCAGCGAAGGCACATATATTGACCATGGAGACAAAAAAAAGAGAGTGGCATATTGGGCACGGCATATAAAAGCAAGAGGGGAGCGGGCATTAATTGATAATCTCGTTCCAAGTGCGGCCCTTTTCAGCATGGCAATTCTGTGGGGCAAATATACAGACTTACAAAAAAATATTGATTTCTTAAATAATGAATGGGCAAGGTGGGAGAAAACTCATAAAGTATAATTCATAATAAATAATTCTTTTCTATTTAACTTTCCCCCAGTTTTATTATTCCAATCTGATCTAACATTAATTTTTTTAATAATAAAACCCTTGAATAATTTTCTGATATATGGGCTATCATTAATTGACAACAAAAATAAACCTTTTATAGATTTCAATATATTACATAATTGTTCAAAATCAATAGATGAATTAGAATAAAAACCTTTACTTGTGTTTTCATATGGAGGGTCAATAAAAAAGAATGTATCAGGAGAATCATATTTTAATACAATATCAATATAATCTTTATTTGTTATTATGACATTTTTTAGCATAGATTTATAATATTCTAAATTCTTTAAAATATTATCTGGGTTGCCTTCTGTATATATTTGACTTGATTTTCCAACTGGATTCCCGCCAAATCCATTACAAAGTAATATTTTATAATAGAATAATAAATCTTCTATTGAATTACTATGATTATCATAAAATGATTTTATTTTATTTAGTGTATTTAGATCGTGGACATATTTTTCATTATCTAATGGAGCTCGTTGTATTATCTTTAAAATGTTATAAACATCTTTATCCAAGTCATTTAGAATACTTTTTTTTGCCTTTGGTAAATTAAAAAATACAACACCGCTCCCAGTAAATGGCTCACAATATATTTTATGTTCAGGTACATATTTGATAATATCTTTTAAAAGCTTCAGTTTATTCCCTTGCCTACAATATGGAGATTTTATCATCTTATATATAACAAAAAAAATAATCTTATAAACTTATTATTGTTAAAAATCATTTGGATCTAATCCATCATATATGTCAACTCTATATTAACACAATCATAAAACGGCAATTTTCGTAATAACTTTGTAGATCTATATAATTTTTGATATTCTTTATATTCATTCGAATGTTTAAAATTATATTTTGCCGATGATATTTTTGTACGGTCTTTATGTGTTTCATTATATCGCTTTTTATATTCCGCTACCTTATCTTTATTTTTTTGCTGCCATTTGACGACTGCCATTTTTCTTTGTAAAACAAGCTTGTTATATTTTTCAATTAATTCAATCTCCATTGTAAAAAAAATATAATGTATATTAATACATATATTTTTTATTTAATTTAAATTAATTAAGTAATTGTTCTAAAAATGAATCAAATGATAATCTGCAAGGCTCATCATCAATTTCAGGTTCTATAATTTCTTTATATACTTTCTTTTCAATCTTATGCCTTGGTAATATAATTTTTTCGATTCTTTCTAATGGCTCAGGTTCTTGAATATCCTTCTCTTCTAAAATTAATTCTTGCTCCTCGTTTTTCTTAAGATCAAAATATTTAATTAAATCTTCTATGTTAAATGATATGCATCTTGATCCTTTAGATTTACTATTTGATTTTGGTATATTTAATAATCCAATTTTTCTAACAAAATGTACTGTGTTTGTTTCGTATTTAAATCCGTTTTCATCTATGTATGTTTTAAACTTTTGATATAATTGCAATGATGTTATGTCTATTTTTTGTAAGCCTTGGGCCGCCCAGCTAAAAGTGCAATCTTTCATAAATTCTTTAACCTTGCAAACATTGCCATCAATTAATATATTATGATGTGCAGTTTTTGGCGGCAATTCTAATTTTTCTAATCCGTCAAGGTTATAACAATAATCGTAGAATTTTCTAATCAATTTTTTATTTTCTATACATTCATAAAATTTATCAAAATATTCTCCATCGTTGCACAACTCGTCCGAACATCTAACAATAACATTTCGTCTATCATTTTTATGTGGGTTTAATGCCCCTCCAGTTTCGCTATTAGTTGCATTTAATAATCTATGATATGATAATGCCTGAAATGGGTTTGTGCCCTTGCCTTCTATCTGAATTGCCTTATCCGTTATAAATGATTTTATGTCGCCGCCATATTGTTTAATTTTATGCTGCTCTAATTCATTAAAAATAACTAAGAATGCATTTAATATTAATATGTTAAATTTACCGACTACTTTTTCTGGGTTAGTTGTTTCTAAAACTTTTTTATCTCCTAATACTTTTCTAAATAATTCAAACAATGAGCCCTTGCCTGCCCCCTCTTCAGATATAAAAGTCGGTGCCGTTGTTTTCTTTGATGGGTATTTTAACATTTGTCCAAACCATCTAATAAAATAATCGTATATTACTTTTTCGTGGTTGCATAAAATTAAAATATGATTTAATAAAAATTCTAATTCGTCAATACATTCATCTTCTGGGCAAGGCTCATAACTCTCCGCTAAAAATGGTGTCCATAAATTATAAATATTTGATGGGCATTTATGGGCGATGTCTGTTGGGTATATATCAACATCATCAAATTGTTTTTTATTACTATCATCCAACCATTCGTCAACAAATCTAACTTGTACAATTTTGTCTTTGCCATTAACTTGTATTAATTTATCAACTTTAGGGCAAAAATCCCTTTCGGCCCCTATTAAGTTTTTTTCTGTATGAAATCTAACTTCGCCCTTGGTATCTTTAAATGGAAATAATATTGAATTTTTAATTTTACAATACTTTTGCTCAAATTTAATTTTTTCCGCATCATAGCTGCCTGAGACTTCGCCCAATTGGGTTAATTCATCTAATTTAATTTTTTCAGGCATTGGTTTGATTTTAAAATCAATAAATAATCCGTATAAATTAAATATTGATTGTTTTGCAACTTCGATAATATCTTCTATTTGCTTTTCTGTATATTGAGATTTTAGAACCATAATCCCATCTTTGCAATACATATATGTCTCCGGCAATCCTAATGCTATAATTAATTGTTCAACACATTTTTTTTCAGTCTCATAAATAAAATGAGATATAGTGTCTTTATCAGAATTTTTTGATTTAATCTGAAATGCTGGGATATATTCAAATATTTTTTTTGTAGCGGCTTTAATTTCTTTTTCTAATAATCCTATTAATGGTATCATTTCACTACTATGAACTCCATAGTCTATCTTCCATTGTTTAATCGATCCGCCGTTTAATACTCTAATAAAAAATTCTTTTATTGCTTTTTTAACTTCCTCAGAATCTCTATCAAACATTTTAAAATATTTGTCATATACTAAGCCAAAATAATAATCTCTACCCTCAATATATGCCCCAATGCTTGTTAATGCTGGGGCCGTTGGGTCGCTTGAACTAAATAAATTATAAGCTTGATAAAATATTTGATAGCCCATATTAACCCCATCAATATCGTGGTATAACTCGCCGCATATGGTAGATCTAACTTCGCTTTTTTCATCGCACATACTTAATTCGGCTTCAAGTCTGCCGTGCTTACTTTTATTGGGCTTATACCAAACCTCAATAAAATCATAATAATTATTTATATATTTAGCCCATCGCAATTTCTGCTTTGCATCCGTACCATATTCTTCAGAATTTGCAAGCAATTTTAGATCTTCTATCTGTATTATTTCTTTTGCCGCCTTCTTCTCGAAAATAGTTTTATGAATTTTGAAAATTGAAAATGCCATTTTGAAAATTATAAATAAAATTTATGTATTTATATATAGTAAAATTTATTTTTTAATATAAAAAATAATTAATTCAAAAACCAAAAATTTACTCGGTCTATATTTTATAGAATATTTTATTTTAAAATTTAAATATTTGTATTTATATAAAACATAAATTTTAAGAAGATGAATTATCCAAAATTATCAAATGCATTTATTTGTGGTCTAAAAGATAAACATAATTTATTATATGATGATGTTAAAACATGGATTTTTTGCGGGGGTCAAGCAAATCCAAAAGTAATAAATAAGCCCCATGAGTTTACGGCATATGAAAATTATTTTCATTTATGCTTTCCAAATTCACTATTCCCAAAAATAAATAATGAATGTGTATGCGGACAATCAATTGTTCATAATTGCTATATTAGAAAAGATACCACATCAAGAATCGAAGATATATTGATTATTGGTAGTTGCTGTATTAAAAAATTTATAGAATCCGGCAAGGCTCGCAAATGTGAAAGATGCAATGCAGATCATAAAAATAGAAAATATAATATTTGTAATGATTGCAAAGAAGAAGATAAAAAAGAAGCAGATAAATATAATAATATTGTATGCTTTGATATACCATATAAAATATACCAAGATACTAATTCTGGCATGCAATATGGCATGAGGTGGGATAATAATTTAAAAATCAGATATTGCAGAAATATTAAAAGCAATAATGAAATTATAGAATACTTTAAAGAATACATAATTAAAGATATTAAAGATTTCACCAATAAACGAAAAACAAAGCATATAGAATATGTAAATATTAAATACTCAAAAGAAGCAATTGAAGATGCGAAAAAAAATGGTCTTAAATTTGACGGCAAACTAAAAAAATGGTACAAACAATATTAAAAACATTGGCTTATTATGCCAATTCATCTTATTTTTTTACTGTCCATTTAGATTTCTTACTGTCCAAGTTACTGTCCATCGTATATACCAATATTAAGCAATTCTAAGCCTATATAAATAGTATTGGACAGTAAGGACAGTAAGGACAGTAAAAATGAAGAAAAGTTTTAGAACAAAATGAAAATTATTTTCAAAAATCACTTTTTTTTACTAAGTTTAATTTATAAACTTACTGTCCTGCCGTCTTACTGTCCAAATATTTATATATGAGCTTAGAAAGCCATAAAATGCCCGCCATCGTTGGACAGTAAGTTTTGGACAGTAAGTTTTTGGACAGTAAGTTTTTGGACAGTAAGTTTTTGGACAGTAAGAAAAAAAATGATTTATTTATTTATTGCATTATGATTTTCTTGGTCTTCCTTTTTTTTTGCCATTCATACCATAGATTACAATTCCAGTTCCGGCCGTTGATGCCGCAGCGGTTGCCGCTTGGCCTGCACTTGCGGCTCCGCTTAAATAATTATTTACGGCCTTTAATCCTTGATATCCCGAATATGCCATTTTTGCAGCATCTATAGCTTGGCCAGTAATTGTCAGCCATTTATCCGCATCCGGATTGCCTTGTGCATCCGCCAATCCTAATGACATAATATAATCAGATAACATATTGCCTAATTTTTTTCCAGCCATAGATCCTAAAGTTTGTGCAATGGGTATTAATTCGGGCTGCAACATTCCAGCGGCCAAAAAGTCGGCAAATATTCCGCCCAAATATTCACCTGCCAATGGTATTCCTTTTTTCACTGCAAATTTTGCGATGCTAATTGCTATTGCTTTCATTGCATCCTCATGATCTTTAATCCAGTTGATGGCCTCTTGCCCATATTTTTTGACAAAGTTGACACCTTCCATGATTCCGCCTTTTACAACATTATAACCTTTAATTGCGGCGGCTTTTAATAACTGCCATTTTTGCTCTGCGGTAATGGCGACATTATTTGCTAAGTTTTTTACAACTTCTAAACTTGTTGATATTCCATGTTTTGCATCATCAATAATTTTATCCGCTTGACTTCTTACGGTTTGTGCTATTTGTTCGGCCGTTCCCGTTATCTTATTTCCGAATGCATCAAAGCCAGATTTAATCGCATTTCCGGTATCTTTAAGGCCTTGTACTATTTGATCATTATAACCACCGGTGAAAAACTTCTTAGCCCCTTGTATAAAATCATCCCAACCGCCGCCGCTTTTAATAATATAATCTTTTATAGTTGAATATACATGTTTCGCATGTTTGCTTTTTAAAGCCCCTCCGTGTGTAATTTTATGGTGCTTTGCCCAACCTTTCGCAAAGTCCGTAAATGTAATATGTTTAATTTTTCCGCCAGTAGTACTAACTGGCACAGTTGATATTGGTATTATTGGTTTAATTGCCTTCCCTATTGGTTTGCCTACCGCCCCGCCAGTGGTAGGTACTGCAGTCGTGGCAACTAATCCTCGTTTGCTTCTTTTTTGTTTTGCCATTAATTTAATTGCTGCATCTAATTGATTTTCGTCAACTTCACCGCCTTGTTTTAATACATTAAATCTTGCCCCAATATCAGTGATTGTATTTGATGCCTTCCGCAAAAATGAATTATCGCCGAATAATTCTTTTGTATCTTGTTTTATAAAATCAAAGTCTTGTTGATTGCCCAAACCATTTGCTTGAAATACTGACATTATGAAATGCTGACAATTGTTATCCCTCGACGAATAAAAATAAAATCTATCACCCATGGCATCTTGAGTATTCATATATAATTCATTTAAAGTGATTGATTTCCCGTTTAGTGAAGCCGGCATATCTTCTTCATCTTTTACTGATTTTGGATTAACAACCATATTTACTCTTTCTACTTTCTCAAGCGAAATCTTTGTTCCACTTTGTAATGTCATTATAATTTTTAGATGATATAATTGATCATAAGGGGCATCAGCTAAGTTTTTTCCAAATTGCCCCAATGATGCAATACTTAATGCCCCAACCAATGCGGCCCCCACTGGATTTCTTACAATATCAATTTTCGTAATTAATTGACTCCCGTATTCATCTAATATTTTCTGAACATTTGGCGGCATTCCCGTGTTTCCGGTAATAACTTTATTTGCAACATCTTTAATCCTATTCATTGTATTCGTTGCTGATGTTTCTAATCTATGATAATTATCAACTGCATTATTCTTCACATTATTAATAGTATTTTTTGCTTTATCTGCGGCGGATTGAAATGACCCACGAACAACATCCCATAGACCCTCGCCCTCTAAATCACTATCGCTATCACTATCATGGCATATTGTTATTTTTAATGCACCGCCCCCCGCCATTGGTATTTTTAAATGAGGTGCTCTATATGGCTTATGACTTTTTTTAACACGATGGCCACCCTCGTGATAATACTTATCACCCATTTTTGTGGTATAATCTAAATCACCTTTATGAGTTTTTGATGGTCTTCCTTTTTTTGCTGGCATTAAATTTATTTAATAACACCCTCTTAGACAGTAAAAAAAATAATGATTATATTAAAAAAGATATCTTTTTTATTAATTAAAATAATAATATGTTATTGTATAATGGCGGCCATTGGATAGTTTCGGCCAAATACAATGCGAGCTAATTTAAGCCTTTGCTTTAAATGGTGGTAAATTTTTTTCACCCTTTATCTTCTGCTTAAGTTTTATTTTTTTTGCCAAATCTTTCTTATCAATTTCGGATATTGTTAATGGTGTATTTTTATTTACTCTGATAGTTGGCCTATAGACAGGATATGATTGATGGCCAACATCTTGCCAATTTTCTTGATACCATCTTTTTAAATTCTTTTCTTCTCCATCATCTCCATAGGTTCCGCCTAATTGTTTATATGTTTTTACAATGAACCCGCTTTTATAGGCTGATGGCTTTGTATATATTGCATCTGCTATGGATTTTGCTCTTTCGTATAATTCTGGATTTAAAATTTTCGGCATATTTTTTGGGGTCAGACCTTTTTTAAAAGGGTGTTTTTTTGTCATATATTAATGAATATATTTTATGTTGAGGGAATAAAATTAACTTCAGTCGTTCCGGTCGGTGTCATAATACCAAATTTATTAATTGCAAATTCTACACTATTAACCGCTGAGGCACTATTGGTACCAATAGTAAATGCTAATATCAATTCAGTGGGGGCAAACGGCCCAACACTACCGCCGCCGACACTTGTTAATTCCATATTATTTAAAGTCGATCCATAAATAGAAGGTGTAGGGCAATTACCTGCTACATTCATGAACATATTATATCTTGTATTTACCGTAGGTGTTATAGCTTGATTAAATACATATGTTCTTTTACTATGATAAAAGGTAGAATCCCCCGATTGTGGTTGAGTATAAATTGTTAAAAATGGTGTATTATCATTAGATGTAGTCGATGCATTAAAAATATTCATATATATTCCCAAAACTTTTGAAACCGTCATACCAACATCGGGACCAATGTACCAATTAATTTTATAACCCGCAACACTGTTTTTAAAGTACCAAGCGGGGGTGAAGGCATAAGTTTGGGTTATGGTTGATGATGGGGTAGTTGGGGGCCTTCCATCGGCATAAATGGCGGCACTAATATATTGATTAAACGATTTAGTCAAATTGACTGAATAACTGACCCCATTAAATAATAAATCGGATGTTGTTAATTCTGAATTATGAACACTGTCGTTTAATGTGATTGTATTTTTAGTAATTGTATTTGTAGAAGTATTGTCGTCTAAAACTATACTCGGTGCATTATTTATGTTATAAAAATTAATATTAGAATTTATTTTACCTACGGCACTTAATGATTTATATTGAAGAAATCCGTTCGGGGTTTGTATTTTAATACTTGATGGATTACCTTCGCTTGTATCCGTTAACAAAACTCTATAAAAATTTAATTGAGTTTGTGAATCCGTACTATCAATAGTAAAACCAGATTTACCTATTCTTGTAGTTTGTGGGGCCGTATAGCCTGATAATAATACTTGGTCGGATTGTATACTACAAATTGAGTCTGCATTTTGATTAGCTAATACTATATTAGCCGGTGTGATTTGTGAAAGTGTATCATACGTTTGAGAGGTGTCAGTTATCCTAAAATAATAACCATTAAAAAACCCAGTAGTCGTCCCATTTATTAATGTAAGAGCGTGATTATTTAAATCTAAATTAGTATTACCAGCCGTATTATATATTTGTGTGTTTATTTCCGCACCGTTTGAAGTTAAATTTAATAAAGGCAATGGGCTTGATAAAGTAGAATTTAGTGTCGCGAAGCCAAACCCGCCATTACTACCAGACCATGCCCCCGATGGATTATTATTGACATTTAAAAAATTTGTTATCCCATCTGTTTCAAAATTTTGTTTATGAAATGTCTGACCCTGAGAATCGGGTGAGGGTGTAATTGCCGTATAATTTGGATTATTGTTAGGGACCTCCATTAATTTTTGGGTGTTTATATTAATAGTATATATTTTTTATGATAATATAATTATTAAATATTTAGAGGATATAAAAACCAATTCGCATCAAATGATGGTATACCGATGCCGACAGACGGATTACTAACTTGCACAGACATATAAATCCAAATAGTGAAATAGGTTGCATTTATTACAGGTATTAATTGAGTGGCATAAACAATTTGTAAAAGACCACTATTAAAACTATAAGGCGGTAAAGAACACATATTTACGGCCACTCCATAAGCACCGCCATATGGGACCCCTATATTAACATTTATAGTACCAACCATAATGAAATTATTACCCCCATAGCCTTGAATATTTGGGCCCTGATTTGGTATAACAGATGTAAAATTAGCGGAACTTATTGAAACCGTGCCGGATTGAAAATAAGTAGGTACGGGTGTAATTGTATTTATTTGATTTTGCACAAAAGCAGTGGTCGCCAGTTGTGTACTATTTGTATTAAGAGCCGCCGTCGGTGCATTTGGGACACCAGTAAATGTGGGGCTTGCGGTTGAAGCTTTATAAGATAAACCCGCCGCTACGAAAGCCGTGTTTGCTAAATATAAATTATTTGATCCCAAAACTTGAGTCGAGCAAGTTGCATTTGACAATGCATTACTATTCATATCAATGGGTAAATATGCACTAATACCAGTATCTAAAATACTTAAAGCATCTACAGAATTCGGCTGAATTAATATGCCGTTTGGTGCCGACATTGTTATATTACCTACATCATTTGCAACAGTTAAATTGTCATTACTCTCCTGACTAATAAAGGATGTAGAAGTCCCATTGTCCATATAAATATTAGGGACATTCACGATGCCTGTTTGATTCATGTTTAAGCCATGAAGATTTGTATTTGCATTAAATGTATTTATGCCGGTAAATGTATTAGCGGCCGCTAATAATGCGGCACCATCAGTATTTATATAATTTTGAACATATTCAACACTTGCCACAGCATTTTGTACGAGGCCAGTTGGCAGCCCTACGGTTGCGGCATTACCTAATGATACTGAACTTGAAAATGTTGCCGGATTCTGCACGGTTAAATCGCCATTTATTATAGTTTGTTGTAAGGTCTCAGCACCTTGTGCCGATGGGAAGGCTAAAAAGTTTGCTTGAATATATGCTTCATCAACAACTTGATTGCCATTAACCCAATTATTAGTATTAAAGCCGCCGCTTTGGTTTAGTGGGGGTGGTTGCACTGACATGAATATTATATTTAATTTTTACAAGAATAAATATATTTATATATATATGGTAATATAATTTCTAAGAATTATTATATTTAAAAATGCCCCCTAAAAAGGCCAAATCCGGCGAAGGTCAAAAGCCCACGGGTGAGCTCATCAATTGGTATGAGCATTTACCTAAAAAATTTATAAAAAAGTATCATAACCCGCATTATGACATACATCACATCCAAATCCCTTTTAGAATGCTAACCTGTGGGTCGTCTGGAAGTGGTAAGACGCAAACACTCATGAATTTGATAAAAGTTATGAGTGGCACTTTTGAAAAGATATATATAATCACAAAAAATAGTGATGAGCCTATTTATAATTGGTTGAAAGAGAAATTCAAAGATACGAAAGAGATAGAAGTGCGAGAGGGCATTGCAAATTTGCCAGACATTGACAAATTAGATAAAGAAGTTCAATCGTTAATCGTTATGGATGATTTAGTTGGTGAAAAAAATCAAAAACCTATGGAACAATTTTTTATAAGGGCGAGGAAGAAAAATGCCAGTATGTGCTATATCTCTCAATCATATTATGCCGTGCCAAAGATGATCCGCAATAATTTGACATATTTAATTATTAAGCAAGTTTCAAGTATGAAAAATTTAGTCATGATTGGCAATGAGTATTCATTGGGCATCGATAAAAATCATTTGATTAAGATGTATAAACATAGCACTGAAGATAAAGCCAGTTTTCTCATGATAGATTTAGAGGGCGACCCAAAACAAAGATTCAGAAAAAATTTCACTGAGTATTATGAAGTGGATGATAATTAATATTTTGATTAATTTTTTTTTAAATTTGCTATTATATATACTATAATTTTTTTACTCGAGAATGTCAAAAGAGAGAAAAGTCGACGAAAGAATACTTCGCGACCAGATCATCCGCAAGGCCGCGGTTGATAATATGACCAATATTGCTAAGCAGAGGCAAGATTTAAAAACTGGTATTATGCCAGTTGCCCCAATTGTAAAGACTGCAACCGAATTGGCCGAGGATAGAACCTATCAAGCCGGCTTGGCAATTCAAAATTTATTAGACTTGGGGTTTAAAGAAAAAGAAGCAAGTGATATTTCTAATAACTTAGATGTTGACGGCCGAGTTGGGTTCAATCGGGCATACCCCCAAATTAAGGCAGACTTTGGCACAAGATTTGATATAAAAAATATAACCCCAGAATTCTTTATTAATTATATCCATCAATATTTGGATATGTTAACGGCTACAAATGGTGTGCCATCAAATATTGCATTCGCCCAAGATAATTTAATTACAACTACGGCAGATTTGAGAAAATTAATTCTTGTCTCCGAATTCGTCGCAGAATTGCAAGCCAAATTGGTTGCAGAAGCGGGCCTAACTCCAGCAATGCCATTAAATGGTATATTAACTAATTTAGTTGCTGAACTCCCAACGAATTCGGATTTAAATGATATTGATTTATTATTGGGCGGGGCTGACCAAGTTGAGGGATATAAAATTGTTCAAATACTTTTAACATTAATGCAGGCATTGCCAAATATGAAATCAGTCATCAAAATTGCCGCAGATACTAAAACATCAAATGCCCAAAAATTAAGAACATTAGAACAACGATTGGGGACTTTAACCCCCGCGGCAATTGCCTCATTAAATCAATTATTAAAAGTTGATTTGCCCGCCCATGTTGTTAGAGTCGGTGGACATCCCGCCCCCGTACTTGGAGCCCCTGTAGTTGGTGGAACTCCTCCAAGTACACCAATTTCAACTCCTTCAAAAACACCGAGAATCCCGATAACTCCTGTAGCCATAGCTGCACCAACTGATCTCCCGAGTTTTATTTCTTTAGTCGATAGACTTATTCCAAAAACTGCTGTAGCGGCAGACCAATTTGTTGGTACAACCGCAAAGGGTGTGCCATTTTTAAATGTTGGATCAGATTTTATCGCAATTATCACATATACTAATAAAAAAGCAATTAAATTTGGGTTTGTAAATTTAACTAATGATTCGCCACTAACTGGTTTTATTATTAAAGAAGGTATGACCTATACAGAGCTGACAAATATAATCAAACAATCCGCGGCCGATGCTTTTGCGAATGCCGCACAAACTTATGTAAATTCCATGGTCGGTTCTAAAGGTACAAAAATTTCAGGAAAACTAATGAGGACATTTATTGAGGCCGATGGACAAGATATTACTATTGAGCCGGCTTTAAAAAGAGTTGGGTCTGGTATGAAGAAAACTAATAGCATTGTTATTAAATCTGGCCTGAAACCAATTAAGCTCGGCAATGGGATTTCAATAAAAAAAGATACCAAAGATAATACTTATAAATTTTATGATGAGGATTTAGGGTTAGAACCTAAGCCGCCATTATTTGACAAACGAAAAAAGACATATGTAAAAAAGCCGCATACGGTTTCAGATGGTATTGAATGTGATAAAGATAAATTTAATGATCGCGATAAAAGATATATTTCATTTGGCAAGTTTGCAATTAACACAAGACAATTAAATTGCGGCAATTTACAAGTCGTATATAAAAGCTTGTCAGTCAATCCCAATTTTCCAACCAAAAAAATAAGCCCAGAGTTTCAACAATATTTATTTGAGTTATTGACAAATAAAAAATCAATACCAGCATTACATAAACATATGTCAGAATCCGAAAAAAATCTATTTGAAAAATTGGCAGTTATGGCCGGTGTGTTTGATAAATTAAATTTACCGAAAATGAATTCTTTAGAAAATGAAAAGAAAGAAATGGAGAGATTTGATTTATTGCATGGGGAATTTATGGCGGGTAATGACAATAAACAAATTGTTAGAGAATTAAGAAAATTAATTCTTAAGTTTTTAGGCGAGAGTCGCATTAGTAAACCCACCGCTTATGAATATCTTCTTCAATTGAATGAATGCGATTAGATATTAATTAGATAATTAAAATAATATTTTTTTTGTTTATATAGATATATATAATATAAAAATCAAACATGTCGACAAGAATTGCAACTGAAGCGACAAAAAATAATTATAAGAAAAATCTTATAAGATTAAATGATGGTAATGAAATAAAGAATTATAATTTTCTGAAAAAGACAGATTCTATTCTGAAAAAAATGGAGCATTTAAAACCTAATACTATTCGCTCATATCTTATTGCAATTGTTAGCACAATAAAAGATCTAAAAAACTTTGATAAAGAGAAAAAAATATATTATGATCTTATGATGCAAATGAATAAAGATCTGAAAGAGAATAATTCAAAGAGTGAAACCCAAGAGAAAAATTGGATTGATCAAAATGAAGTCATGAATATATTTTCATCTCTATGCGAAAAAGTTATGCCATTATTAAATCAAAAAAAAGTGAATGCGAAAGAATGGCATGACATCTTGGATTTTGTAGTTTTGAGTTTATATTGTTTGCAACAGCCAAGAAGAAATAAAGATTACCAACTTATGAAAGTCTTAAAGTCAACAAAAGATTTAGATGATAATTATAAAGAGTTTAATTATTATGATGGTGATAAATTTCTATTCTATAATTATAAAACGAAAGGGACTTATCATTTGCAAGAAGTTAATGTATGTGAAGAATTAAAAAAGATTTTAACTTCATATCTAAAACTTCATCCATTGAAAAAAGAAAAGAACTATTTCCTATTGGTTGATTTCAATGGCGAACCATTACAGCAAGTCAATTCAATCACAAGAATATTAAACCGCATATTTCATAAAAGAATTGGAGTCTCAATGCTTCGTAATATATACTTAACTGATAAATTTAAAACCCCTATGGATGAATTAAAACACACTGCGGAGGCAATGGGCACAAGTTCAAACACCATAGCCAATACTTATGTTAAAACCGATGATAGAGACTCTATGCAACAATTAAAAGATGTATAATCCCGCGGTAAAAATCTAAGTTATATATTTAATTAGATGTTTACGATAAAATATCTAATTAAAATATAAGATTATATATTTTTTTGATGTTTTTTATATACTTATATGTAAAAATTTATAAATTTTTACAGATTATTATCTAATATATATCTTTAATATGATTTTTACTTATAAATATATGATAATTATCTATATTTAGATATTTACAAATAATAATCTTAATAATAATCTATGTTAGATTTTTACAGCGGAGTATTTAACTCATTATATTTTAAAATCTTTTGTTTATATTTATAACATCTATAATAATTATCACCCATTGTATAAATTGCCATAAAAACAAATCCACGATAAAATCCTAAATAATTATTTTTCATAATAAAAAATATATAATGTTATATATATAAAAATATAAAATGTCGGAAGAAAATATATTATCTAAGATTGAGAATTGTTATAACATTTTTAAAGGCGATAATCCTGAAAGCAACTTAATTCAATTATGCATTTTAATATTTGATTATGTTGGGTTTAATTTGTTATCTGAACATGGCTATTATATTATTACTATGGATGTTGGAGAGCAACAAAAAAATATCTTGACTGAAAGTGATCCAATTGAAAAAAGCAGAGCCATATTCAGATATGTTTTATTTTTAACTATTAATTATCATTTGTTTACAAATTTTTGCGGCCTATTGGGCACGGCCGATATTGTGCCAGAAAAAGATCTGATTAAAACTTTTAATCCTGATGATCCTAAAAAAAAAATAGTAGATAAAGTAAAACTATTATACGAATTAAAAAATCATACAAATATTGATTTTCCAATATTGAATGAATATGTATTCTCAAAAATTGATATTGTAAAAAAGTCATTAAAATATTTTTTAGATTTATTCGATGACGAATCGGCAATATTATATAATCAAGAAAAAAGAAGAATATTTAAACCAGCCGTATTTGGTGTTTTGACTTTAGATCTTCCAGAGGATGACGAATTAAAAGAGATGATAAGAAAATCGAATATTGTTATTAATGCAGAGGATGAAATTTAATTTTGTAAAGCTAATGTCGACATAGAATTTTTAATTCCGATTGGTAATTCAATTTTTAATTTATCCGTAAACTCATTTGTATTGATATTACTTTTTTCAAATAATTTAACATATTCATTATATATATCATTTAAAAATGCATCCCCATCAATTCCCCTATCTTCTATCTTCAAAGACAATAATTTATATATTTCTATTGATAGTTTATGATATTCTTTGCTGGCTAATAATTCAGATTCTAAACGATCCTCTATTTTCATATATAATGATATACTTGTTAATGTACCAATTATAAATGATATAAAACAATTTGCTGCGGATATATAATTTTGTTGAATATAATTTGTTAAGGCCACGGCGATGATTGCATTCAAAGATGATAATACAATTATTGGCAACTTAAACCATATGACAATATTCTTAACATTAAAATAATGTTCTTTATGATGGTTTTCTAATTCTATAGAATTTAATCTTATGTCATTTAATAATGATTCAATTTCCGCATTCCAATTATTAGAGCTTGTACTCATTGTATATAATTATACTTTTTTTTGTCAAAAAAAATATATATCAATTGCATATGATCGCTTTGGGTAAAGCCTTTGCAAAGGCTTATATATACAAGAATCAAACTCTTCTCCCGTAATTATGTTTATAACTTATTGTATCCGGCTTATATTGTATTACAAATTTTATTTGCCTTTTCTCATCAATTGTTTTTATTCTATATGCTAATCTTTTTTTTGGGTTTATTTGTCTCCATCTATAATAGTTTTCTGTCTCATCCACTTTATAATGTTTTAGGTCGTGGTCTTGAAGCCATTTCAAACACTCATCTATTGTGTTTAGATGTTTATTAAATAATACAGATTGAATCTCTGACATTTTTTTGGGGTGTTTTATACTCTATATGTTATGTAATATTTTATGTATCATATTTTTTAATTTATGATCATTATTTTTTTTATCATCACTCCAACATTCTAAAAATTTTTCATAGTCATCATATTTATCTGTATAGTAATCACATAAAATACAAAACCTCCCGCAATTCTGCGAATAGTAATCTTGTATATCTCTATTATTAATAGCATATGGTTTAAATGGTTTCAAAAACTCTTGAACGGAGATTGGGGGATGAAATCCGAAACTATCAAAATATAAACCATGGCCACTCTCAAATATTTTAGCAAATACCCAATGTGTGCCATTGCCCTTATCACTATCTTGCATATTAATATAATAACTCCCAATTTCCCTTGGGGCTCTACCCTGTACCAATTCATCTTTACTAAACACACCAACAATCGGCAATTTTAATTTATTAGCCATATCTTCTAAATCAATATTTGTCATCATCTTGCATATATATTATCAAATATAAAATTATTAGATTAAATTAAAGACTCACATATTTATGTGCATGGTGGCTAAGGCCTCCACCTCCTGCCGGTAAGAAGCTGCCTCCAGATTTTGTACTCCTCAAAGGATTATATCCGCCATTTTGATTTACATTGCTAAAAAATGGATTCATCTGCGGCGAATTAGTTTTGCCATATGGTGATCCTAATTGAATCATGCTGCCGGCCGGTGGCTCTGGTGCCACGATTTGCCTATTAGATGGCCTAACAATTGCACCTCCGGATTTAGGATTTTTATGATGAACTTTAAGTACATTTTTATGGTGTAAACCATACCCACCATAACTATGAGTAAGTGGCCTATATCCCATTTGTTCTGCCATATGGGCCGATTCTCTTGGGTTCATCATACTATGATATCCGGCACTGTGTGCCATAGAATATGGTTCGAAATGTGAAACATGATGTGCCACATGGTGTGCTGCATGGTGTGCTGCATGGTGTGTAGGATGGTGGGCTGGCTGATGTGCGGCATGGTGTGCGGCTTTATGGTGAGTCTGATGCGGCTCTGGTGTATGATGCTTGGTTAAATGACTTGAGCCATAACTTCCGACTGCATGCCCGAAAGATTCTCCCAATGCGGGATCAACACCAAATTTAGCGGCGGCCATTTTGCCAAGATGTTTGCCGGCAGTCGGTAAAACTGATGCGACTAAATGTTTGCCTGCACTTTTTAACATATCATAAAAGCCCTCGCCTTTCTTAAATTTTAATAAATGGTGTTTGCCCTTCTTATGTGCGGCATGTATTTTTTTTAATGTGGTGGGATGTAGAACAACAATATGTTTGCCCATATGATGCATATGACTTGGATTAATTACCAAGCCAAGACCCATCGACAAGGCCTCGACCTCATCTTTATCTAAATTCATTGGAACGGAATGCATTCTGTGAATGTTCTCTGTGAGAATTGACTCTGAGAGTAAGTTCAAAAAAATAAGTTATATTATATTTATCATTTTATTTTTATTTGAAATTAAATTAATTCAAAAATGCGATGCTTATGCAATTTCTTGGCCAGTTGCCATGTTGACCGTAATACTCTTTTCATACTCTACAAACACCATGAGATCAATAGACTGTGAGCATAGATTTTGGCATTGAACTTGAACACTTCTTGCCATACCTTCTTCACTTGGAATAATTCTTGAAGCATTACCAACATAATACCTATATAAATATTGCCATTCTTTGTACCCAATAAGACCAGATCCCAAACCGGTCGTAAGTGATCCATTGAGCTGATTGACCGATACAACTTGTTCATAGAAATCCTCAAATCCGTATTGAAATTGTTGGATAAACAAATTGACACCGGAAATCAAAATCTGAAAGTTATCAAGAAGAATAGGGTCAGGAGTTGCTCCGGTTGTAGAGAATGGCGATAATAGAGTTGAGGGGGTTTGAGTAATAGAACCAAGGGCCGTAGTTGCACCACCAGCAGGACCCGCCCAAACATATTGCTGAGCGACTCCATTTGTTGGAGTTGTTCCTGATGCTGATAGAAGTGGGACTACTACAACTTGTTTAATATTTGGAATGCCGTTAGAAACAAGAATATTAATATTCGCTCCGGCCCCTTGAGCTGGGAAATAAAATTGAAAAATATCATTATATAAAACTTTCTTAGTTGGTGTGAGTTCTAAGAATCTGGTTTCGGCCAATGGGTTCATGTTAAATGCTGGGGCATATAATCTGCATTGAGTAATTGGGGCTTGTGCGGCTTGGTATGTGAATTGGGTAAATTGATTTCGTGCAATTGATACTCCAACATTTACACTTACAACTGCGGGGGCTGTTCTATTTTGTGCATTGTTCGTAGTATATTGTGCCGTGTATGGACTTAAAGTATAACCACCCTGACCGATATCATTACTTGCCAACATTATAGGGTTTGTCGCACCGCCTCCCAAAATATATGGTGCAGTGGTCAAACCAATAAAAGAATAATTTTGTTCAATAACTGTACCAACTGCGGGGGTTGCCTGCACGGGTGTAGTATTCGCCAATTGTCCGCCAATATATTCTGCAGTGAAAAAGCACTGATTAGTATTCAAATAAATTCTCATCGTAGATCCCTTAAGCAATGGTATCTTTTCAAAAAAGCTACAAATATCTTTAAGTCTGATAACTGCGGGGATTGTGATGACTCTTGCGGCACCACCATTTGCCTCCGCAATTTGGGCTTGAAACATTGCAGAATATGTAGCACCGCCAGCATTTAATAGTACGGCCTGATTAGAATTAACACCCTGAAGAGTAAAAGATCCAATGCGACCAGAGGTGGCCGGTGTGGTATTATATGTTTGAACATAACCAGCGGCATTTGCGATACTTGGTAATGCACCAGAGGCAGTTGTTGCAGCATTAAAATTAATCCAAGATTGTCTTTTTTGCAATCCACAGTTGAAATGTTGTCTTATGGCAGAATTTGGTACAGTGCACTTAGTAGTGAAATTAAATGATGCAGGAATTGCACCAACGGCCCCACCACCTGCACCAGTAGATACATCATTATTGGCACTATTATATAAATCTAAAAAATTAGTAATTGTGATATATTCACAATTTCTGCAGTTGGATAAACCCATACCAGAGCTACATAAAATATTTGAGGTTTGGGCACCTCCGGCGGCTCCACCTGCTAAATTATTATAAACCCAACTATCGGGGGTGTCCGGATAAAAGCCGCAAATAGCACCCCAATTTTGCACATCAGCATGACTCCAACTCGTCATAGCTCTAAATGAACTAAACACATTTAAAAAAGGAACCTGTTGCACAACATTTCTATTATTAAATTCCACGGTCATCGCATGAATCATATTCCAATAACCATTTTTAAGCCCAACGGCCCAATCATAGCAAGTTCCCGTAGTCATAGTTGCACTCTCAAATTGTAAAACTAACGGCATCAAGATAAAAGCCTCCGACCATCCAATCCACATGCCCGAATTTGAGAGCGAGGTAGTATCGAGAACTATCTGGGAACTATAACTACCATTATTATTATCATTAACATATAAATATTGTTTTGCGGTAAATTCTGAGGTCGTGTAAAGTTCAGTTGAAACCGCATCTTCATATACAAGATGATCACCCATTTTTGCAAAATTAACTCTCAAAAATTAAAGATATTATTTATATTATAACATTTATAATCCTTTATAAAAAAAATAATTATTTAATGGCTCACACTCAACCAAATGATATATATTTTTTTAATGGCTTTGTTTTCTTGATGGATAAGTTTTTTAATTTTTCAGTTGCTCTTCTTACGGGGTCGGCCTCACTTGCGGCCATTATACCTTTACCAAATACTTCAACTGGTTTATTAGAATCCATATTCATATATTGCCTTCTCGGATGATTTAAGGTCGTTCGGGTTGAACCCAACAACATTGGGTGGATTTTTGGTCTCATTTTTAACAATCTATATAATAAATAGATATAATTATTATTAATTTAATTATTTCTTTTGGTGTTTATTTAAATTGCCCAAGTTCATCGACATCGGTTATATTTAATAATATAACAATCGTTGGATCTTGTATGACAACTGGCCGCAAATTTTGATCTAAAATCTGAATAGAAAATTCGTTATAATTACCTTCTAAAATATCAATGAATGACATCTGCGGGGGTATAATAGAAAAATATGAACCAAATGTGGCCGAAGCCGGTATACCAAAACTATATAATAAACTATTTGGGATAGAATATTTATTATTAATTAAAGAACATGTTATTGTATAACTCGCAACGGGAGACAATTGAGGAGTCGTCGTAGAATTAAATGACACAACAGCGGCATTACCATATGGGGCATTTGCAGTCGTTGGCTGAGCCCAGATCGTTGTATTATTAGTTGTGATTTTGGCTTCGGCCGTCCCCAATGGATAATATCCAGCAGCCAAGCCAATAACATTCTGAAAATTATTATCCAATATTTCAAACATTGGGTATATGTATTGAGTTGCGATAGTTGGAATCGCCCAAGTTGCCCCAGCGGGCAATGTCCAACCGTTGGCCGTAGCTAATGTCGTATTTAGCCCAAATGAATTTAATTCAACAGCATAATATGTCGTGTTTGTGGTCAAAGTTAAAAAATATACATATTGCCCAGTCGTAGTCTTCAAATAATGATTATTAACCACCATCACAGATTGTATGTAATAGTTTAGACTTTCTACAGTATAAAATCCATTCTGAATTGTTATCGTATAAGTATTGCCATCAAACCAAATATATTTTAATACATTATTTTGATTTGTTGCCGTTATGTTAAATGTGCTATAATACATAGAAAAAGATGTTAATGCTAATTTTTGTCCAGCTTTTAAAATAATAGATGTTGGAAATCTGTATACCAAATTTGAGTTATTGGTATTTGGCACAATATTTGAACTATTCAAGATTAAAGTTTTCATCGTGAACAAAATATATTTTAATATATATATGTTATTATAAAATATAATGCCAAAAATAATTGAAATAGTCAATTCACCAGTTAAGGGCAAAAGATTCAGGGCCATATTAGAAGATGGCCGCCATTATGACTTCGGTCTAAAAGATCCCAGCGAAGGCACATATATTGACCATGGAGACAAAAAAAAGAGAGTGGCATATTGGGCACGGCATATAAAAGCAAGAGGGGAGCGGGCATTAATTGATAATCTCGTTCCAAGTGCGGCCCTTTTCAGCATGGCAATTCTGTGGGGCAAATATACAGACTTACAAAAAAATATTGATTTCTTAAATAATGAATGGGCAAGGTGGGAGAAAACTCATAAAGTATAATTCATAATAAATAATTCTTTTCTATTTAACTTTCCCCCAGTTTTATTATTCCAATCTGATCTAACATTAATTTTTTTAATAATAAAACCCTTGAATAATTTTCTGATATATGGGCTATCATTAATTGACAACAAAAATAAACCTTTTATAGATTTCAATATATTACATAATTGTTCAAAATCAATAGATGAATTAGAATAAAAACCTTTACTTGTGTTTTCATATGGAGGGTCAATAAAAAAGAATGTATCAGGAGAATCATATTTTAATACAATATCAATATAATCTTTATTTGTTATTATGACATTTTTTAGCATAGATTTATAATATTCTAAATTCTTTAAAATATTATCTGGGTTGCCTTCTGTATATATTTGACTTGATTTTCCAACTGGATTCCCGCCAAATCCATTACAAAGTAATATTTTATAATAGAATAATAAATCTTCTATTGAATTACTATGATTATCATAAAATGATTTTATTTTATTTAGTGTATTTAGATCGTGGACATATTTTTCATTATCTAATGGAGCTCGTTGTATTATCTTTAAAATGTTATAAACATCTTTATCCAAGTCATTTAGAATACTTTTTTTTGCCTTTGGTAAATTAAAAAATACAACACCGCTCCCAGTAAATGGCTCACAATATATTTTATGTTCAGGTACATATTTGATAATATCTTTTAAAAGCTTCAGTTTATTCCCTTGCCTACAATATGGAGATTTTATCATCTTATATATAACAAAAAAAATAATCTTATAAACTTATTATTGTTAAAAATCATTTGGATCTAATCCATCATATATGTCAACTCTATATTAACACAATCATAAAACGGCAATTTTCGTAATAACTTTGTAGATCTATATAATTTTTGATATTCTTTATATTCATTCGAATGTTTAAAATTATATTTTGCCGATGATATTTTTGTACGGTCTTTATGTGTTTCATTATATCGCTTTTTATATTCCGCTACCTTATCTTTATTTTTTTGCTGCCATTTGACGACTGCCATTTTTCTTTGTAAAACAAGCTTGTTATATTTTTCAATTAATTCAATCTCCATTGTAAAAAAAATATAATGTATATTAATACATATATTTTTTATTTAATTTAAATTAATTAAGTAATTGTTCTAAAAATGAATCAAATGATAATCTGCAAGGCTCATCATCAATTTCAGGTTCTATAATTTCTTTATATACTTTCTTTTCAATCTTATGCCTTGGTAATATAATTTTTTCGATTCTTTCTAATGGCTCAGGTTCTTGAATATCCTTCTCTTCTAAAATTAATTCTTGCTCCTCGTTTTTCTTAAGATCAAAATATTTAATTAAATCTTCTATGTTAAATGATATGCATCTTGATCCTTTAGATTTACTATTTGATTTTGGTATATTTAATAATCCAATTTTTCTAACAAAATGTACTGTGTTTGTTTCGTATTTAAATCCGTTTTCATCTATGTATGTTTTAAACTTTTGATATAATTGCAATGATGTTATGTCTATTTTTTGTAAGCCTTGGGCCGCCCAGCTAAAAGTGCAATCTTTCATAAATTCTTTAACCTTGCAAACATTGCCATCAATTAATATATTATGATGTGCAGTTTTTGGCGGCAATTCTAATTTTTCTAATCCGTCAAGGTTATAACAATAATCGTAGAATTTTCTAATCAATTTTTTATTTTCTATACATTCATAAAATTTATCAAAATATTCTCCATCGTTGCACAACTCGTCCGAACATCTAACAATAACATTTCGTCTATCATTTTTATGTGGGTTTAATGCCCCTCCAGTTTCGCTATTAGTTGCATTTAATAATCTATGATATGATAATGCCTGAAATGGGTTTGTGCCCTTGCCTTCTATCTGAATTGCCTTATCCGTTATAAATGATTTTATGTCGCCGCCATATTGTTTAATTTTATGCTGCTCTAATTCATTAAAAATAACTAAGAATGCATTTAATATTAATATGTTAAATTTACCGACTACTTTTTCTGGGTTAGTTGTTTCTAAAACTTTTTTATCTCCTAATACTTTTCTAAATAATTCAAACAATGAGCCCTTGCCTGCCCCCTCTTCAGATATAAAAGTCGGTGCCGTTGTTTTCTTTGATGGGTATTTTAACATTTGTCCAAACCATCTAATAAAATAATCGTATATTACTTTTTCGTGGTTGCATAAAATTAAAATATGATTTAATAAAAATTCTAATTCGTCAATACATTCATCTTCTGGGCAAGGCTCATAACTCTCCGCTAAAAATGGTGTCCATAAATTATAAATATTTGATGGGCATTTATGGGCGATGTCTGTTGGGTATATATCAACATCATCAAATTGTTTTTTATTACTATCATCCAACCATTCGTCAACAAATCTAACTTGTACAATTTTGTCTTTGCCATTAACTTGTATTAATTTATCAACTTTAGGGCAAAAATCCCTTTCGGCCCCTATTAAGTTTTTTTCTGTATGAAATCTAACTTCGCCCTTGGTATCTTTAAATGGAAATAATATTGAATTTTTAATTTTACAATACTTTTGCTCAAATTTAATTTTTTCCGCATCATAGCTGCCTGAGACTTCGCCCAATTGGGTTAATTCATCTAATTTAATTTTTTCAGGCATTGGTTTGATTTTAAAATCAATAAATAATCCGTATAAATTAAATATTGATTGTTTTGCAACTTCGATAATATCTTCTATTTGCTTTTCTGTATATTGAGATTTTAGAACCATAATCCCATCTTTGCAATACATATATGTCTCCGGCAATCCTAATGCTATAATTAATTGTTCAACACATTTTTTTTCAGTCTCATAAATAAAATGAGATATAGTGTCTTTATCAGAATTTTTTGATTTAATCTGAAATGCTGGGATATATTCAAATATTTTTTTTGTAGCGGCTTTAATTTCTTTTTCTAATAATCCTATTAATGGTATCATTTCACTACTATGAACTCCATAGTCTATCTTCCATTGTTTAATCGATCCGCCGTTTAATACTCTAATAAAAAATTCTTTTATTGCTTTTTTAACTTCCTCAGAATCTCTATCAAACATTTTAAAATATTTGTCATATACTAAGCCAAAATAATAATCTCTACCCTCAATATATGCCCCAATGCTTGTTAATGCTGGGGCCGTTGGGTCGCTTGAACTAAATAAATTATAAGCTTGATAAAATATTTGATAGCCCATATTAACCCCATCAATATCGTGGTATAACTCGCCGCATATGGTAGATCTAACTTCGCTTTTTTCATCGCACATACTTAATTCGGCTTCAAGTCTGCCGTGCTTACTTTTATTGGGCTTATACCAAACCTCAATAAAATCATAATAATTATTTATATATTTAGCCCATCGCAATTTCTGCTTTGCATCCGTACCATATTCTTCAGAATTTGCAAGCAATTTTAGATCTTCTATCTGTATTATTTCTTTTGCCGCCTTCTTCTCGAAAATAGTTTTATGAATTTTGAAAATTGAAAATGCCATTTTGAAAATTATAAATAAAATTTATGTATTTATATATAGTAAAATTTATTTTTTAATATAAAAAATAATTAATTCAAAAACCAAAAATTTACTCGGTCTATATTTTATAGAATATTTTATTTTAAAATTTAAATATTTGTATTTATATAAAACATAAATTTTAAGAAGATGAATTATCCAAAATTATCAAATGCATTTATTTGTGGTCTAAAAGATAAACATAATTTATTATATGATGATGTTAAAACATGGATTTTTTGCGGGGGTCAAGCAAATCCAAAAGTAATAAATAAGCCCCATGAGTTTACGGCATATGAAAATTATTTTCATTTATGCTTTCCAAATTCACTATTCCCAAAAATAAATAATGAATGTGTATGCGGACAATCAATTGTTCATAATTGCTATATTAGAAAAGATACCACATCAAGAATCGAAGATATATTGATTATTGGTAGTTGCTGTATTAAAAAATTTATAGAATCCGGCAAGGCTCGCAAATGTGAAAGATGCAATGCAGATCATAAAAATAGAAAATATAATATTTGTAATGATTGCAAAGAAGAAGATAAAAAAGAAGCAGATAAATATAATAATATTGTATGCTTTGATATACCATATAAAATATACCAAGATACTAATTCTGGCATGCAATATGGCATGAGGTGGGATAATAATTTAAAAATCAGATATTGCAGAAATATTAAAAGCAATAATGAAATTATAGAATACTTTAAAGAATACATAATTAAAGATATTAAAGATTTCACCAATAAACGAAAAACAAAGCATATAGAATATGTAAATATTAAATACTCAAAAGAAGCAATTGAAGATGCGAAAAAAAATGGTCTTAAATTTGACGGCAAACTAAAAAAATGGTACAAACAATATTAAAAACATTGGCTTATTATGCCAATTCATCTTATTTTTTTACTGTCCATTTAGATTTCTTACTGTCCAAGTTACTGTCCATCGTATATACCAATATTAAGCAATTCTAAGCCTATATAAATAGTATTGGACAGTAAGGACAGTAAGGACAGTAAAAATGAAGAAAAGTTTTAGAACAAAATGAAAATTATTTTCAAAAATCACTTTTTTTTACTAAGTTTAATTTATAAACTTACTGTCCTGCCGTCTTACTGTCCAAATATTTATATATGAGCTTAGAAAGCCATAAAATGCCCGCCATCGTTGGACAGTAAGTTTTGGACAGTAAGTTTTTGGACAGTAAGTTTTTGGACAGTAAGTTTTTGGACAGTAAGAAAAAAAATGATTTATTTATTTATTGCATTATGATTTTCTTGGTCTTCCTTTTTTTTTGCCATTCATACCATAGATTACAATTCCAGTTCCGGCCGTTGATGCCGCAGCGGTTGCCGCTTGGCCTGCACTTGCGGCTCCGCTTAAATAATTATTTACGGCCTTTAATCCTTGATATCCCGAATATGCCATTTTTGCAGCATCTATAGCTTGGCCAGTAATTGTCAGCCATTTATCCGCATCCGGATTGCCTTGTGCATCCGCCAATCCTAATGACATAATATAATCAGATAACATATTGCCTAATTTTTTTCCAGCCATAGATCCTAAAGTTTGTGCAATGGGTATTAATTCGGGCTGCAACATTCCAGCGGCCAAAAAGTCGGCAAATATTCCGCCCAAATATTCACCTGCCAATGGTATTCCTTTTTTCACTGCAAATTTTGCGATGCTAATTGCTATTGCTTTCATTGCATCCTCATGATCTTTAATCCAGTTGATGGCCTCTTGCCCATATTTTTTGACAAAGTTGACACCTTCCATGATTCCGCCTTTTACAACATTATAACCTTTAATTGCGGCGGCTTTTAATAACTGCCATTTTTGCTCTGCGGTAATGGCGACATTATTTGCTAAGTTTTTTACAACTTCTAAACTTGTTGATATTCCATGTTTTGCATCATCAATAATTTTATCCGCTTGACTTCTTACGGTTTGTGCTATTTGTTCGGCCGTTCCCGTTATCTTATTTCCGAATGCATCAAAGCCAGATTTAATCGCATTTCCGGTATCTTTAAGGCCTTGTACTATTTGATCATTATAACCACCGGTGAAAAACTTCTTAGCCCCTTGTATAAAATCATCCCAACCGCCGCCGCTTTTAATAATATAATCTTTTATAGTTGAATATACATGTTTCGCATGTTTGCTTTTTAAAGCCCCTCCGTGTGTAATTTTATGGTGCTTTGCCCAACCTTTCGCAAAGTCCGTAAATGTAATATGTTTAATTTTTCCGCCAGTAGTACTAACTGGCACAGTTGATATTGGTATTATTGGTTTAATTGCCTTCCCTATTGGTTTGCCTACCGCCCCGCCAGTGGTAGGTACTGCAGTCGTGGCAACTAATCCTCGTTTGCTTCTTTTTTGTTTTGCCATTAATTTAATTGCTGCATCTAATTGATTTTCGTCAACTTCACCGCCTTGTTTTAATACATTAAATCTTGCCCCAATATCAGTGATTGTATTTGATGCCTTCCGCAAAAATGAATTATCGCCGAATAATTCTTTTGTATCTTGTTTTATAAAATCAAAGTCTTGTTGATTGCCCAAACCATTTGCTTGAAATACTGACATTATGAAATGCTGACAATTGTTATCCCTCGACGAATAAAAATAAAATCTATCACCCATGGCATCTTGAGTATTCATATATAATTCATTTAAAGTGATTGATTTCCCGTTTAGTGAAGCCGGCATATCTTCTTCATCTTTTACTGATTTTGGATTAACAACCATATTTACTCTTTCTACTTTCTCAAGCGAAATCTTTGTTCCACTTTGTAATGTCATTATAATTTTTAGATGATATAATTGATCATAAGGGGCATCAGCTAAGTTTTTTCCAAATTGCCCCAATGATGCAATACTTAATGCCCCAACCAATGCGGCCCCCACTGGATTTCTTACAATATCAATTTTCGTAATTAATTGACTCCCGTATTCATCTAATATTTTCTGAACATTTGGCGGCATTCCCGTGTTTCCGGTAATAACTTTATTTGCAACATCTTTAATCCTATTCATTGTATTCGTTGCTGATGTTTCTAATCTATGATAATTATCAACTGCATTATTCTTCACATTATTAATAGTATTTTTTGCTTTATCTGCGGCGGATTGAAATGACCCACGAACAACATCCCATAGACCCTCGCCCTCTAAATCACTATCGCTATCACTATCATGGCATATTGTTATTTTTAATGCACCGCCCCCCGCCATTGGTATTTTTAAATGAGGTGCTCTATATGGCCTATGACTTTTTTTAACACGATGGCCACCCTCGTGATAATCCTTATCACCCATTTTTGTGGTATAATCTAAATCACCTTTATGAGTTTTTGATGGTCTTCCTTTTTTCGGCATATTTTTTGGGGTCAGAGTTTGCAAAAAAATAATGATTATATTAAAAAGGATATCTTTTTTATTAATTAAAATAATAATATGTTATTGTATAATGGCGGCCATTGGATAGTTTCGGCCAAATACAATGCGAGCTAATTTAAGCCTTTGATTTAAATGGTGGTAAATTTTTTTCACCCTTTATCTTCTGCTTAAGTTTTATTTTTTTTGCCAAATCTTTCTTATCAACTTCATTAAATGTCAATGGTGTATTTTTATTTACTTTGATAGTTGGCCTATAGACAGGATATGATTGATGGCCAACATCTTGCCAATTTTCTTGATACCATCTTTTTAAATTCTTTTCTTTGCCATCATCTCCATAGGTTCCGCCTAATTGTTTATATGTTTTTACAATGAATCCGCTTTTATAGGCTGATGGCTTTGTATATATTGCATCCGCTATGGATTTTGCTCTTTCGTATAATTCTGGGTTTAAAATTTTCGGCATATTTTTTGGGGTCAGACCTTTTTTTAAAAGGGTGTTTTTTTGTCATATATTAATGAATATATTTTATGTTGAGGGGATAAAATTAACTTCAGTCGTTCCGGTCGGTGTCATAATACCAAATTTATTAATTGCAAATTCTACACTATTAACCGCTGAGGCACTATTGGTACCAATAGAAAATGCTAATATCAATTCAGTGGGAGCAAACGGCCCAACACTACCGCCGCCGACACTTGTTAATTCCATATTATTTAAAGTCGATCCATAAATAGAAGGTGTAGGGCAATTACC